>Ga0126342_10011443_pt1 | contig 15853 bp, 14 predicted proteins | sample Cyp1metagenome_FD_92528 | JGI IMG/M metagenome (GOLD analysis project Ga0126342, IMG submission 92528) | Coral microbial communities from Lord Howe Island, Old Settlement Bay, Australia - Cyphastrea 1 metagenome | ecosystem: Host-associated > Invertebrates > Cnidaria > Coral ... | reverse complement strand
TATATATATATCATATATATCATATATATCATATATCATATATATAATATATATCATATATATATATCATATATATATATCATATATATCATATATATATAATATATATATATACACATACACACACACTCTGTATCACATATATATATACATACTTGTATAGACGCATATGTGTATACTGTATATATATATACATATATATATATATTTATTGTATATATATATATATCTGGAACCTAATGTGAATATAGTGGACACATTTCTGTACCTCGATCCTCAAATGGATAGTACACTGAGTACACGTGAGAAAAGATGCCGGTACATCGTGAAGTGGAACAAGTTTCTGAAGTCCGAAGGTTGACCCAGTGATGAAAAGGTTGAGGAGACGTGTGATACAGCCGCCCCTCATGCTACGAACAGCGATGTCACTTCAACATGACCAGGTTTATGCAGTGGCCGAAACAAGATATTGGCGTGTCACTAAATGTATGACTCCAAGTGCCTAGTATGAACACGTGCATGGACTACAATATTTTTCCCCAAATCACAATAGTGTTCACCTCGTGAACACCGGTGGCATCCCCTTTGAGACACCCCAAAACTTCTTGGGGGCCCAGGTGGTCGATGGCCGCAAGCAACGGCAACTTTCTGGCACTGACCCTGGGACTTGTGAAGCCACAGTAGTTACTGTAGTTTACCTGGGAACCATTGGAACCATTGCGTGATGTTTTCTTGGGCTCAGGGGGCGTGATTTCGATCGGCTATGAATTCGCATTTTCCAGGGTGGCACACAGTGCACAAAAATATCTATGGATATCTAATGATGCATGGCGAGAAATGAATGGTCCAACAGGGGTGCTTAGTATTCTTTGTGCGGCTTGCCTTCATAGAGATTTCCCCTGCTATTGATGTGAGAGATCACTAGCTTTCTGCAGAGCTGACCAGAACTGGGGTCACTAATGACTTCCTGAAAGCTGTTTCAGGTCATACTATTTATACATATTTATACCATTGGCACTATGATTTTCTGCCTTCGGGAGACAACTCAGTCAATTGGTTGACTTTCTTCCGTTGGATTTCGCAGCGGTTTCGAAAATCATGGGTGAGTGGCTTCGCACTCTGCCGCAGATCCTTTGAGGATTTGATGGGCGGGAGCCCGGGTCTGCGTTTGAGACAAATATCTTCAGACACTTGGCCAATGATGACTGAGTTGCTGGGTGCCCTGCATGATATGTGAAGGGAGGGCCATTTTCTTGTTTTTCATTTTTTAAAATTCTGTTTCCCTGCCCTGCTTCTCCCCTTTTCTGCTTTTTCCTGCTTTGCTTCTTTGCTTCTTTTCGTCTCTGCTTTTCTCCTTCTTTGCATCTCTGCTTCTACGCTTTTGTGCTTTGCCATGCTTCTTTGCTTCTCTGCTTTTCTGCTTCTGTGCTTCTCTGCTTCTCCGCTTTTACCTTTTTGGCTTCTTAAGCTTAAATGCCCAAGAACCCATGTATAAATAAACCCTTAAACCCAACCCTAAGCCAAACCCAAATAAACCCTAGACCAATCCTCAATAAATTCTACACCAACCCTTAATGAACCCTACTTGCAAAATACCAAGCAACCTGAACAATTGAGTACCAGCATGTTGCAAATACGATGGAAAATGAAAGCTTCGAACTCAAAACTGTTCCAAATACGGCAGTTTCCAGCTCCCCAAAATGCTGAAAATAGCAAGGAGAACGGACAGAGCAGGACATTAAAAGGAAACCAAAGGGGAAGAAATCCTCAAAGAATTCCAGACCCTATGTGAAGTGGCAGGAAAATCCCGAGACAACTCCAAGATTTCATTCAGATGTGCCTTGGCATTTACAGCACCTTTGGATCAGCTGTGCCCTGGTCACAGATGCCACAGGATATGTTTGGAGATGTTGGGTAGGGTAGAAGGGTGACATCTCGAGATTCCAGGATGACACTTTGCTAGGGCTGCTAGGATAGTGTGATCCAATCTACAGAACTGCCAAAAGGAGGCTCTTTGTAGAGGAATGCGTTGAACATCTAGAAACTGATGACATACAAAGTTTGGGACACCCAGATGAAAGAAAGAATTTGAGGAACTCATTTGGACCTTATCTGTGTGCTGCTCTGGAGAGTTTGTTCAAGGTCAGACCTTATGAACGGGGATGTCCTGCAGCCCCCAGGGACAGCGGGTGTGCTGCCAGACTTGGCTTCCCGTGTAGTCCAACATAGTGAAACTCTACCAGTAAAGAAGGTGTAAGTAGAATGTCAGTCCAATGTACCCTCTGGTAAACTAACAGTTTGCTATTGAAAATGGCCCAGTCGAAATATATAGTTGATTTACTCATTTTCATAGCATGGTGGATCTTTCCATCGTTTTTTGGGACTGTTTACCAGGTCGGGTAAATGCTAAGACACTGGCGAAACACGTCTCGCCGACCATGACCCCTGGGCTCCACTGGGCTCCACTGGGCTCTCCCAGGCGCTTGACTTGTCGCACGAGGCTAGCCACTTGGCTGTGAGGCAGCAGGCTCGGGTTCTGTGCACAGCTTCGTTCGGGCTTCAGGAACTATCCGACCTGGTAAACATACAAAAAACGATGGAAAATCACCATGCTATTAATGGGTAAATCAACTATTTCGACTGGGCCATTTTCAATAGCAAACTGTTTGTTTACCAGAGGGTATATCCCAGTGCTGATATGATCTGAAAGACACCCCTGCTGGTGATCCGACTGAGTTTTTCACCATCTCTGAAAAACGCACATCTGAAACGATTCCAATTCCACCCTCTGGTAATTTAACAGTTTGCTATTGAAAATATGGTGATTTAGTTCGTGGATTTCCTTTTTTTCATAGCATGGTGGATCTTTCCATCAGTTTTTTCTAACGTGCTTGACCAGCGCCAGCGCCGCCAGCTGGGGTACCATGACAGGACCCTGGGCTCATCAGCAACAGTGTCTTGAGCCTCTCCTGGTCCATTGGGACTGAGCAATGCAGGCGGGCCGTTGAGCTTCGCTGCTATGGCAATGACGACTGGTGACTCGTTTCTTGTGTCCCAGGTGTCAAAAACCCGCAGTTGAAGTGGCTTTTGGAATGGCTTTTGGAAGGTTTTTTTGCTGCGAAATGGATTGTTCTGTGCGTCTCAGATCTTACCACGGCGTTTCACAAATTGTGGATGACAAGAGGTCCAGGTTTGCACCGCGTAGGTCATCCTTTCTGGGACATGCGGAGAAATCGCCCAAATCTCTGAGTGATGCGCAGACACAGACGGAGAAACCTGGACATTTTGTGGGTGACGAACTGGATGGGGCCCGTAATGGCGGTTTCCACACATAAAGGTACCCCAAAATGATCAAAATGGATTAAATGGTTTGTTTAGAATGGAAAATCGAAAAGAAACATGGATGATTTGGGGGTACCACCATTTTCGGAAACCTCCCTATGGTAAGATGTGGCGGTGGCTCACCGTTTCTTGATCGTTGAAGTCCAAGTGCACGGAACCGAAGCTTGGATAGGCGAAGCTTCCAGCAATTGTCAAGATATGACGTATGCATTTCTATTGCGTGGCATTACATCGCATTCTACATTGCAATATGATGTGATATTGACGCGACATTATAGGAGACCAAAAATATGTCTATACAGTCTATACATATGTGACGATTAATTATATGATGTGGACACGCTCTTAATTCCCATGAACAACTGACATCCATCTGAGGATTTCTTGGACAGAGACATCAGGTTGGAAGTGTCGAAATTGTTCCTTGGTATCCAATGAGGCCGTGCCGGCTGTGCCATTCTCACTTCCTTACGGTAGTTTCCTACGCTTTCCTTCCAATCCTACAAGGATGTTGACTTTTTAAAGCTCGAAGCTTACCCAAAGTCGCCTGCAGCCAGACGAAGGACTTAGCAGTTACTGCTGGGAAGCCTCATTCCCAGCTGTCACAGTGATCTCCTGACCAATCACCACTTTTGCGTGTGAGAACATGCATTATGGCATCGACAACGGCTGAGATTTTTTTTAAAGATAGCAACCCCATGGAACCACATCGACCCCAGCCGAGGTCAAAAGCCTCCGCGACTGCCAGGGGAAAGCCAACCCGCACAGGACGTGGGGAATGGCCTTCAATTCATTTTATCATTTTTTCAACCACATATTTCATATTCTTTCGTACATGGTGAATTTATAACTCTCTAATGGAGGTGAAATGTCCTGTTCAATGGGTGTTACAGAAAAAACAATTGCCGATGCTCTGAAAATGAGTCCAAAGAGCCACTCTGTGGAAGGCCGCTGAAGATTTCCTCCAGCAAAAGCTGCTGAGGCCTTTGATGGGCTGGATGTGCCAATGCGACCCTCACAGAAAAAATGGAGATGGGTACAAATTCCTGCCGCCAATGATCTGATGTCAGTAGGACTTTGTCTCTGATTTTTGACTGATTCTCGAGTCGGCACTGGACTTCAAAGTGGGGTCATTTGTTATTGACACTGGTGCCAAGAAAAGAGTCCATTCAAAGTCTGCGTGAACTTCGGGTCCCACAAGTTATGACCTCCACCTTCATCGCTATCACCAGTATCACCAGTGTTATTTGTATCAGTTGATTCTGTCATATTCTGTCATTGTGTCTGCAGGGGATGAGCAACGGATGTGTTGGTTGGACAAGACAGCCAACCGCATAGTAGTGAACCAGGGTTTGTGGCTGCAAGCACTTTCCCATTTTTTTTTCAAATCTTCATCGTAAGATAACTTTCCTGGGGTCCAGCATGACTCAGAAACACAAATTTCGGGTCAGCGGCTCCCATCCTGCTGAGCTGCTAGGCTTCAGGGTTGTTGGCGTCTTCGTTCTGGACCAAAGCAGTGCGTAGGATGGCTACAAGGCTTTGTGGTGCGTGGGGTAGAGGTGACCACCACTTCAGGCACCATGACCTTGGAAAATGCGACTTGTCTGACTTTGATTTGGTGGTTTCCTAGGTGGTACCACCAAGTATTTTGGATTTCAACAGAAAGTCATGGTCATCCATGACGACTGGATGATTTGGGGTAACCCTACGACTTAGGGAACCCCAACAATTTTTCCAAACCGGGCCTAATCGAACTGATCAAAGCGGACCACTGGTATGATCCCACTACAAGCCACCAAGGATGATGACGGTCAGCTTTATCTTTCAGGTGGTCTTCTCCATGTTGATCAGGACAGCAACCCCAACTAACCCCAGAGTTCCCTACAGTTGCGAGGCATGTAACAAAGGCTTTTGCCATAATTGATCATGATTGATACATTTACTATATTGAACATATCAATATATATATATATATCTATATATATACATATTTTTACAGATTGGGGATTAATGGCTACCCCGGATTAATAAAACGGGGGGATCTCCTCCACCCATAGGTCAACAAGGGGAACTATGCCTTTATTGGGGGTTAAAACAAACAGACAAGTACCAAATAGGGGCCCATTCTACCACGTTTCTGAAAATACAGTATTTTTTTAATATCATATTTGATCATATGTTTTTTTGAATCTATGCTCATAGACCTTCACTGACATAATATTCATTAATATCATATCATGGACACATTAACGTGTAGAAGCTTAAACACATTGCAAATCACTTAGATCAGAATACTGAACTTGCTTGACGACTTTCTTGTTCCTTCTTCAGGATATGTAATGGCAAAGGTAAGTGTCCTTTTCCTTTCTCCTTTTTCTTCTTAAGGTGATTCCCAGAGATCCAGAGATATTCCTAGAGATCCCTAAGGAAAGGGAAGGAGCAAAAAAAAAACTGAAAGAATACTAAATGTGGGGGAGGGTCGGGAAAAAAAAACCATCGACTCCCCCCCTCTCCAGAGCTCCAAAATCCCCAAAATCTTTATTTGGAGCCTTCGGGAGCCTTAAGATTTTCATTTGGAGCCTTCCGAGGCTTTAATACCTTTATTTGGAGCTTCCCGAAGCTTCAAACTCTTCATTTGAAACTTTTCGCAGCTTGAACATCCTCATTTGGATTATTCCACAGCTTCCTATTTTGTTTGACAGTTTTCGGAGTTTCGAATCTTCAGTTAAATACATGTAGCTTCAAGATGCTTCAGGATCTTTATCATGAATCTTTTGTAGCTTTTGAACTTACTTATGCTCATCTCCCGCAACAAGCTTTCTTGAGAAACTTTTAAAAAGAAAACTTATTGAAAGAAAAACATCTGTTATCTTTAGTTGCTAGTCTGTCATCCAATCTGATGTCATTCCAATGAAGCAACCTGCTATATCATTTGGCTTCATCATTTGCATAGGCTATGCTCTCATCAAGCTGTTTAGGGTATTTAGTTACAGTCCAAGTCTAAAAAATGGTCATTTTAATTCTGACTTCAAATAGAGTCAGCAATAGTGCTATGGCCCAAAGTTTAGAACAGACGACTGCGATGCATCACAAGGTGCAAAAAACGACTTCCATTGATTATTTGCCAATATGTTTGGGCAGGATAATGCCAGAGAAAACCAGGACAACCAATTTACAATAATTTGATCTGATAATACCCTTCAGAAAATATGTATAGAGTTTCCCACTATTTTCATATTGGTAAGAAGGCTTTCGCATAAGCTTTAGCTCCAAACCGGTTTCACTTTGTACTGTAAATCTGCTCCTGGCCATGGCTGTATGTAGGCATATCCTTGGATATATTATATTTTATGTTGTGATCGTTGAGGAATTTAGACTGAGCATTATTTGATCAGCACATTTACTCATAGATTTTGTTAGCATAGCAATCAATACAACATTGCATAACTCACCATTCTGCAAGGGTGTCCTTAATGACAGTCATATGCAAGCCTGAAAGCATGATGACATGTAATGTGCAGATATGTTCTTATTTGTATTGTTTGCATTTGATACTATCTCTACGCTCTTGGTTGGCTTGCACTGTTGGTTTGAGAGAGAGACATGTACAAGTCAATGCCACTCTTAATTTATCTAGGTGACTCTTCTTGACAAGAGTAGCATGCATCCACGGATTTCTTCCAGTGGTTCCTGTCTCAAAACTCAAAGTTGATGGAATGGTTGTGCTATATGGTGGGTTGAAGCTGATCTCTGCTAAATGCATGTGGGACTGACTTTACCCGGTTGTTCTATGATGATTGGGCACGAGTCACCTTACATACCCCATGTACATTATTTCATGTGCATGACACAGGTTGGTACACTTTATATGTGAGAAGAGTCATGTGCTGCATGCCCTGCATGGATACTGTTAGCTTGTCATGCAATCTTCACTTGATTACAAAACTTGGTAGAACCGTTGAGATCTACGCTCACATTCTGTTTTCTTGTTCGGATCTTTTTGATGATCCTCTGATTAATTTCAATCACGTTGGTTTATACTGGATACTTTTAGATTGAAACCCACGCAGTCTTGTGAGGTGTTAAGTTCCAACCCTTTATACATCCTTTACAAGTGCAAATGCTTGCATCTCCCATGATGTTTTAAAGTTCAAACTTCAGTTGTGCATGTAAAAGCCACCAATCTAATCTTCAATACACATAAACAACAACTGCAGGGCAATTATCTATGGTGATGTCATAAGGGGATCTGCCTTAGCAAAGAAGAGATTCACTTTTGCTATCTTACTACGCATGTAGGTATTGTTGACACATAGACACAGACATATACACATACAAATATTGAGCTTGCTGCTTGCCATGGGTCTACTTCCAAGCAGCTTTGCAAAAACCATTGGAAGAACAATTTACAACAAAGGATTTGGGCCCTACCTCCACTCCTACTCTACTATTTGACAAACACTTACTGCACTACATAAAACAAGAACCAAATAGTATACAATTAATGTAGCAGGAACTAATTAAACAATATGAAACAGAGAGACAACTTTCAGGAAGCAACATACTATGAATATAAACAGCATAAAACATCAAAAACAACTAAATTGTTTGGACAAATTGCCCCCCTGTTTGGTACATCTCTCTTAAAAAACACACCGAATTCTATTTTCCCCCTCCATTCATGGATGATGAACCACCGTTGCTAGGATCCATGAAGGATGAGATGGGATCAATCGAAAAGAGAAAAACACATGTTATAATGAACAGTAAACCCATGGGGCTGAGATTGGTTTTATTAATTGGGGGAAGGGGCTTGAATTTGGGGGAGGACACCATAGGACACCACTCACGGAGGTACCCTTTGTGAGCTTCCAAAACCATCATTTTTTATGCAACAAGTAGTAAGAGATGGATCACATCTGGGATGTCAGTTTTCTTGAACAACATTTTTGTTGGTTAAGGGCTACAATTGAAAATAAGAGGGAAGAATCTTAAATGTGTGCCACTAAAATTCTGGGGGTCGGAGAAACTTATCTAATTAGGAGGGTCGCACCATTCTTGGGGAGGGAAACACAACCTAATTGACTTAGTATTGGCCCAAAATCGGGGGGAGACGGGGCTTATCTAACAAGGGGGGGCTTTAGTATATAATCCCAGCTTGACATTATGGTTGATGACTATAGGGGGTTATGTTATACTACAGCATATTATGTATATACACACGCTGTATAACACGGATACATACTGCTGGATGAAGCTTGCGGACTGCGTTGAGCATTTGCTGCGATTTTCTGATCTTTGTTTGACTTTTCCGTTGGTGCGGGGGGTAGCCGGTAGGGGCCTGCGGCCTGACAGTGAACCATTGTGGTCTTCCAAATGCTTGGCATAGGATGATGTCCTTCATCGTACTGGAAAATCTGGAGGCGCGTATCTTTATGCCACTTGGCTGGTACAAACTGAAATCAGAGGGCTGTCTACCATCGGAATTGAGGGACCAGGTACTGAGTCCCCAGAAATAGAACAGCTGGAAGGGGCCGATTTACAGCTTTTTCAAGGACTTTAGTGACTTGAAATGTGTGTCTTACAATAGCAATTTGTATTGAACAATGATGATAAACCAGTGGATTTAGGGGTACCATATTTTCAGACAAACCCTTTGGAAAACCTGCAACCAGTGTGCACCAGTAGACTACTGAGCGAAGAAGAAGAAACTCTGAGTGGTGATGCCAACTTGAAAATGGCTTTCGTAGGAAGCTGCAGCCCAAACGACCCCTGAACTCGAGAATCATTGAGTTTTTCCCTGTGAAACGATTGATCTGATTGTGGCCCATTAGAATTGGGAACTCCCAATGTCCTACCTTCACCAGAACGAAGCTATCTATCCACACTTCGCTGAGGCGAGAGTGACCGAACAGCACTTGGCAGTGAACACACTGCAATCAAGCGTGCAACAGCACGGCCAGCACGGCCCGCACGGCCAACCTCAGGTTCTCCGGCACTTTGGTTGCAAAGTTCACGTCGCTCTCCCAGGTCATAGAGAATCCACTGTTCTTTCTCCTGGAAATGAAGTGGCATCCAGAGAAAATGGTGACCAGATGGCTACTATTGACACACATTTGCAAGTTCCACTGGCTTGTCCGGATCATTCTATATGTATATATATATATAATATGTATATATATATATATCTATCTACCTGCATATATTTGATTGACATTTATACACATTTATTTGGATATGTTGGGGCCCATCCTCTCCAAACACAACCGAGCGCTCTTTTTCGCTCCGCAAAACCATCTCCTGGATGGTGTCATCATGGTTGGATGATTTTCCCCAGTTGGTTCGATGATTTTCCCAGCTATAAACATCATTTACCCTCTGGTTATGACTAACAGTTCGCCATGGTATAGATGGCCCTAATCGAAATAGATGGTTTACCTGGGCTTACCGTTCTTAATAACATGGTGATGGCTTCCATGGCAAACTGTGAATGTCATAACCAGATGGTAGTTCGTGAATTTCCAGCTTGATGAGACCAGGTATTTGGGATGCTCAAAAATTTGACTGACGGAAAGGAGCCAGTTTCTCTAAGGCCCAATGTGCGGCATCAATCCTGGAATTCTGTGATCTCCATTGCTCACTGAGTCAACCTCCAGGCCATGGAGCTGGTATACTTTGCATGATGACATACAGTGGGTTGCGAAATCCTACACCAGTTGATAGGTGGTTTATCCCACTATTTAATACTATTTATAGGGTTTCAACTATCGAAGGTGGAGCAGGATTTCGCAACCATCCACAGTATGATAACACATCGTTTGACGTATGTGTAGTCCTGCGTGAATTAAAAACAGACTTTTGTGTATGTGTATGTAAATGCACACATGCACATTGCACGTGTATGTCAATATGCCTCCATACGTATGCATGATACATGTATTGTTGCATATGGCACATGTATAGACGTGTATCTATAGACGGCCCGATTTTTGGATGCAGGTCATGGAGGAGTTGTAGATGGATGCGATCCTGTTAGCCCTTTGCCACTAACCGCGGCTCCCTCAAAGAGGGTATGGACCGGGAAGTGGAAGGGGAATTGATGCCATGATTCCACAGCGACATGCCATCCTGGAATACAATGCTAGCCAATACTATACTACGGATGTAGTTGTATACTTGTATACGGTAGATTTAGAATGATTAAGGCATAGTGGGGGAAACCGGCTGCACTTTGTTAAGGGGAATGTAATGTTGCTTCTATTAATTGAGATTGATCGTAGGTTTTTCCGTCGGTGCACCAGAAGGTAGCTGAGCTATTAAATGATCGGCTGATGATTGTGAAAGGATGCGGTACACAGACCAACCATCCAACAAAACCATAGCAAACCAGTGTAGCCCTGTTTCATTTGATTTCTGCATTAAAACGTTTCTGTACGTTTTGATGGACACCTCAATGACATGCAAAGCATAGAAGTCATTTAACCGAGTCATTTAACCGGTGGCGAGTGGATCCCGGCATTAGCGGCTTCCCTGCTTCGCTCATTTGCTGCAGATCCAGAAGCCTCATGTAGCCCTTGTTCCAGTGGTCAGCGTGTGGTGGTCCACATCCTGTCAAGATGCATCTTGTGATATGTATATATATATTATGTATCACTATATATATATATATTATGTATAAATATATATATATATATATATATACATACGTATATATATATAATAACATACATATATTTATATATATGTAGCCACAAATTAATGAACCAGCACATAGAAAGACGGGTGGGCAGGTAGATAAGCTAAGCTAAGGTTAGACACGACAAGATACAATTGGTTTAGATAGATTCGATAGATCAGATAAGAGAGACAAGATGGATTGGATAGATAGAATGGATTAGATCAATAAGATGGACTGGACAGATTAGAGAGATAAGATAGATCAACTAGATAAGACATAGCAGATAGATTAGATTAGATTAGATTAGATTAGAATTTACTAGACTAGAGTAGATTAGATCAGATCATATTGGATTAGATTAGATGATATTAGATCAGATTAGACTAGATTGGACTATAGATTCGATTAGATTAGACAGATTCGATTAGATCAGACTAGATTAGATCAGATTAGGTGAGATAGATAGGTAGGAAGCTACAGACAGACAGACAGATGGATAGATAGGTTAGATACGATGCGATACGATACAACACGATATGACACGATAAGAATAGAATAGAACGGAATAGAATAGAATAGACTGGAATACAAGAGAATAAATAGTAGAGTATAATAGAACAAGATAGAATAGAACAGCATAGATAGATCGATAGATCGATAGATAGATGGATTGATAGACAGATAGAATACACACATACAGCCACTTGAGGTACATGAATACATGAAGTCTACATTCGAATTGGTAGAGAGCGCCCATTTAACACGTGATTGTCAGATGAGACGAGCCATGGTATTTCTCAAATGGTCCCAGAAATTTCTCCTCCGGTCTTTCCCCAATCGGATTGAATAGAAACTGGGCTGTTCCCCAATCCTTTCTGGGGTGTTTCCTCCATGAAACACTCAACTTTCGACTGCATCAAAAGTCTGATCGGACCGCTCAGCTGCCATTTGGCCAAGTCAGCCAAGTCTTTTAACTTGCATGAGGCTGCTTTTCCCAGGGGCCGAAGTTCCGAAGTGGACCTGATCCGCGCTCCAAACCTGCAAGGGTTTGAAGGTGTCTTTGGAACCTTAAAAAAATCTGTTTCGCGCAAATCATGTGGAGGGTGCTAGATCGAGGACAAGTTATTCGTCACTGTTAATCAAGGTATGTCAATTCTCGCTGTTGAAGCTGTTCCTTTCGTGTGTCAGCGGAACAGCACAGGTGGATGGTCATTCGCAGGTGCAGGGTCCAACTTTCTTTGGATCGAATGGTGATTGGTGTTCGGGAAGACACATTTGGAAGATGACATTTATATGTGTACATATATGTATGTATGTATATCATTGTGTATATACGTATATTTTTATTGTGTATATTTTGTGTATATTTTGTGTATATTTTGTGTATATTTATGTATATTTATATGTATATTTATATGTATATTCATATGTATATTCAAATGTATGTTTATATGATATGTATATAACATATACTGTACATATATATATACATTTATATGTATATTTTTATGTATACTTATATGTATATGTATACTTATATGTATATGTATACTTATATGTATATGTATATTGATACGTATACGTATACGTATATGTATATGTATATGTATCTGTATGTGTATGCGTATGTATATGTGTATGTATATGTGTATGTGTATGTGTGTATGTATATGTATATGTACATGTATTTTATGTGTATATGTTATGTGAATACATATATACATGCATACGGCAAATGCATTGGGATTTTCCTGTAGTCTCAACAACTACGCAATGGTTATTCCTCATCCTTTCGCACTGCTTACACTTGTAGATTCCTGCATAGGCCCATCATTTTCGAGCTTCTGAAAACCATAAATCCTAAAACCCTAAAGCCTCAAAGCCTAAAGCCTTTAGGTTCCAAAATTCAAAACCTCAAATCCAAAATCACTGCATATGGCCAGTATTTTTGCAACTTCTCACGTTGGATGAGCCAAGAGCGAATTGCACCAGGCCATGGACTCACGAATTTTCTTCTTCGACGACCTTTTCGACTCTCAGGTGGTTCGACGTGGGTCACAGTGCAAGATGTGAAACCAGAGCAATTGTCATCAATCAGTGGGAAAGAGGGGAGTTTATGGGACGATGTGATCCGGCGAGGCATGACAGCGAGTTTCAGGATAGCATTCCCCTGTTTATTTTGAGTGTTTAAATAGTTGAGGGTCACACTTGGGGTAGCCACACACATTTCAAATGGTGAGTTAACATGACCATACGGTACCATGACTGCAGGTTTCAGTCAATTCATGGGCAACCCATGGCTCCAAATATACTGGATGGTCTCCCCATATCAACCAGCCTGGGTCTTTATAAACCTCCTACCCTCTGGTAAACTAACAGTTTGCTATTGAAAATGGCCATTTATAGTGAGTTTTCCCATTAAACATGGTGATTTTCCATAGTTATGTTAGTTTACCAGAGGGTATACCTGCATAACAGTGAGGCCACGGATGATGAGATTTTCACCTCCGTTCAAGATGAGTTGGATGCGGCCGTGGCTGGAGAGGCCCATAGCCGCCATAGCCATAGTTTTCGGGAAAGCATCGACTGGATATCCACGTGATGACTACGTATAGACTATGTGCTTATGTATATATATATATAATATACATATGCAGTTAATGTGCAGTTCATATGCTGTTCATCCTTTTTAGTATATTACATATATAATGAATCTATACGTATATTGTATGTATGCGGCCGTATTTGTCCATCAATCATGTATGTATATATATATATATATGTACACATCCAATGTTGCTTCCAATGTGGGTCTTTGCCCGGGGTGAACACATTACCCTGCAAGTTTTCGCCTGGGTGGGGATTTTGACCGATGTGAGCTGATTGGTTGCTGAAAGTTTCATGTTTCAACACCGAACGTAGACATAATTATCTGGGAATGGAGCGGGAGAAAGAATAGAGCAGAGCCGGGCTGTGCTACCCTGAGTCCTGGTACTTTCCTGCTGTGGTGTTTCCAACTGCACATTCACGTTTTTTCTGATCACATGGATGTTGACAAGCAGCTGAGAGACCAGTGGCACGCTTGGATACTTTATGGCTTGGACATGTGCAAAGTTCCCAGTGTTCCCAGTCACCCAACAGGGCCAGCATGTTCCTCTATCCCTTCAGCAACCATGTTCCGTTCTTGATTTTAATTGGTCTGGTGACGGCCTCATATCAGGATGATCCCATAAAGTGCACAGGATGATCTCAATGCGGTCCAACTTTTAATGCGAGGCCGTGTGCATCTTGGCTTATGGCGCCACTGGCAGTGGAAAGACCCACACCGTGACGAATTTGGCGCATCGGGCAGCCGTTGAACTGGAGCGTCAGGTCGGGTGTATCAATCCAAGGCTCTGAGGACCACCAGAACCCCCAGGTCTTTTCAGGAACCACTGGAATTCGAGTATGTCACAATTCAAGAATCCAATTTTATCATATTTTATCCAAGTTTCAGGTCTATCACTATCTTCAAGACATATCCGTTGACCTTTTAAGGGGGGATCGCAGCCATCAAGTTCTTTGTCCCCTTGTCTTCCAAGCTTGGCACCCAGCCAGGCAACCGCGTTGGCCACCGGTGGGATGAAATTGGAAATCACGGCCACTTGCACTTGGAAAGTCTTGCCGCAAGGAAACTGCCCCAGAAGGCAGGACATATTTCTGGCAGGCGAATCAAGTAGAACATGAATGTGTTTCACGTGTTTCCTTCCATTGCTTGCCTATACATGTAGCTTGAAACAACCTCCTCCACGTGTGGACCCTGTTTCACACACACACACAGCACATTCAACCGCAGTTTCAGGAGCTTCGGAAGAAATGGAATAGAACAGTTTCAGAAAGAAGGTTTCTGAAAGAAGCCTGTGGCCTTTCTGATCATAGGTAATCTCGTTGCACGATCAAGAAAAGATGAGCAATTCAGACTTCTAAAGGATGAAAATTGTATAGGATATGGTCTACTGATGGGGTGTGATCCCTCATGCACAAATGCCTAACTGGTAGAAGGCATTGGTTTGAACACTTTGATACCCACGGATGAATTTGAAAGTGCTTTACCGAACCCAGAAAACATTTCATTAGATTCAGATCGTATTTGGGTACCTGGCATCACAGACCTTGGGGTTCCCCGTCTCGATCACAGCGTTCAAAACCCAGCTTGGTTGATGATTATAGTGGGATTAGACCATCCAATTGTTTGGACATATCATGGAATATGGATGAATACGGGGGGTTTGAAGGTTGGGTTTTCAGGATTTTTAGTCGTTTTTCCATGGTTCTTTCAATAAAAGTTACTAACATCTCATCCATGACTTGGATGATTCGGATGCCAGGGGGGTTCCCCCCCCTCCATTGGATGTCCAAGGTTCAGTTGGTGGAGATCTACAACGATCAACTGCGAGATCTTCTGGCGGAAGGCGACCAATTTGTTTTTTTTTTGCTGTGCGGCCTACTGGAGAGTATATCATATCTATACTAAAGTGATATCTATAAAGTGTATATAATATGTAATATATATATATATATAAGACATGATATGAATATGCCACAAGAGTTGACCGAAGTCAGGGCTAACAAATCCTTGACCAACACACATAAACATTCCGGTGGACCGGAAAGTGAGGTCGTGAAATACTGTTTTTTTCAAAAAATCATCGTTTCGCCTAGGCGAAAACACCATTCAGCGATCACAAAAACTCTGAAATTCAGACGTCTGAATTTGGTGGTTTTTTAGATAAATGTGTATTTCGCCTAGGCGAAACGCAATTTCTGCTTCAAACAAGTTCAGGCATGCTCAGC
>Ga0126342_10011442_pt1 | contig 15854 bp, 16 predicted proteins | sample Cyp1metagenome_FD_92528 | JGI IMG/M metagenome (GOLD analysis project Ga0126342, IMG submission 92528) | Coral microbial communities from Lord Howe Island, Old Settlement Bay, Australia - Cyphastrea 1 metagenome | ecosystem: Host-associated > Invertebrates > Cnidaria > Coral ... | reverse complement strand
CCCCACCCCACCCCACCCCTTTCCCCCTCTCGGGGAACCCCCGCCCCCTAGGGTATATATATATATTTGATAAACGTGTTCAATTGTATCTGGGACATCTTATGACATCTGCGTCTAGTTTACCTATTGGGGTTGCTGAGCCACATTGCATTTGTCAATTTTGTACGGCTGTGTTCCCAGAATATCATAGAATATCACATGTGGGAAAGCGTGGAAAAACGTGGGGGTTCTGCTGCACAGGAATTTCTGCGTCACCAGAAGCCTGAGTTTCTTTAAGGGATCCTTTTGCGCTGAAGCCGAAGGGGAAGGGGTGCTCCCCCAGATCTAGCCTGACGCAGAGGTCCATCGTGGCATGGTATGTTCTATATGCCTACAAAGCCGCACATAGATTTATAATAATGATGATGATAATAACGGCAATAATAGTTATAATGATAAAGATAATGATGATAAAGATAATGATGATAAAGATAGTGATGATAACAATGATAATAGTAAAAAAACAATAAGAATGATAGTAATACTGATAATAATAATGATAATAATAATAACATAATAATCATAATAATATTGATCATAATAATGATAAGAATAATGATAATAACAATAAAAATAACAAAATGATAGTAATAATGATAATAACAATTGTAATAATGATAATAATGATAATAATGTTAATAATGCTGATAATAATGATAATAAACATAGCAATAATGATAATAAAGATGATGATAATGATGATAATAATGATAATAATAATGTTGATAATAATATTACCGATAATAATACCAATAATAATGCTGATAATAATAATAATGATAATAAAAATAGCAATAATGATAATAATAATGATAATAATGATGATAATAATGATAATCATAATGATAATAATAATGCTGATAATAATAATAATACCGATAATACTGCTACTACTACTACTACTACTACTACTAATAATAATCATACTGATAATAATAATGATAATAAAAAAGATAAAACCGACCTAGCATCAATTCTCATGTCCAAATTAATTTCCAAGTGAGAGCAAGTTTCATCTACAGAGCACGTGGAAGTTAAATCCAAGTACATGGAAATCCCACCCCGAAATAGCCTTTTATATGACCCCACATGTGACTTTACATGGGTACCCTGGTCTGCAGAGTAAACGCTGAAGTTCAATCCAAACACGGGGAATTTCCCGAAGTATCCGAAGTGACCCTTTGAACTGACCCAAAATGAAATTACGACGACAATCGGCATGTCACTGGTTGAATCAGCACTTCTTCTTATGCTGATGCTATTGTTGCTGCCATCCACTGGATCCCCGGCCAAAATGCCAGGTGAACAAAGTAACGCGATTGCAGCCGTGCACCCCTTTCTCAACAGCTTCAATCGGGGCCGTGCGTTTTTCGGAATTTGCATTCTCCCCAATCGGGGCTGCTGTGGGGGCATGTGCTGGTCGCGTTTTCCCCATCCCCCGACGTGTGGGACCACAAGCGCACCAGCTGTTCCAACAAACCAGAAACAATTAAGTCATTTCAGCGGATCCATGGCCTTGCAGGACAAAGCTCGCGAGCGCATCAAGGATTCCTTCACGCATTTGATCCATGAGGCCTCAGAGTTTGCATTGCGCTGCCGCGACGTTATCGTTGCTTGAGATTTTTGGAGAAAAAAACAACTACCGTCCGGTAATCCAACATTGTTTTTCTGGAAAACCCGTGGTTTAGTTTAATAGTTTAATGGTTTTCCCAGCTGTATACCCGATGCGCCAGCCACGTTTGATTACCAAAGGGTATATAGGTCCCAAAGTTGGTGCAGGTGCCATCAGCCACCCATTACCAACCTCAATGGTCCAAGTTGGACCAGCTACCCGAGGAGGACCTCTGAGGCATTTAGCGCGTTTTCGTTGTGTGTTTGGAATGATGGAAGTTCCAACGGTATCCCACAAAACTTAACCAAATAACAAAACCACCCGATTATGACAGGTTTGTTCCACAAGTCAAAAGGAAATATTTTGATTCCAATGATTTCAGCATGGCTGGCTAGATGTGGAATTCGAAATGGGACATTGGTTTTCTTGTGGCAATGTCCGCCATATTTGTTTCAGGAATTGTTGCCTGAGTATGTCTCGGCCATCCAATCTTTGCGACAGCTTCTGTTTGAACCTCAGTCCAGGTTTTCAAGCGCGTTCCATTGGTGTTTTCACTTTGTTCATGGAAACAAGGTAAGGACCTTCTGCTTTCCATCCATGTTACGAGCATTGTGTAACAATGTTATCAAATGAGGGTTTCATTTCCTGTATCCAAGAATATCCAAGAACCACATATCAAAATATATGAAAAACACGAAGTGCCGAAATTCCACCTTGCAACTTTCCGCATTTTCCCATTTTTGGTTTCCATCCCCAGTTTTGAATGGGACTGTGCCCGCATGAGGTTCACTCAACTTCAAGGTGCCAGGCCATTGCAGGCCGCCAGTGTTGCTGCCCAGCTGCGAATGTATGTGGACCTTGTGCAGAAAGATCACTTCAGCATATCTTTGGTGCGGCGCCCCAGGGATGGTATGGTGATGGAGGGGTTGGATATGGTTGGATGGTTCCCAATACATCCCGAGATTTTTTTTTCTAGGTAGGTTGAATGAAACAGAATGTATCAACTCACCGAAAATATGGCATGATTGTCATGATTTGGGAACATGTTTTTTTTGGCTGCAATTTTTTTTTGCTCATGGCCCAATGGCCAGAATCGCGAGGTTTGAAGTAACGCGGGGCAACTCTCCAAACCTTTGGATTTTGGGGTAATGACCCACTGGTGGACACTTGCTGCGCAGGCCAAAGAAGCCTTTGAGGATTCTCACGTAGCCCAGCTTTGCGAGAAATTTGGGGTTCTGGCGCAGGACGGGCTGGGAGCTCCCAAAAAATCCACTTCGGGGATTGCATTCACGGTAAATTTTCACCAAAAGATCAGGTTTTTCAGCCCATGGGAACCTAGAAATTTCGCCTGGAAGTGTCAAATCCCAATCTCCCTCAATGAAAAACTATCCAAACAACCACTAACTTCACAACACTTCGAACTCCCCCCCAAAAATAGAATAACTATAATTGAACAACTAATCCCCTGCTATTTTGGATGCAAATTGTGCTTTCGCTCAAGAGGAGTTTGCTGGTGACTTACCATCCTTGAACCTCTCCGCGGCTATGGACTTGTCTGAGCAGTCCATCCAAGAACAGCGCGACTTGATCATCAAGGACTCTACCGACCGTCGTTGTTTGGTGGTTCAATCGCAGCAGTTTTGCCATCAAATTTCTGGGGTTTTCCTGAACAAATTCTAGGATGGATGGCTTGCAGATATTTTTTTGGCTTGGGAACCCATGGAGCATAGGGAGCTTGAAGAACGTTTGACGAAGAAATATAAGTCCTCACTTGGGGGTGAAAGCTCCTGCCAGCAACCAGTTGGTGCAGTTTGTTCCTTTCAGAGCGTCAAGTGTTTAAATATTGAAGACGGAACCTCAGATCTGGTGTGGATAGATGATGTACAAGGTGGTATTTGATGATGTTTCAGAGTGCCACTAACCGTCACTAACCTGAAAATCGGAGTGACATAGCTGGCTACTCCGCACCGGGTCCAGGATTTTCATTTGGGTGATGGCTTTTTGCGCCGGCACCATCCTCAGCATGGCTGGTCAGAAAATCCCACTAAATGGAGGTTTTCGGAGCACCAACAGTGTCCAAAAAGTGTTAATGGAATGCCATGAAAACCTCTGAAGAACAATGGTCAACATTGAACTAAACGCAATTTTGATGCAGAAAGGATGGGAAAGGATGGGAAAGGAACAAGATGTCGGAACTTTCTTTGTTCTTCATTTAACCGGCAGCTTGGACTTGATGCATCAACTGGTGAGGCTGCAGCAGTGCTTTCGCAAGAAGAGGGATGAGTTGGAAGACATCAATCAAGAGATGGACGGGGCCTTAGGGCAACCATAGATTCGGTGTTGGAGCAATTCGGGGAACCATCTCATTTTGGTGATGCGAAGCAAAATTCTTATCCCGTTTTCGTATCTCCTTTTCTTCTGGTTTTATCTTCATTTGGGGTTCAATCAATCCCTGGCCTTTCATGATGTCGCTGACATTGCCGCTTCACCAGCAGTTTTCTGGAGGTCTTGGCAGAATGGCAGAAGGAGGTGCACAGTGTGGAGACTTGGCTGCAGGATGCTGCAGGAACATGCCATCTTCGAAACCATTTTTGTGATATTGGCGGTTCCACCTTTCTCAACAAAGATATGGTTTTGGGATGGTTTTGGAGCTTCCCCAAAGGCCCCAAAGTCTTGAGAAACAGGGGATTTTCCCCATTGCCCTATGGCTGGTTGCCCAATTTTTTGGGGCATGCCTTTCCCAGTTCGTTGCGCAGCAGGCGGAGTCAGGTCGGTGCTTCATCCTTTCCAAGCTGGATACTCAATTCTGCTTGGATCATGATCCTAGTTTGATGAGGCTTGGTCACCATGACCTAGGGCCGGACCATTGGATACCATTGGCTTAGATGAGCCTGCTGATTCACGTGGGAAAGTCATGGAAAGTCTAAGGCTACTCTCAGGTTCCAGATTGCGTTGGTTTCTCATCATCCCATCAACATAAATCAAAAATTACCATCTGGTTATTTAACATAGCCATGGAAAATCCCCATTTTTAATAGGTAAACCATCTATAAATGGGCAATTTTCCATGGCTATGTTAAATAGCCAGAGGGTAGGTCACATCAAAACGAGAAAAATATGGCATCAATGCATCTTCCACGGCTCCGACTCTGAGGTTGGCCATCGAACTGCCAAAGTGCCCGGGGGAGGAAGGGGAAGCACCTGGGAAGTGAGACACCAATGAGCCGCAAGGTACAGGAAAACATATGGCGCGATCTTCAGCAAATCTGTGGAGGCCGCCGTGTCCGATATCCAGAATCATCCCATCCTAAATGATCAAAAACACCACCCATTCAATCCATTCGATGTTCTCAATGTGGAAATTCCCTTCTAAAGCATGGTCTCGTTTGGGGCTGTTTGATATACCCTCTGGTAAACTAACATAACTATGGAAAATCACCATTTCTAATGGGAAAACTCACTATAAATGGCCATTTTCAATAGCTATGTTAAATTACCAGAGGGTAAACCGGGGGATGGGACGATTTTTTTGAATGAGAAGCTGCTGTGACCAATCCCAGATTCCCAGCGATTCCCAAGGCGAAGGCGCGGGACTTTGCGTTGCAGGTGCAACGCTCACGTGTCGCCGGGCTGGGGGCCTCAGGTGTAGGAAGTGGTGGAGGGTGGCAGAAATCCACGGATGTAGAAATTTGTGCAAAGGACAAATTTCCAGTGGAGTGATAGATAGATGAAATTAGATTAGATTGGAGTGGAGTGGATTAGATATAGATATAGATATAGATATAGATAGAGATAGATAGATAGATAGGTAGGTAGGTAGATAGGTAGGTAGGTAGGTAGATAGATAGATAGATAGATAGATATATATACACGTTACTGTAGTTGTAGAAGTTATTAATACGAAGTTACTTCCCATAGTGAAGTAAATTCACATAGGCATGCAGGAAATGATCTGTGCATTTTCCACATGGTAATTTATTGGATGGTTTTGAAGTTTAAACTGCAAATTATACTCCGTTGAGATCCATTTACAACATTCTACCAGAGTAATAAAAACAATACCCCAAATATGGGCTTATCAGTGATTTCCGACTTGTTTCATCCCCAATAAAATTGACGGTCTGATGCCATGTAGCACGGATAATGAGATCACCTCAACAGGTGTCACACATTTGAGGCCCAAGCCATTTGGCTTCCCGTTTTTGTTCAGCAACTCTAATGGCCGGATCCAGGTGGTCATTTGAGCAACAACCCAACAGAACCCAACAGAACCCAAGACACCAGCCATAGCAGCCCACCAGCAGCCTAGGTGTGTCCTGTTGCGACACTTTGCAGTGCCAGTGGCGCCGTGGCTGCTTGTCTGACCCATTCAGTGGTCACCAGGGAATGACTGTAGATGGGATCGCCCAATTTCCAAGGTTTGCCTGGCCAGTCATGGCCCTCTACATCAGGCGCATGAACGTATGGGGCGAATTTGAATTTATGCTGTCCCCCAAAAAACCAGTGCGCTTACATCGGAAGGCTTTCAAACCCAAGCAAACCTATCCACAGCATGCCACAGCTATAGATGGCCCATATTTACATGCGGTATATTCTCCAAAATTCTCCCAAATATTCCAATCTTCCATTTTTCAAGGGTCAGATTCGGCCAGTTTCGAATCCCATGCCATGGCCAGGCAAGGCGCTCTCTCCGGCATCTTGACGATGGCCGTGCATGGCGTGGTGCTGGCGGGGATCTATTCCATCCTACAGCACCTTGGCGCAGCGCTAAAGTGGTAGCTATTTGTAGAGCCCAGGTACTGGGGACAATGTGGATAAAACAAGGTCATAAACCACAAAAATGACCATGGTTTATGACATTGTTTTACCCACATTATTCCAAAAGTCATGGGGGTTTAGTGGTTGCGAAGTCCTTTTGTGGCTTGGGATTCGCAGCCAAAGTAGCGGCACCGGAGGTTTATGGGTCGCCTGCCTTTCTATGTCGACTTGGATTACCAAGTTCTCAAGCATCATCCAGGCCAGGCTGGAAAACATCAGCTTTTCAGATCTTTTCAGATACCCGGTCGCCTCAAGATGCCTCGTGATTCGCGGATGAGGTCTACTGGAGTTTGTCATGAAGTATCCGCCGGCGCTCCAAGTGACTTCAGAGGTGTGTTTCTGTTGAGCTTGATGTGTTCCAAGGCAGATCCCTTGGGACTTGCTCTCCCAGTTCATTGCCATTCTCGGATGGATTCGGGTGGTCTTTGGCTTAGACTTCCAATGCACCGCAGCATTGGTCGTCCTGTTGAAACATGTTGAAACAGTGGGAATTCCATGATGTTTCAATGATGTGCACTCCAAAAAGCCTATGTAAGCAGCAGCGCGCTGGCTCGTCATCGGATCTTGCCGTTGGGTTGGGCCACCTAGGCCTGGATCGTTGCTTCCCAAATCTTCAGGTCCTGCCGAATCCTGTCCACGTCGTTGGATGTCGTTGGTTCCCGGAGTTGATCCCGCTGCGGGTCCATGATCTCAGGCCCCCCGAGACGAGAACCATAGGCAGGAGTTTTCGTGGGCATTCCGCCCATCTCTGAGATTTTCTCTGGGATTTTTGGAAAGGATCTTTCATCTTGATCATCTTGACAACTCACAGATCTCACAGTGCCGGGACCCCGGGAAATGGATCACCAAATGTAACCAACCATTCTAAACATTGCCGGATTTCTTGCCCATCTTCCAGCTAAACGGCAAAGTGTTCAGCTGTGCCCGGGAAACTTTTACTGATGCCAGGACAACTCTCTAATCTGGAGATCAAGCTTAACACCATACTGGAACGCACCGAGGCTGTTTGTTTTTGTTCCTTTCCCTCAGGCTTATGGTAGAACGATTAAAGAAATGGGATGTAACATGACTCATGTTACAAAGCATGTTGTACCTGGTGAAACGACAGGTGTAACTATAGTCTTATACCAGTACGAAGTACGACCTGTGGGCTAGTTTTTTGTTCCCAAGTAGCTTGCGGAGTTACTGTCTTGATTGATTTGTTTGAAAGATAGAGGAGACAGCAGGCATTCACCAAGTTGGGGGAAATGGAGATGTGTTGGGAGGCCAGATCAACCCCAAACATTCAACACGTAATCGCCATATGGTGATGTTTCATCGGAAGGTTCTCCCCATTCCCCATAAAGTATCACACCTATATCATAATTTGAGAACATTTTTGAGAAATCCCAAACTGCAAACATATGGATCATATGGAAGATTCTGATTCTTATCACAAGGATGGGTTATGATTTCTTACCCAATCGAGAAGCTATCATAATTCATCAGCTACCTTAACCAAAAGTTCCAGGCAGCTGATAGAAACTAACCTTGGAGCCTTGGACAGGCCCAGATGAAGAAAGAGATCATCACCGCAGCCCTGGAAGCAGCACTTTGGATCGACAGCAACGACCCTTCGGCCGCGGCTCTGGTCGTGCCCACAGATCCGATGCGCCATGCTTCGATGGTCAAATGATCATCGCTGGTATCGTTTTTCTTGGATTTATGTTTGATGATGATGATGATGATGATGATGATATGCTACATATTATTGCCATTGCTACTATATTCTTGATCATAATTCTTAGGGTTGGAAATTAAGAAATGCTATTATCACGGTGATTGTTTTACTAGGTGTTGGGCCATGACAACGAACTTTCTCTTGATGGTGCTGGATCACATCTTGCACAGATCTGCTTGTGAACATGTGCACCGACTAATCGAAGAACGCGCCTTTGGGCCCAAAATTGGGTGCTTCAGTAGCAGTAGCCCCACCTTTGGGCATGTGAAGCAGTGGCCGAAGGCCAGGTTGCCTGATAAATTTTGCTGTGGCCGCATTGCGTGCTTTCTTGTCATGTGTTTCGAATCGTTTTTGCATGGACTGAAGGATTTCGGGGATGTTTTGGTCGATTTCTTTGATGGTTTTTCGTACTGGTGCTTCGTAGGGAATCGGGCAATGATCCATAATAACTATATATATGAATCATCCCATTCCCCCATTCCCTACTCAGCACCAGTAAGCCTTTTCGCGAGCCCATGGCTTTCAACCTTTGTTTTCGAGGCACTGTCACCGGAATGCTGCTGCCTCCTGCTGAAGCTTGGCTAGAATTGCCATGGCTCAGTTCAGGGCTAGCTGGAAAATCCTCTGGAAATTGAGTGGAAAAACCATCTATAGATGGGGGATCTCCCTTCGCCATGTTTGATTACCGGAGTGTAAACTTCAACTTGAGATAGCTTGGTGTCCTGAACCCCCTGGTGAACAGAAGATAAAGGGAGAAAACGAATGGAGAACATATGGGGAGAAAAAAAGGGAGCAAATGAAGGGAGAAAGTAAGCAGGAAAAAACATCGGGAGAAACTATAGGGAGAGAAAATGAGGATACTAAATGGAAAGAGAACAGGGAGAGAACATGGGGAGGAAAAATAGGCAACGAAAATAGGGCGAGAAAAATCGGGAGAACAACAACAGGGAGAGAAGATGGGGAGAGAAAAATCGGAGAACGCAGGAGAAAACATAGTTCAATGAAATATTTCTGGGTTAGCTGACCCGTAGAATCCCGTAGACATCATTGATGACCCCCTGCGCTGAATCTGCTGTGCTCCAAAACTGTTTTTCGTCAGTTTTTTCATAATCCCTGCGTAGACCCTACATGAACCCTAAAAAATGCTAGGAAAATCCCAAATGAACCCTAAAGAAACCAATAGAAACCCTAGAAAAACCCTAAGTGAAGCCTAAAGAAACCTTACATCAACCCAAAGATCACCCCTTTGAAAACCCTATGAAAGTGTATTTTGTGGAGTACCCGTGGGGTCTGAGGTGGCTCGCGTCTTCCAAGACGATCCCCTGCCACTGCTGTGGACGACAAAGCCCTCGCCCGGCAGTGCACCTGGCATGCGGCTGCGGCCGCTGAAGCCTCCGACGCCCGGCAGTTGGAATGATGGCGATTTGCGCATTTTTTGGTGATCCATATTATCCATATGAATGGGTATAGATGGTTAATGTTAATTATCCATATATATTCATATTATGAATATATAATGGCTAATTTCACGGTTAGAATGGTTTCTGATGGTTATGTTATGGCTATTACATAATGGTTAATGATGGTTTGTAACCCCATTCCCACATTTTTATTGAACGCCCCTCTACTAAACCTTGGTTTAGTAGGGGGACTGAAGGCCCATTTAGTAAAGATAAAGCATTGATCAGGTTCATCATGGTGATGGAATGTGATGGAGGGGTCGATATTGGAGTCCAATCCTTCATGATCTTTCATGTATTCCGATGGGGCCCCTTTTTCGAGGCCTAAACCAGATGAGGAGGTGAGGAAGAGGGGGCACTGAGTTTCACAGATATTTTTAAAAGATCCCATCGAAATAGACACCGAGGAATTTAGGTACGACCCGGAAGTGAAAAAAAGGGCTTCGCAAGCCAAAGATCCAAAGCCAATTGCAATTTAATTGCAATCTCCCGCAGGTTTTTTGGCATCTTTGGAGTTTGGAAAAGAAAGACCTCTGCAAAATCTTTCTGGACAAGGATCCTGCCTTTTGATCGCAGGTGAACCTCGTGATCAGGAAGGCGATGCGACCCAAACCGCGACTGAAACAAGGACTCCGTTGCCGCTTGACGATTGATGTTACCATCTAAGCTGACTCCGTTTCTGGTCTCATTTCTGATAAGATTGATAAGCCTACTGGGCTAGTGGTTAGTAGGCATTTGTTTTTGCATAGGCAATGATTCTTTGCGATAAACAGGATGAGACAGACATGTACCAACCATATGATTAGCAACCACTTTCAACTTCCAGATCACCCTGGATGATAGCGCTATACCCTTCCTCCAACATGGACCCTGCCAAATAGGGGGTAGTGACTAGTAGTGACTAGTGATCCTCAGAGTGGTCCCAACCTCCCAAAAGTAAACATCCCAGTGATTTGGGAATATTTGGGATACCCCCCAAGTAAGTAACAATTTGAGTAATCACCACCAAACTGGGAGATTAGGATCGTTTCAGACACAATCCAGTGATCCTTCAAGACATCCCAGGATTTTATTTTGGGAGAATCCTCCAAAAAGTCGCGTCGCAATCCCAGTGAAGAGAATTCTCCAGAAACTAGTGATCCTCCCGAAAATCACACGAAAAACCAGGGATTTCCAGCGATCTCTGGAGGAGCTTCACAGACCCCCAGTTCCAGCCCTCACTCCACACCGGGCCTCACGCCTTCGCCCCCGAAGTCTGCTTCCCCGTGACTTGGGTCATCCTCCGGTGAATCAAACGTGGCTAGCTGGAAGATCTATGTCTATGAACATCACCCGGAAATGTTTTTTTTTTAAATGTTTTTTTTTAAATGGGAAGAGCATCTATACATTGATGGTGGCTAGCAGCTTTTTTCATTGCCATGTTTGACTTCCAGAGGGGCAAAACCATGGAACATCCCGGAAACCCACCCAATGATTTGGAAGATTTTGGCTAGATAGCTGTCAATGCAGTTGTGTTTACATGGACCATTTGATGGGAATATTAGGGAAACAACTCCGCGGCTTTGCCAATGCAAGAATCAAATTCAATGGAACATTTTAATTTCAAAGGCTCAGCCGATGCCATTCAAATCTGAATCATGGCAAAGTGAGAACAGGTGGGCAAAGAGGTTTTCAACTTTTGCCGAACCAGAAGTGTGGTTTTGTCGAGGTTTGGCAACGATGGTGGCATGGATGTTCTGGCGCCGCTGGGCTTAAAATTTCACCTCAACTTGGATTGATGTCTCGCCACATGCGGGGAAACCGGGGGTTCCAGTGCAGCACTTCAGCCATAGAGTCTCTTGTAAGTTTCAACAAGGCTTACTTCAGTCATGCCGGGGGGGATTTGCTGAAGGAGGCTATCCCCAGACAAAAGAAGGAGTTGCGGTCTTGAGGTGAACCTGGACAAGCGCATGGCTTGATTTTCCTTGACAGCCCTGCTCAACAGATAGGCTCCCAGGACACTGGGGACGCACGATTTGGTGATCCCTTTTGTTGAAGGTGACCCCAGTCCATTCACCCTCTATTTGATTGGGAACGAGGCATCACCAATAACAAGTCTTCCTTGCAAGTCAATGACTGGTTGGTGTGCGACAAACTGGTGGTTTGGAACACGAATTTTTTGACTTTCCATATATTGGGAATAATCATCATCCCAACTGACGAACTCATATTTTTCAGAGGGTTGAAGCCACCAACCAGATGATTTGATGATTTCTTCAGGTTGATTTTTGAAGCTACAGTAGGTGCCCCGTGGCGGCAGGATGGCCAGAAGCGACCGAAGCCGGGAGAAGTTGGTTCCAGCGTGTATGGCGCCATGGTGTGAGCTATGCAAAGGATCATTGGGGATGCATTCAGCATCCCTTCAGTTGATGAGCAGATTTTCGTATGTCATGGAACATGCCTTCATATCCTTAGTGCATTCTCTCACACACTTTGGCATCTTTAGCAATCCAAGATTTCATCATTTTTTGTTACTGCAATTCCAAAAGATCCACGGCCTATCTGGCGTATCCCATCAGGTGCTGGTTGGCGGCAGCAGATGCCTCGCCCAGAGCCCGCCAGCACCGCGGCGCCCAGGGCCTACTCCGCCGCGCCGCAACCGCCGCAGCCGGCGCCACCGGCGCAACCGGCGCCGCAACCGGCGGCGCCGCTGGCACCGAGGCCGGCGCAGCCGGCGCCGCGGCCCCGGGCGACGCCCACGGCGAGCTCGGCCACGTCGGCCACGTCCGAGGCGTTGGTGACGCCGGAGGTGCCCAGGACGGCAGAGCCCATCCCGAATCCGAAGGAACGAGGGAATTGCCTGAGACACTTGGACTTCATTTGGTTTTCATTTGGTTTCACTTATGCTTCGAGGGAAGCTTCAAGGTCCAGTTTCAATCAACTCCGAGGGGGTTGATGCGCCGAGAATGTTAGGATGATTCTGAGGTGATACTTTCCTGAACGTTTTGGATCGCGAGCTGAGAAGTGTTGGTTTACCTTCACAACTTCATCACCGCATCAGTTCTGCAGTGGGTCGGTCTCTGAACGAGTTGCTAGATGCACAGCAGAAGGATGGGATGGACTTGGGGCAACGAATGAACTGGAGAGGAACCTTGTCAATCAGGAAAAGTCTGAGGATGGAAGAATTCAATATGGAACATGAACATTGCAATATATTGGAATATATTGGAATGAAGAACTTCTGCCCCAACATCCATCAACCCCCATGGTAACATCCCTTAACCGCCTTTAACCACGCGATGTTGACCCATGTTAACCCTTTCCAGGACCTTGAAGCGCGGCTACAGGCGATGTTGAAGAAGGACCTTGCTGTCGTGGGGGTATCATACTGTTTTCAGAAATCCTGCAGCAGTTGATAGGTGGATTATCCATGGTCATCTGGTCATCCCAGTATTTCCAGGCTTTCAACATCTTTCAACCATCCAAGGTGCAGGATTCCATAGGATTCCCATTGTTTTCTATGAGAAATTTCTGAAAAGTGAGAATTTCACACCGGGAACTGGTGGCAAGATCGACCAACCAGAATCACATTCGAGACGCCAGTGCCGCCAGTGTCAGGACCAGGAATCCGAGGAAAGAGTTCCTTGGTTCGCGCAGCAGTGACAGTCGGACAGTCGGACAGCTTTGTGTCAATAGCTGTGTAAATATCAACCCCAACCCCAGATAGATCAGATAGATCAGATAGATCAGATAGGATGATTATATAAATTATATATGATTATGCCAAGAGCTATCAACAACATTTTAAACATGTTCAACATACCCTCCGGTAAACTGACATAACTATGGAACATCACCATTTTGAATGGGACAATCAACTATATCTATAAATGGCAATTTTCAATAGTCATGTTAGTTTACCAGAGAGTAGTTTATGATATTTTCTTGCCTGTTTGATGGGTCTTTTTCAGGCCGCCAGATTGCACTTTCGCACCCGTTTTTCGGCTGAACCAAGTTCTGGATGCACGCCAGCGCTGTGCGGAAGGACGACCTTTTAAACAGGGGCAGTAAGTCATGTAAGTCATGGACATGCCAAGCATACCAAGCACTCAAAATATCTCAAAATGATTCCACAATTGTCAGTTGTTGAAATCATAGATGTCATAGATGTCCTTTTCCCACTGGTTGGTTAGAGGGTTCCCCTCGTTCATCAACCAATATCTTAGATATTCTTAGACATTCTCTGGTTGGTGGTTTGGAACATTTTTTATTTTTCCATATATTGGGAATATCATCCCAATTGACTTTCATATTTTGCAAGATGGTTAAAACCACCAACCAGTTCTTAGATATTCTGTTCATATGGGTTCATCAACCAAGATCACTCAATATTCCAAGCTCCGCTTGATCCAGGAGCTTCACGACCGTGAGGTGAAACAGGTGGGACCCTCCAACTTTAAACGAAAAACGTTTGCAAAAAAATGAGAGGGGTTTATATATAGCCTCTGGCAATTTCATCAAAAATATTGGAAGATCATTTTTTTTGGGGTAAATCATGGTAAATCATGGTAACTCATCATTTTGATCATCCAATTTATGGGCCAGATTCATCCATTTTCCATGGCAAACGTGTTAAATCAGCAGAGGCCAAAGAGTCGGAAGCCAGAGCATCTCGGCCAAGATTGGAAGATATTCAGCAACTGATCCGGGGAAGGATTCCGATTGATTCCGATGTTTTGGGGTTCTGGGTATACCGTATACATGGTATACATGGTATACATGGTATATGAATTTTAGATATACTAAGATTGTTTTTGAGCTACCAACTATCAATAACTATCATTTTTGGCCGATATGATCAGGGTGAAGCGAGTTTGAGCTTGGTGAGTGCTGCCTCACGTGGATGAATCATCCGAGTTTTGGTCTCATGCCGGAGAAGTGCGAAAGGCAGGGATGGCTCAGGGATGGCAGGGCTCAAGATGCTCAAGTGCACCTGCCGCACCTTCTCCAGTGCACAATTATGTAACAATTATGCACCAATTAAATAGTTGGAAGCTGGTATGATAATTATGTAACAATTATGTGCATATACAATATTTAGTGGTATAATTAATTGCAATTGTTCTACAATTATACAATTATGCTTCTACAATTATGTGCCACAATTATGTACCACAACCTGTTACTTACTGGTGCTTAGTAGGGAATGGATGGGAATGGGGGCTGCTGGGATGATTATTGATAGTTATTGTGGTTCATTCCCGAAAATTCCCTGCGTTTAGCACCAGTAAGATTATGTACCATCTGGTTATTTAACATAGCCATGGAACATCACCATGCTATTACTAGGTAAACCATCTATAAATGGACCATTTTCCATGGCTATGTTAAATAACCGGAGGGTAATTCACGAAAAAACATATATATATAGAATATGGTTTAAAATCCATATATAACCCCTACAATCCATGATAATCCCCAAAAAATGAATACTGTATCTTGCTTGGTGCTTTGAAAAATCGCTGAATGATCGTGAAAATCATCAGAAATCATCAGATCGCTCAATTTAGCATACTTGGATCCCATGACGGATCCATGGTGCTGCTATATATATATATATGGTAACATGGATCCCATCAATATAGCCCCTTTATGTTAGCATATATACCAGCACCATGGATCCCATGGGGACGATCATGATGATCCCCGGCAGGCAACCTATCATCAAGCGCGGATGGAGGCCCCGATCTCCAGCAGGATTTTTCGGAGCAGGGGTGTGGATCAATGCTTCTGGTAAACGAAGCCTTTGCGAACTGGAAAATATGGTGAACATATGGTGAAAATATGGTGAAAATATGGTGATTAATGGTGATTTAATGGTGATTTAATGGTGATTAATGGTGACTCATGGTGATATACCCCCTGGTAAACCAAGAGTTTTGCGAACTGGAAAACCCACCATCTTTAAGTTCGGTAAATCAACGAACTAAATGTTTAAACGGGCCATCTATTCAATAGCAAACTGTTCGTCATTACCAGAGGCTAAAGGAAATATCTTAACCGGATAGCATTTGTTTTGCAACCATGGGGCTTTACTGTGGAGTTTCCCTTTACTTCGATCCACCCCAGCAAGCTACCTCCTGTGATCACGAAAGGTAGCTCCAGAGGGGCTACCTTGAGTTTTACTTTACGAAGTAAAGGGGAGGGCGGCCAGCCCCGTTACCTG
>Ga0126342_10011441_pt1 | contig 15854 bp, 12 predicted proteins | sample Cyp1metagenome_FD_92528 | JGI IMG/M metagenome (GOLD analysis project Ga0126342, IMG submission 92528) | Coral microbial communities from Lord Howe Island, Old Settlement Bay, Australia - Cyphastrea 1 metagenome | ecosystem: Host-associated > Invertebrates > Cnidaria > Coral ... | reverse complement strand
GGGTGGCTTAAGGGGGATTTAAAGGGGGGCTTCAAGGGGGGCTTAAGGGGGGGCTACCCTTCAGAAGCGTACCTTAAGGGGACTTCGAAGGGTACCTTGAGGGGAAACTTAAGGCGGGTTTCAAGGGGGGCTGAAGGAGGGAGGGGCTTAAGGGGAGGCTTGAGGGACCCTTCAGAAGGGTACCTTAAGGGGGCTTCGAAGGGTAGCTTATAAGGGGGAGCTTCAAGGGGCTTCATGGGGGGCCCCCCCTTCAACTGCGTAAACGAAAGGATGTGTGTCGCGTTGTTTTTTTGGTTGCCTGTGTGGAGACATATATGCTTTTCGATTGACGAATTTTGAAGGGATGGAATTGCTACGTTCCAGTAAAACGTGTGATCCGCTGTGCATGGCATGGCTGCTTGGCCGGCCCTCACGTGTGGATTTTTGCAGTCTTTTGGGTCGGACCACAAGACGAAAAATGGGGGGTGGCTGACATGTTGACTGAGCAGAGTTGTGGTTCTTGACATTGAATCGGCACAGGTTCATGAACATGTTGTTCAAGACCAAACATGGGATGGACGTGGCAAATTTTGGTTGATGCTGCTGCTGCTGATCCATTTTTGGTTCAGTGATGTGGCTGAAACTCAAAACCACATACTGCAGCTGCCATTCCGAATGACCTTTTTCAGTTTGATGGCATAGTATGGCATAGTATGCCAACAAAAAATGCAACGAATGAACTGTGGCCGATGGCTAACTAGCCTGGACTCAATCTAGACTCAGAACCCAAGTTTGACAAACGCTCCAGCAATCTAGTGTGATAGGCAGAATTTGTTTGTTTGCATGAGCTGGCACTTGCGAAGATAGGCGCGCTGACTTGTTGGATTGCAGGAGAATATTAAAAAAATCCAATTCTTCCATGAAATTTGGTTGAAATCCTGAGGCTGGTGGACACCAGATTAGCACGCAACGCCAAACATTCTCCAAAATTTTAAGCCAATTTTTCATGGCAATGGGATTGCATTCAATTTGCAGCTCACCCCGGTTCCCCAGTATCATCCCCAACAATACCCCCGTGTTCGCGGAGGCAAAATTGGCTGCCATGTGCCATCGGGTTGGGCCTGGCTGGTCAAACGGGTGTATTGACAATGAAATATGGGGATTGGTCAAAACCCTGGTACCTAGTGAACCCCAAAATAGCTGGTAAATGGATGTTCATCCCACTAAAAATGGTATTAATAGGTATTGACCCATACCCATATGTCCATAAAATGGCAATCCTTGTGGGAAAAATGATGATTTGCCAATATTTGCCAGTGGACTTAGGGCTAAAACCTGTTTTTTTTTCCTTAATACCAGATTTGGGTGGCAAACAAATAGCCGTCTATGATGATCCAATTTTCTAGTCCCAAACATATGTGCAAGATTCCGCTTTCGAAAAGGGCCATTTTTGCACGGGAGAGATGAGACCTGGACAGCCAGCCGTTCCAGCCAGCGGGTGCAAAACCTGGCACTAGCCGCAGATGTCCGGCCCGGTGTAGACGCTGATGTTTTGTGCACGGATATATAGACATTATAGACATATAGCAATAATATATGTATATATATATACACATGGTTACATGGTCAATGTTTCAAATCCCGGAGAAACAAGAAACAACTTCATTTTTTGGATGTGGTTTCAGAGCAAACAAAGCATTCCTGACAGTATTTTTTTCGAGTGGTCATGTTTTACTTCTCTGGAAGTTTCATTTTTCCTGTTCACTCATGTGACGTGCCGGCGCTGTCAACATTATTTCCTTTTGTTTTTTAAGGCTTTCCCAAACTCTGTTGACTTGGGCATCGTTCAAAATCATGATAATGATGAACTACCAAAATTGATTGGTTGCAAAGCCAACAGACAACGACCAGTCACCTGTCTAAAGGCTCCATTTCGGGTTGAGAAAATATCCCCCCCCCTAAATGTAACCCTGAAGAATGAGTTTCCAAAACAGATTTTACCACAGGATATTATTCAGGATATGTCTCTGTTGGGGTTCCAGTTCCATGATCAAGTTTTGGGGGTGTATTGTTTCCGCTGAATTGCTGGCTGGACTCCAAAAAAAACATCATGTTGTCTGTGGAGACACCACCATTCGAGGCTCGGGGGGACATGGTTGGTGATTTTTGGTGTTTGATGATTTGATGGTCCATTTTGTGAACCATAAAATGACCCATACCCAAATGTATCAAACTCAGAAATTGATAGGATTAAAAGAATTCACCAGGTGGGCTGCCCCAAATGACTTCTGAACTATTGATGATGCAACTTCAGGACATTTGCTGACTTTATATAGAAGTCACCGGGTTTCCAGGATTCAAAAATCAATGCAAAGTATTGCTTCGATGATCACTTCTGGAGACTTCAAAAACCGACTATGCCGAAGTGTGGCCGTTGCGGAGTATACACAAATCTCAGAGAGAGAGAGAGAGAGAGAGAGAGAAAGAGAGAGAGAGAGATGGCTTTAATATCATTTAATCCCAAAAAAAATAGGGCAATTTCCCCAAATTCCAGTGGTTTAAAGCCTCATTTTCCTCATTGAAAGTGTTATGATGGGATATCCACCAGTTTTGAACAATTCCAGATGTGCCAGGCGCATAGACAAGATGAACAATGTGACCAAGAGGACTGAAGTGCAGCAGGAGGGTTTTGCAAATTCTTGCAGCGTTTAGGATAAGCAATAGGACACTGAATGGTGAAGTGGAATGGTGAAGTAGAAATGAAGATATTGACACAGAACATTCCATTTGTGGGGCCTGCGAGGTCCCACTAAAGATCATAAATCGTTTGTCACAATGAGGTGATATGAGGTGTGCGCCTTTGTTTGATCGTCAAGCCGAAAGGGTTAAAAACAAAGCTGCCACTCCCAAGTTGAGTTCGTGGATCGACCATGTGGCCCTGGCTACCGGGGTAACCCGGCTGACCGGAATAACCGGGATAACCATCAATCCAAATAGCCATGGCCTTTGGCAGTAGATCCACCATTTTCAGTGGACAGCAGGCCTTTCTGGAGGTCACGGATCCGTCGCCCCAGGTGCTGGCGAAGGGTTTGGGACTGGCAAATTTTTGGGAAGGGGCTTGGTACAAATCCGAAACAGGCGGTTTATGATTGATTAGTTCACATGAATTCTGTGTTTTAGCATAGTAACTCATAGTAGAATCATGAAATATTTCAAGGGGTTTGTTTTCTACATAAATGAGTTGATCTATCACTAGGCCACTAGGCCAAGTGTTGTGGTTTATGGCTTATGCAACTTCCAGCTGGGGGATTACCCCTCGCTGAATCGGACCCCAGATGGGGACTGACCGATTGAGGCGGCTGGCCGGTGGAAGGAGCCGCAGTTGACAGCTTTGTGGCTTTGTCACCAATTCACGAGCTATTTTAATGTTAAAGCAATAGTAAAACATCCCCAAATGTATAATACATATACCATAGATGGGTTGTATACACCATCAAAATATGGGTGGTTTATGACATTGCTTTACTAATAGGGAGCCGATGATCAAGCAAAAATTTGTGTACCCTATTTTCAGACAAATCCAAATAGGTCCAAATAGGTCCTTGCCTGAGTACTCCACAAAACTAGTTGAGCAGTTGCCCGAACTTTGATGATGGGTTGCTGGCGAGGTCAAACGATATTTTTTTGGGGGATCCGTGATCTGTAAGGACATCTAAATTCACCATCGTTTCTGCTCGGTTTTGGCTGGCTTGAACCCAACAAAGCCGGAGGAGAGATGCGAAGTGCTGGGAGGCTTGCTCTCCACACCTGCGACTGGGCACAAAATCGATGAGGCTTTTCAAATCCACTGGGTTTGGGACCTAAAAACTATGGGAAAACCGCAAAATCACATGTTTCAAATGGACCAATTTTGGGACTTTTGGACATTTCGGACCCCCAAATCCACGGATTTTGGTTTAGTTTACCAAGGTGACTATTCAGATCGCAACAATTTCATGTTAGGGATATGATATGAGCAACAGGCTGCCACAACTGGCTTTGTTTTTGTCTCAATAGATTATCCTCGTATTTTCCATTTCAATACTGGTCTGAATTGTAATTCTGGGTTTAATCCCTCATTTTTGCACAAACCCCCACATGACTTTTCCCGAAGGGAAGAATGTGGTTCCCGCGACCAAGGCTGCTACAAGGTGGTGGTACTTTCAGCAGGTGCCAAGACCAGTGGCTCAGTCTGCCAGAGATCTGGGATATAGTGGGATTTAGCCAAGAAAAATGGTGGTATATGGTGGGGAATGATATGTATATATATAATATACACACATGTATGTATACAATGGGAGATACATAATGGCCTAATGGGTTATATATAATAGGGATATACTGAGAAAATGTAGGGGGTGGCCTGGCCATCCAAAAATGGCCGGGCTTTTCAGGTTACTACATAGTGAATTATTGTAATCTATCCAGAAGCATGCCTTTTTGATCGGGCAGCCGGGCAATTTCCACGCTGCCAGGGTTTCGGGTTGTGAAGTTATCAGGTTGCGGTAATTCGGGCCGCGCTTTCCTGATTTGGGAACAAAATCCGGGCGTATCGCTTCTTGTTTTTCCGGTGAAGCTACCGCTCAGAAATCTTCAAGGCTTGACACATTTCCTTGTTCGACGATGGTTCCAATGGTTCCACTTGACTTTCAGTCCTTTTTCGCAGCAAAAAACCACCAGGCAGTTCTCCTTCCAGAGAAATTAGCGCTGACAGGCCTTCTGGCTGTACCTCTTCTTGATGGGTCTACATTCGGTTCCTGGGCAGCTTTAGCTCTGGATCAATGGGAAGGGCCAAGGATTGAAGATTCACTATAGGTTGCTGATATCACCATCTCGTTGTTGGTGCTTCTAGGGGTCCAGAAAATCATTGAACAATTGATCCCCAGTAGTTGATATCCACGTCATTTTCATAGATACAGTACAGTCACATCAAGTCTCGCAATGCTTCCCTATGTTTTTTGAGAATTTAACATAGCTGTGGAAGGTCTCCATTTTTTGGTAGGTAAACCCATCGAACTAAATGGGCCATCTATACCAGTTCGCAAACAAATTTCCAGAGTGTATATCCATTATTTCCAGACATATTCCCATTGATATCCATTTTTGCCAGCATTTTCATGGTCAGATCCCCATTTTTTCCACCAAGTGGCTTTGGCAGGGCTGGTCTTGGTCCACCAACTGGAAGAAGGACGGCCACCATTCAGAGCTCTCAGCCATGCTAGGCGCGGCGTGGAGATCTTTCCATTTGGATAGCGAAAGAATGCAAAAAAAATGGGTGGCTGTAAGTTTCTCCCTTAGTGGAAGAGATGGAGATGTTGGTTGTGGATGGTTGTGGTAATTACTCCCTTTTGGAAGAGATCGACATGGAAAGAGTGGTGCGGCATGACATCATTCCCCAATTGATCAAGGTTTTTATCGCTGTAGGCTTGTCTCAAACTGGCTTTGGTACCTGGAAATTTCTGGGACTGCCCCAAAATTCCTTGGTTTAACAACTCATTTCCCCCGTTAAAATGATGATTTGGATTATTTGGGACTATCTCACATCACCCCTCACCTCCCATCATCCAGTGACCAGGTGGCATCAAGACCGTGGGCTTCGGCTTATTCGATCTGCTGGCCTTTCTGGCCCTGAAAGCCTCGCGTCAGGCATACGCATCGACACGTTTGCAGGTGGGGATGGTGGATGAGGTGACGGATATGTGGTGATGGGGGGCGAAACCTTTGTGTTGAAAGAAGTTGAACTATTAAGATCTTGGCATCTTGCAGAGGGAAAACAGGAATTCAGTTTGGGGCTCCACTTGAGCTGTCGCACCTGCGACGTCTGTTTCCAGGGTATCAGCTTTTGCACTCGCGGCTTGTCGCGTGAGGCGTTGATTCATGAGGCACCAGCTGAAGTGGAGTCCTTTGCGAAGAAGTGCTGCTGCTTAGGGATGTTGCAAGCTACAGCACAGTGCGGACACCAAGCTGTTGCTGGCTGTTACATTTGTTGAATGCGAGTGAGTCCGGGGTGGTATGTTGAAAACTTCAGATGCTCCCCCGAATCTTACTGGTTTCGCCAACACATCAATATTTTCTTTGGAATGTTTGGTATTCTGATGGTTTGAAAGAGAATACCACCCAGATCTGTTTCCTGAGACCACACCGCCACACCATCTCCCGATCCCAGAGCTCCGTTGGTATAGCGGGCCTTGGAGGGCTTTGTACTGGTTCCTCTTCATCTACTGCATGTGGCAAAAGCAAGACCGCGACCTGGTGCGCCTCCGGAGTTCGTCTTTGGGACATGTGATGTTTTGAGATGTTTTTGGCGTGTTTGGCCATTGGGCCAAAGGATGATGATGACCGAATTCCCTTTGATTCCCATCGGGAGCACACCGAGCCGCAGGCTCGTCTGTCGTTCACAGTCACGGGCGCAATAGGTGCGGGTTGTGCTGCAGTCCGAAAGTTGCAGATCCGTAAGCAGAACGAACCATCAACGGCTCAAGTGATTGGGGACACATCCAGCTCGTTAATGTTCTTGCGATTTCGATGAATTATGGAATTTTATGGCTCTTGATGTGCAAAGGGCAGTGTGGTTTCGGTTTCGGTTTTTACTATTTGCGATATGGCCAGTTCGGTCCATGGGCGGTTTCGGGGCGGTTTCTTGTAATTTTCGGTTCGGTTCATTCAGTGTGGACTGCGGGCACCAGCTGTTTGACTTTGGTGAAACTTCCGGGGAATGCATCCGCGTTTGCCTTCTTCACAGTTCCGAGAAAACAGTTTCAAATTTCCTACTGTAAGTGTTTATGTGGAAATACAGCCGGCTTTGCTTTTTTTCACAGCCCAGAGAAAGCAATTTCAAGTTTCCAAATGGTCCTACTTTTAGGAGAATATATCCGCCGTTGCTCTTTTCATAGCCCAGAGAAAGCAGTTTCAAGTTTCCAAATGGTTCTACAGGGACGAGGGTGGAACGGTTCAACGGTTCAGTTTGGGGAGTGGTTCGTGCGGTTCACGGTTCCTGCGGTTCGAAGGCTATCTGATACTAGACGGTCCGATTCGACAGTTCCATTTCGGTTCCCGAACCTTACTGAAAGTTTCAGCATGCCAGCATGACGAGTTGAGTAGATGATGGCTATGCCGAAGTGCATGTGCATCAGCATAAAGGCATAGGTTGCTATGCCGCTATGCCAACAATTTTCTTTGATGACCAGCTGGCTCTTTTAGATCCTGAATCTAGCCCGCAGCAACACTGAAATGAAGCCTCACTTTTATTGCGGTCACCAGGGTCACCCCCAAAACTATCATGAATAATCCAGACATTGCTGCCTTGTGTTTCTTTCTTCTTTTGGTTCAAGATCCATATATTTCTGCCCAAAAAAACTCCTACTGAACAGCTGCCAGGGCTGGTGCTGTGCACCCCGGGGCTCTGTTGCGCATTCTTCCCCGTGCTGCTGGGCTTGTGGGATGCAGAGACCAGGCCTTTTTCGGGGAAGGTTTGAAATTCAACGGGGGTTCAATGGGAATCCAACCTGAGGAAAGCAACCCACCAAAACAATAGGAAAGGATACAAATCTCTCACAATTTTACTTTTCTGCGTCTGATTTTTTTTTTTGTTGCTATGCCGTTGAAAGACAAGAGGCTGTGTTTCATGGAAGATGGGTCTTTTAATTGATGGGCCATAGGGATACAATCCATCATAGGGACAGGCAGTGCATGGCAGTGCAACAGTTCAACATCCCGAATGCCGATGTTTTAGAGTCCCAATTTTTTGCCACTTGAGAAAAGACTGCTTTACCTAACAGAATAACTTGAATACTAATTAGCTTACCCTACTAACATAGTGTACAACACTCGGTTTGCTGGAACATTTACAGGAACCCCCATACTTCACTGTAAAGGTCCGTGGTTTGGTATTGGTTTTGTCCTAAAAAAATCCGTTGATGTTGATGATTTGAGTGACTGCCTGTAGGTGCTCCTCTGAAACAGCTTTTGGGGCAGGTTGGGGGACTTTGCTGAAGAGATTGAAGAGGGCCGAGTCAGGAATGCCCAAGGAGTGGGGGTGGCGAAACCAAGGTCAAGTTGGGAGATTTCTTGAATGATTTTTTCGATGTAAATAGTTGGGACGCAAGCAGCAAACAGATGCAAACAGTAGACATCAGTGGATGGAGCAACTGACTACCAGAGGTTACTAAGCCTATGGATCTATATGGATCTATATGGTGGTTTCTTCAAATGCAGGACCCCTGTTAACCACTGGTTTCCCCATGACCAAGAACTTGGATGATACCTGTCCCCGGCCCCGGAAAAGCCCCAATTTCGGGTACTGTGACCTTTGAGTCCAAGTACTGCAGGTAATGGAAATATAGAAAAATCATGAAATATATAGCTAGCATTGTGGCTACTTGCAGCTGAAATAGTTCAACGTGAGAAGCCCAGCGACAGCATTGGCATCACCGAGGTCCCCTACGATGAAGTCATTAGCAAACATGGCAGCCTGGAGAATCACATTTCAGCCTCTGCCAAGGCAGAACTGTTGACCGCTGCGTTGTGGCCATGACTGGTAACGGTAAACAAACCGTTGGTGGAAAATCGCTGAAAACACCTCAGTTTGTGAGATGATTTTCTCTTTCCAGCTGGTGATTTTCAACTTCCGTGAGTTCACCAACCGGTTCCGGTCCTGGTTTCGTCTTTTCAGGGGGAAGCCTCCGAAGGCTGGTACCCCATGATCTTCGTTGCCTCAGGAGTTGTACTCCCCGGTGATGTGGCTCTTGTTGGCGTGTCTTCTCTATGCCTTGATGCTGGGTGTCTCGGGAACATGGCTATGCCTCAAGGCCTCAAGGTTTGTCCTAGCAAAGCCCATGTATATATATAATATGTAATAATGTATACAGTATATATATATACTGTATATATATATAATTATAATAACTAATAATAATGATAATAATAATAGTAATAATAATAATGATAATGATAATGATAATAATAATAGTAATAGTAATAATAATGATAATAGGAATTATAAAATTAGTGATAATAATAATAATGATAATAATAGTAGTAGTAGTAATAATATAAATGATAATAATAATGATGATAATAATAGTAACAATAATATTAATAATAATGATAATGACAACACTATCAACAATAATGACAATGAGAATAATAATGATAATAATGATAACAATAATAACGACAATAATAACGATAAGGAATCATATTATTGTTACTATTAATAATATATAATGCATTATAATATGGTCCCGATAGTATCCTATATGGTCTTAGTACTGATCCCCGACAGATTTTGGACCAGAATCCTGAAACTGATGTGAAAGGGACCGAGATCCACCCTTTGCCAAAGGCAATCTTGCTCCGTTTGGTTGTGGATCGACAAGGCAACGGACTGTGCTATTATGCTATTCAATCTTGAGAGATGTTCTTGTAGTCTAGAGAGCTATGTCTAAAATAATGGGCTAATACAAGGTGTGAATTCGATTGTACCTAGTGAACAAGTGGAGATTTCTTCAAAGTTTTTTCATATTGTGGAGCCCCATCTATGTATGACATGAGATGCTACCTCTTGGCTTGCGATAGTTTTGCTTCGCTTGGTGTTGTTGCAATTTTGGTGATGGACGATGCACCCTGTCAGGTGAAGCTTGCGTCTGGGGCCCAAGAGGGAAAGAGTGGAGATTCAGGATTCACCTTTCGCTGTTGTTTGGGGGAAATGCAGGTTACAAAGCTCTTGATCCATACCTAAGCTGAATTTATTCTGCCGCATGGACACCCATAGCAAAGTGGCATAGTGCTAGCAACCTGTGTTGTCTTTGAGCCTCAGGTTGTCTTGATTTCTTTTGATACTGGAACCCTCAACTGGTTGGTAGTTTCGAGCATGTTCCAAACGTGCCATCTCCCCAACGATAGAAAGATTATCCCAATTGAAAGTCTGTTTGTTTAGGATGGCGCAACCAAGATTCAGGGTGACCAGTGCCTTTCTGCTTGTCACAACAATGAGGCCATACTCCGTGTATGCCGGGATCCTTACATTGCAGCAACTGACACCGACCATGGGACCATGGGACCATGGGACCATGGGACCATGGCCAGAGGTGACCTATGCCTTAGCAGTGCTGTACAGTGTCTCCTTCGCAGTAGGCCTCAAGGGACCTGCGGTGAAGCGCTTCCCACGACCAGGGACTTTAGGATGAGAGTGTGATTGCTTACATTTTCAGTTGAATCTACAAACCAACTCGAAAATGTTGCAATTTGAAGGAATTTCTGCCTAGTTTGGACCGCTTGAAGAGATTCTCTAACTTCCAATCGCCAAATGAACAGCAATGATTTGGATGTTTCGATGGATTGTTGGATACCTAACTAACATTCCACAGTCAAACGCGGCCCTGCTACACAGATGGTTCATTGGTGGAAGGAGCGACGTGTTCCCAGGGTGTTCACCAGTTTTGAGACTTCCAAATGGTGCCCTTTTCCGAAAATCACCGGATGTTGAATCAACAAATCGTCAATTATACTCAAACATCATCGTGCATCATCAAACATCATCGAACATGTTCCCCACATCATCAAAAATCCAATGGCCAACATTGCCTTGAAAACCATCCGTGCCAGCACCTCTCCCATGGAATCGCGCCAGGTTACGGCCTTTTCAGTGGTGTGGAGCAGCAACATTCGGAGATCACCTCTGCGTTGGTCCGAGTGCCCTGCTGGTACAGCCGATGTGGGATATATATAATTATATAATTATATAATATATATATGTATATATATACTATATATACACATAATTATATCAGATATATGTGATTTGGATTTTTGTGGATTGTCAAAATGGATGCCATGGGATGCCCAAAAAAAATGATCTGTAACATTTTTTTCGATGATAGTGGGAATATGATGGGAATATGCTGGTGGATCTTGTTTTTGTTTGTTTTTTTAAATCTCATTCAGCAAAGCCATAGGTTAATGATGTTAATGCCAAGGTTGGCTTAGTTGAAGGTCCCCCACCTTTGGATACTGGGGAGAATCCCCCGAACTAGTCGGCCAGGGTCGAACTGGTCAGGCAGGGTTGAGTCTTTCAGGGTTGGTATTGCCAATGTTTGTGGTTGTAAAGCCACTGGCAAACGGAGCCCAGATACCCATGAGATTGGAGTATAAGCACACTTGTAAGTTGTAAGTGAGCATCGGTTGATGATATTTCACTGGAAAGCACACAGTGACTGAGATTTTTTAGATATTTTTGAACAATACTGGTACTCGTACCCAGCCTTGACCCAAGTGGAACCCGAATTCCATTTTCGTGATCATTTACTACGTACTATATCTTACTATTGACAGTTCCCTCCAAACATCTGAAACACAGCATTGAGCAGTTCTCTGAAACCGAGATTCGGCAATGAACTAAGAATCAACAGATTCCGAAAGCGAAACACGGATTGGAAACAACGTGGTTTTTGAGCCCTGGTGCAATCCAAAGCATTTCCTCTCGCGAGAGTGTCGATGGTAGCATGACTGCATTTTTTCAACTACCAGAATCAACCAACTCAAAACTCAAGACCGTTCAAGATACGAGTTGATTCAAAGAGTTGAAATTCAACCATTCTGAGCATTCTTTCGTAGATTTTTTGGTACTCAGTACTCAGATCATTTTTAAGGCACGAGAAAATGATCAACGATGAAGTTTTGACCTCACCTGGAGCCCCAAGGCTGGCCGAATTGCGGCGAGCCCAAAGGATGCGCAGATTGGGGTGGGGAGACCTTGGCGCCCAAATCCCAGGAAGTTCGAAAGCCATATCTCGCCGAAGATCGTGGAACAGCAGCATAAACATGTGTATATAAACATTTTCGTTTATAGATGATGTTGCCATTTAACATCTAGATTTTTCATGGCCAGCTTAGACTACCAACGTTTGACAGGTTTCGAAGAATTCCAGGCTGGAGAAGCACTAGTCACTGTAACGTTATAGGTGGGGTTATACTTCTGCCAATGTACACCCCTTCACGTTGCTTATCGGTAAGAGCTTGCCAAACGAGTATGGGTCAAAGAAAAAGACCCAGAGAAGTACAGCATTTTGAGACGTCCCATCACATATTGGGGTCCCCCAACATGTTTCTCCTCTTTGGGTCTCTTTGGGTCTTTGGGGGTATGAAATATCAACTTACCAGGTACCCAAAGGCGATCTCGAAACACCTGCACCACCGTTTGGATTACTTGTTTGTGTCACAAGTTAGTAACGGTACTAAGCATATAGCTACTTTTATTCTCGAAAATTCAAACATCACATCAAGAAATCGGCATTTCCTTGTGATAAGTCTCCAATGGCAGATCATCGCAATGCCGGGACACTGTGATATTCTCAGGGCCAGATTCATTGGGTGGTTTTGATTCAACTGCTACAAGCATGTACCATGTACAGACCATCCTGAGTTCCTTTCGGGAAGATCGGAAGATCCGAGTGTTTTTTGGGCGTATCAAGTCTTGCCCCCTTTCTGAGACACTTTCTACATGTTCGGAGGGCAGAAGGGGCCAACTTCAGGCGATCGCTTACTTGTACATTCGTGAGAGACCCATCAAGTGGAAGGTGCCCTTGAGCCCTGGTCTCAGCCTGGGCTCGGGCATTGCGGCATCCCCTGTGAGTCAAAACCTGGGATTTTTGATAACGAGGATGGGCAGCGAGCTGCCCATTCCCATAGTGCCATAGTTTCAGTGAATACCCTGACTTTTGTTTGTTATATAGCGAAACACCAGCTTTGAATGTGTGAATGTTGGATCTCTTTTTGGGGTATCGTATATTTTTGGGGGTTTCTGTGAACCATTCTCCCCTGGTCGACCTGGTCCCAGGTCCAAAGTGGCCGATGGCACCAACCTTTGAGCGTTTTCAGGCCAGTGGTTTTTAGTATGTCATGGCCCACGATTTGTCACCCTCTGGTGTGATAACATCTTACGGTATCCGGAGACTAAGCACTTTCCGCCAGGTCTTTGAATGATTTTGAATGGACAATGGGCATGTTTTATTCTGGCATTTGATGATCGAAACGGTGGTATCCTAGACAATTTGCCCAGAATCAATCAATCCATTGAGTAAGATGAGATCAACTTTGTCTCACTACGGATGGTGGATTTGGATGGATTTGGATTATTATGATTATTATTGCAATGGAATGGCCTACCTTTGCTTGATATGACAACGTTTGCACATGCTGAAGATCTTTTATGCTGCGCTCTTTGGACGTGTTGAAACTGTGTTATATTATGCACTTTGCAATGGAAGGGTCTACCTTTTGTCAAAGAACCATGCACATGTTGAAGACCTCTTAAAAACAATTGCGCTGGTTTCCAAGATATATAATTATATATATACCTGTACAAAGTGAGACCAGGCTTTGCTCAACGCATATGGCACTTTTCCAACAACATAAATAACAACACACATATGTGTGCAGTTTGCTTGCCCATCCTTTTTTTCAAGTATTTCTCTTTTGTTTGTAAAAAAAATCTTAGGAAAGCAACAAAACCACAATTCATGTTTTCAGTTGGTGGCTGCAAGGTGGCAGAAGGTTGTGTGCATGTATATGTATTTGTATATGTATCTACATGTACATGTCAATGTATACGTATATATATATATATATATATATTTGTAAATGCACATGTACATGTAGGTGTACATGTGCAAATGCCCCGGTCTTCAGCTTCAGGGCGCTTTACTGGTGGGTAGCTGTGCTGGGAAGATTGGTGTGCAGCTGATCCAAGGCCTGTTGAAGGTGCAACTGGCTGGATTTATCCTCAACAATTATAGAATGGTTAGAACGGTTAGTAACTAATTAAAACATATGAAAACATATGAAAACTATTTTAGTCATGCTGTTGATTGATGGTTGTACTTCCAAAATGATTGAGGTATTGATTGATGGTTGTACTTCTAATGATTCTAATGGTTATCTAAACAGCAAAACTGATCTCCCTATCTTGGATCATCAACGATCCCATTCCCCGATTGATCGCCCAGAGCAGTGTCAAGAACCACGCTTGAGCCAACAACGAATCGGGACATCATGAGGATATTTAATGGGAGACGTTTCATGATATTTTTTTCGGTTCATGATATTTGGAGTTTATCCCTGCCTTATATATTGGGGATTGCCACAATCCATGAACCGGGAAATCCCCCAAAGCCAACAAAAAAATACGGAATTTTCACGACTCTTGTATGGTTGAATTATCAACAGAGCAGTGCTTCAATTGGTATTTGGACTTAAAATTGGTTGATTACTACTGGTTATTCTAACTACTTACTTATGTAGTGAATGTCATGACGCAGAATCGGCACGTAGTATAACGTAGCCAGGATGATGGGATGATACCAACAATGAGGGGATCTTCCATCAAGATCCGAACTTTCAGCAACGATCTGCTGTGTGGGTTAATCTGTAGTTGACATATGGGGAAGTCACCCATTTATTAAAACCACTTCGCATGTCAGGCGAATCGTGACTGTGTTTGGGAGATGTTTTTACAGATGAGGTTCCCCGAATAGCAACAGTGGACTACTCATGGGATAGCGAAACAACGGCAATTTAGTCTTTACTCAACAAACATGGAAACTTTACCAACCAAAAGGAGGGCGGTTGAACTTCCCTTAAACCAATTCTGGCATTACTTGACTTGGGAAGCCAGCCCCCCCAATCACATCATCTCGAAGTCCTGCACTTGAGAGGTACCAATGACTTAGTACTGGGATATGCATCCCTGGCTAATAAACCATATAAAAGTTGGGCTTACTATATGGCTGGCTCTAGTATTCCCATTATGCACCCTTTCTGGGTGCACATCAAAGTGGCTGAATTTGCAGCTGCGACAGCGATGTCACTTGGTGTTTTGTCGGTGGGATGTATGTGCGTCCCCATGTGCCCATGAGGGCATGCCGTTGAAGACTCCCTAATCAAGGTTTCTGTTGGAATGTGACGTGGAGACGGAATCGGTGAAGGCGCAGCTCCCTTTGCTGCATGAAGCGTGGCAGGTGCAACAGCAGTTGTGGCAGATCCAGCTTCAGCAGCAGGAATCTCAGATTCTCGCACAGCTGAAGTTACAAGCCCTGGATAGGTTCCATGAAGGATCCGGCAAATTCGGGGTTTGTGGGAGCACCAGTCATGGAGAACAGCATCTGCGGCAGGTCCAAGTACAGCATAGGCTGCAGTGACCAGGCTGCACCATGGTCACAGAAAACCACCAGGAAAATCAGCGAAACCAGCAGCTATCGGACCAACGGGCGCAGTCATCCTTTCCAGTCAGCTGGATCTCAGGAGGTCGGAGGCTGACTTGTGATGACAGCTTATGATGACAAGAGATTTCACACGTTTCACACATGTTTCCCGTGCGAAGTGGTTCTCAGGGCTGCCGTAGTGCCACCATGATTCCCCTAATTCATCAATGTCAGCTCACACATTTCAGCAACTCATTCGCACCCCTGAAGTTGGCACATGGTCGGCAGGTGTGTTGCATTTACTGACAATGGGACTATGTCACCCATTTGGATGAGTTTTGCTGAAGTGCTCAGAGCATCTGGCAGTTGGGGTTTGGAATGGGTGGCATTGCAAGTAATTAGTATGATTGCCGCCTGCGAGCAACCAGGAAATGTCAACCTCAGAATGACTATAGGAGGCGAAAACATGGGAACACCTTTGGCTCTGTCCCGCCTTTTTTCTTTGCATTTTGTGAAGATCCGATCGGATCGCAAATTCTGAACGCCGTTTGGGCTGACAGGTGCAGCAAGAATTGTCCGCGCCACTAGAAGAGCGAACTCTGCAGTTTTGGCCTCAGAAAACAGCATTGCTTGTGGGCC
>Ga0126342_10011440_pt1 | contig 15855 bp, 16 predicted proteins | sample Cyp1metagenome_FD_92528 | JGI IMG/M metagenome (GOLD analysis project Ga0126342, IMG submission 92528) | Coral microbial communities from Lord Howe Island, Old Settlement Bay, Australia - Cyphastrea 1 metagenome | ecosystem: Host-associated > Invertebrates > Cnidaria > Coral ... | reverse complement strand
AGGGCTTTTTAGCTCTGTGGATTGGGTGGCGGCGCTGTTCACTCAGTGCCCGTCCACGTGCGCTACTCATTTGGGGGTAGTTCACTAGTAAAGTTTCACACATACACCCAGGTTTCTGCAGGCTGCGATCACACAGTACTTCTTCGCAGCGATGGCAGTGTTGTAGCTTGCGGAAGTAAAACAATGTTGGACAATGCGACATTCCACCTTTGGATGACGGAGTGTCATATACTCAAGCTGCTGCATGTGTTGCTTACACAGTGCTTCTTCGTAGTGATGGCAGTGCTGTAGCTTGCGGGCTGAACAGTGACGGACAATTCAACATTTCACCATTGGATGAAGGAGTCTCATACACCCAACTTTCTACAGGCAGTCATCACACAGTACTTCTTCGCAGTGATGGCAGTGCTGTAGCTTTCGGACTGAACGATAACGGACAATGCAACATTTCACCATTGGACGAAGGATTGTCATATACTCAAGTGTCCGCAGGATGTGGTCACACAGTACTTCTTCGCAGCGATGGGAGTGTAGTAGCTTTCGGGTCGAACAATGCCGGACAATGCAAGATTCCATCTCTGAAATCTTGGCGTGAACTTTTGACTATTGCAAGCGCCAGTCGTCGGTATATTTTCAATCCTGCTCTTGTTTCCCAACGTCAAATCCAAGATCGTGTTTTGCAAATGAACTTTGTTTGTGAAGGCGATGCGGTGATGCTGACATGCAGGAGCTTGGCTGGGTGTGAAGTTCTTTGCTTGAAGACACGTCGATCTGACCTGGTCTCCGATACCCATCAGCGCGTGGCGCGAGAGTTGGCGGCGCCGCTGGGACGTGTTCGTGTGGTTTTGCCATGCAGGCGGACTCTTGTTGTCCGCCATGTGGCAGGCGAATCCCGCTGCCACCTTCGCAGACATGGTCCAGCCGTTCTCCCAATGGAGTTTGCTGTTGCGATTTGAAAAAGATGTGAGGAGTTAGCCTGATGCAAATCTTTCTTGGTTACACATGGTAGACACGTCCAGCTAGGACAAGTAAAACCTGAATTTCTAATGTTTCTCTTTATCGCTTGGAGGTTCATCTCATGGATAGTGGTTAATTGCTGGCGGGCTGGGACTGGGATAACACGCATATAGGATATAGTCTTAGTAATATATAGCTGGTTGGTGGCTTGGAACATAAATTGTATGTTCCATTCAGTTGGGAATTTCATACTCCTAACTGACGAACTTATATTTTTCAGAGGGCTTCAAACCACCAACCAGATAAATTTGAAGGGTCTGATTTGTTTGACTTGTCGAATGGGGCCATAAAGTATACCAGATGGGTGCCAAGGACCTACTCTTGAGGCACCGCAGCCTTTTGATGAAATTTCAGCCCAAGGACCAATGAACGACCATGTCTCCTTCAGATGTGGATGTCCCTTTATTTAACGATTTCATTTTTTTCAGCATGCTTACCCTCTGGTAAACTGACATAGCTATGGAAAATCTCCACTTTCCATAGATAAATCAATTATAAATGACCATTGTCAATAGCTATGTAACATATTACCTGAGGGTAATACTAACTATTGGGGATCTGACTTCGGAACCCAATGAAACCATCCCAGATCATTCTAAAACCCATCATAAAACATCTTTAAAACCCATCATAACATTTATATAAGCAAGTTAAACACATCATAAAACCATATAAAACCAGTTTAAACCATATGAACCCAGCCATTTTGGCCGTTTTTTTTCGTGGTTCACCTGGCACCGCCCGTGGCAACGGTGGATCCCAAGAAGGGCGGCCTGGCGGTGGCCTTCGTGATGCCCTGCACCGGTCTGCTGACGGCCGGCGGCATCGGCACCGCGCTGCTGCTGCGCAAGGCGTGCGTCAAACGGTGGTGGGATTTGGGATGGTACTAATGGTTATTTAATCTGGTTAGTGTTTTGGAACTTTTTTATTTTTCCATGTATTGGGAAGAATCATCCCAACTGGCTAATATTTTTCGGAGGGGTTGAAACCACCAACCAGTAATGGTATTACTAATGTAAATATAGTACCATCCATAAGTACCATCAAGATTAATTCATGGTATATAAACATCAAATAATAACCATTAGTACCATCCATTTACTACCTTCTGGCTATGTGTTATATAGCCATGGTATAGATGGCCCATTTATAGATGGTTTACCTATAAACAATGGTGATTGACCTATAAACAATGGTTATTTGATGTTTATATAGTAGTAGTACTAATGGATAATGGATATTCATAGATATATAGTATTAATTATTATTTAATGGTATTACAGTAATGGTAATACTAATAGATGGTTTTTTGTTGATGGTTTTTGATGGTGTTACTGGTGTATATCTAGTGTTTACAGTTCTAAGTTATGGCCATTAAGTTTATAAATGGCTACAAATGGGGTTCTCATTCCAGAAATGGCACTGACTGATAACTGCATTAAGGGCCATACATGTAATAACCATTGGTACTTGAAAGTGTATCATCATTTTGGAAAATCATTAATTAACTATAGTAACTTTAGTGTTGGGTGATATGATTGTTAAGCAACCTAGACCTAAATGTTATGTTTACATATTTTGATTGGCTTCACAGAGTGATTGTAGCATTTTTTTGTGCAATGTGGTATAGAAGAAACTGCACATGTGGACAAACGTTTTGGTCTTGACCAGAAAAGATGGATGTGTAGCCTCATCTTATGTGCACAAAATGGATGGAAGCGGCAATCACAGGGACATCACCAACACAAAATTGGATAGGACCGGACGCATGAGACATAGAGATCGACACCCACAAGCCTCAACGGGTTTGGAACGACAGAAGACAACAACAACAACAACCAACCACAACAATAAGAACAACAACAACAACCACAACCACAACCACAATAGCAACCACAATAGCAACCACCAACCAACCACAACAATAAGAACAACAACAACAACAACAACCACAATAGCAATCACAATAGCAACCACAATAGCAACCACCAACCAACCACAACAATAAGAACAACAACCACAACAGCCACAACAACAACCACAACAACCACAATAGCAACCACAGTAACAACCACTATAACAACCACAATAACAACCACAATAACCACAACCACAACCACAACAAAACAAACAACAAAGGCAAAGCGTTTTACTGAACAATCATCCATGCAAATATAACTTCTGTACCGGGACCATCAATGTATCAAATCTGGATAATGACATGTGGGGAGATTTGCGGGGCGTCTGACGCAACTGTTTGAAGGGGACATTCAAACTGAAAAACAGATACACAACACATTACCATGGGATGCACGAAGAATGCATCAGTTCCCCAAATTTGTTTTTCTATCGAAAACTCGGAGGAAACATCTCTATCTGCGAGTGGATTGTGTAAGGGCATGGTGGATGTTGAAACAACAACTGACCAAACCAAGGCCAAATTTCAGAGAGCATGCATCAAGGGTCGTTTCAATTCCCAAGCCTTTTGGTCCCTTTCAAGTTTTCTGCAGAAATGAACACAATGTTTCCAACCAATATTATAGAATGTATTGAATATTGTTTAAATTATTCAATATTATATATATACATGTATTTGGTGTACATATGTATATATATATAGTTTTTCCTGATGGTTAAGTACATCTTATGTCGCTAAAACTTCTTGGCGTTTTCGCTTTCCATTTTCGTTCGCCGTAGGCGCGACAAGCGCAGTCTGGAGATGATCCACTGGAACGTCTGTTTTCCAAATGCCTGGAGGAGGCCGGGCAGCGACTGTTCAAGGTGAGTTGCAAATGATGAATTCTATGGTTACCCTCTGGTAAACATACAAAAAACTATTGAAAATGGTCATTTACAGTTGATTTACCCATTAAACATGGTGATTTTCCATAGCTATGTTAGTTTACCAGAGGGTAGTTGATGATTAATATCTAATTATAATATTCACTGGAAGGTGATCAAACGTTATCAATGGCTGCGGCTGAGCTGAAATTAACACCATTGCAATGTGTATCCCATTGTACGCTCCATATATGTGTTTCTTAAAACACCGCAGATCAGGGTTATCCTGTTGCATTTGTTGCATGTAAGGATTGGTTCAGAAATCCATCCAGTACAGTATGGGATACCCCCGTTTTGAAGGATTTTAAGGGAACGTTTGAAAGAAAGTGTAGTTATGTTGAAAGATTGTCAGTCATGTTACATTCAAACAATTTCTCCCACCACATGCAATGATTCCAAATCGCAATTAAGGATTATCAACCATACTAGATTCAACACTGCAAACAGGTTCTAGCATCGACAGATTCAAGAATTCAGTTGTACTATTATTTTTGCAACAGATCCATACCAGTTTAGTTGTTTGTTCCATGTATAGTAATTAACTTTTTGTTTATGAACTATATAACATGTGTGTGTTTTCTGAGTGATACCCATAGATTCAAATATCCAAAAATGCATGTTGCACCCACAAATATGTTGTTCTTTTGATTTATGGATATTTATTAAAACAGTTAAGAACATATTTATCGTTTGTTTCCAGCGTTTTGTAGTTGAAAAGTTCAACAAGCACTATACTCTATACATAAATAAATATATATATATACACACATTATTGCCAGTTTTCGCGGGTAGGAATTCAATGGTTTCATCATTATTTTTCATCCCCAAATTTTATTGTAGCCATGACAATGAATATTATTGTTTCATTGTCACCACCATGAAAGTTCGTGTTTTTTAGATATGTGTCATTAATGTCAATTTTTTTGTTCAGCTGCAGTATTTGTTGGTAATTTCATGGTTATTTTCCTGCATGTTTCCATTTCATCATTTCCAGGTGACGTTTCACATGTCGTTGCCAGGCGAAAGTGTCAATCCGGCGGAAAAACAATCCCATCGACGCTGGGTGTTTCGAGTTTTTTCCCGTGCCATGAGTTGAAGGTTGGAAGATTAGCAACTAAACAGGGTCAACCAAGTGGATGGGTAGTTACTAATATGTGGTTAATGGATGTTAATGGGAGATGGGACATGGGACTGACATTTTTCAGTTTTACCAGTGAGATTTAGGTCGACCAACTGGATATCCCACAAGTTAGGTCACCTGGGTATAGTTGGACCACCTGATCGTTTGCGATTTCAACATCAACTGGATGGGTAGTGAGTTCAATCCTCCATTTTTTTGCGAACTAAATGGAAGATAACCACAACCAGCAAAAGAGTATATAATTGTTTGTGGATGATGCAAGATTGACTACGTAAATTGGAATACGTTCTAACCAGCTAACAATTTAGTTTTGTTTGCAGGGTATCTAAGATTGGCAACGTAAAATTGCAACTAACGGCACAGTAAAATGAGCAATTAAGATTGTGTTGGTGACTAAAACACGAAAAGGGTCCGGCTGCTTGCTTTATCAAAGAGTTAAAACATCTTAGCTGTATTGATAATGGCTCGTGTCCATTAACAGTAATAACTTTTTTTTTCGATTGTAATAAGGGTTTTCTTAAGCATAACCCTGCCCATCCACCTGTGCAACCACACCGTGCTTTGCCTGTGAAACAGGGGCCCAAACATGCGAAGAAAAAGCACCTGCCGAACCAACCCATACCTACTCTTTTTGAGCAGCAAACAGAATGGCAAGAGTTGATTAGGCAAGGACATTGGGACACTCTGCCTCAGACTGCGCACTGCCCCATTTACAGGCAGTTGGATACAGGTCCGGTCTTCCTTTTGGTGCATCTTTTTAGTGGACGCCGGCGGCAGAACAACTTCCATGAACACTTGCAGCAGTTTGTGCAGCAGATGCCTTTTCAACTCATTGTTCTTTCTCTTGACACGGCCATCTCAGCCGAGTACGGAGATCTTTCTATGACTTCAGGGAACTGGAAAACCCTTCTCCGTTGTTACGAAGAAGGGAAAGTGGCAGGTACACTCTGCGGACCTCCATGCGAAACATTCTCCGAGGCGCGCTTCACGCCGCCATCGGACGATGCCACTACATGGCCACGGCCCTTGAGGTCGGCAGCAAGGCTTTTTGGATTGCCCAATTCTCACAAGCAAAGAGCTGCGACAGCTCACCGCGGATAGTTTTTTTCTACTTGCGGTGTTTGTTGATTCTGGCGCTGCATATGCAGCACGGAGGGCTTTTCATTGCCGAGCACCCAGCGCCACCGCAAGATAGCTCCAGGCCTAGTATCTGGGCCGGTGCGCTACTCCAAAGCCTGCCCATACATCCTGACCTGAAGCTCCATCATTGATCACAATAATTTACACCCATTTCTGGTGATGTACAACATGATTTACAAATCTAAGGTACCAAGTTGGATGATAACATCATGAATATGGTACCCAGACATGTACTACAGTTATGGCCCAAAAAAGATATAAATAGGCTTATAATGATATACTGGTTGGTGGTTTGGAACATTTTTGATTTTTCCATATATCGGGAATAATCATCCCATCTGTTACTCACTTATATTTTTCAGAGGCTAGGTATACCACCAACCAGTATATATATATACAGGTTTATAATGATATATAACCTTGGTTATAGGAATTATAATTTAAATTAAAAAAACGGTTAGTTGGGCCATAGCTCCAGGGGCATTGGAGTGGAAGGATCATCCTACACATGTTTTGTAATCCCATAGGTGATTAACCAGTTCAAACTTTCATAACCATGGCCATTTCACTATATAATATATAGTTATATAATTATATATCTACCATAAATTATCAATTATATATCTACCATAGTTATATTTTTATTATATCCCATAAAATTATCCCATCAACTAGTTCGTTATATGATTAGATATCTACCATAAAACCTAATATGGAATTCAGTCACTTATCTGCACTTCTCTTCTCATCACCCGTTCGGTACTGAGGAAGTGACGTATCTGAACGGTTCGAGACCGGGGCCCTCGCGAGTCAAAGTCTGCGTGCGAGCCAAAGAGACGCCCGGACCGATCCGGTGATCTGGTGGATGGTTGCGAAATCCAGCACCACCTCTGATGGTTGAAACCCTGAAAACTCTCTGGCTATGACTAACATAGCCATGGTTAAGCCGTGGCCCATTTATAGATGGTTTACCTATGAAACATGGTGATTTTCCATGGCGAACTGTTAAATAACCAGAGGGTAAATAATGGGATAAACATTGATAAATCATCTATCAATTGTTTACGGGAGAATTTACAGGTTCAAGCCCCATATTTCATGGGAAAATCGATGGTTTCCGGTTGAGATTTTCCCTTAGACCAATCCATTGACGTATTATATCTCGGCAAATTATAGTGACCTCAATGTGACCGAACCCTGGAATCATGATTAGTAAGGGGAATTATCCCAATATAGCTTTATTATTCCTTATTTCAGGTTTGTGATTTCTTATAATTTGCTTGGATGATGTGGGTTTGTTTGAAAATTGGGTATACCACCAAAAATAGCATTTGAATCGGGAAAATGATGGGGGTATACCATGACATACCCTATTCTCAGACTAGATTAAGTATCTGAACATTGATGATTTATTGCAATTACTGATAAACAAGTTGTCAAATAGGCTGCCCTATTTTTAAGACAAACCCATATTGGGCTGGGTTCATATTTAAAGATCCTCAAGATCATAAGGTCATGCCCCAGTCTGTTAGCTAAGTCTTAGTTGCTGAACATAATTATAACATATTACAACTATAGATTATAGCCAAATAGTAAATTGCCAGTATAGCAATTATAACAGTAACCTATAGTTATAACAGTTATTGCCATAATTATAACTGATATAACTGATGCTATCAGTTATATCAGTTATTGCTATACCAGTTATTATAACTTGTAACTGCTGGATTTATGGTTATAATTAGCCAAATTTCTGATTTTTTTCCGGTGAACTATTGAGTTCGCCCAGAAAACCCACCGGATTTGGGTCATTTTGCAGGATTCTTCCAACTACTGTATAGGTACATGATGGCCAAACGGGGGTTGATGGTGTTGTTGCGGGAATTACCTTGTTTTTTAGTATCAACGTCCAATAATGGCTTCCACAACTTTGACCCATGGCAGTGTTTCTGTACGATAGCAAATGTGCGAGGCGTCCGCACAGCCACACGTGCGGAGACCCCAATTCAGACGAGACCACTTCCAAAGGGTCAGGGCTTTTGCAAGGCACATGTGATGGATGGACGTCGCCCTTCTGGATATGGCCCACGTAAAGTGGGCGCCCGAGTCGAGATACCAGAGGCATTCCATCAGTTCGCAGTTGACCCAGACATGCAGGGCACACCATTGGACCCAGCGGGCTCCCATCAAATGGATCCAGCCAAGGAGTGAAGACATTGTCATCTTTCAGAATGGTGGGTGTGCCCCAGTAAAATTCCAAGACCAAGATTGAGCGGAAAATGCTTCACGGACTGATGAGGAGTCGGTGTGCAAGCGAAAATGTTTATTTTAGGGGTGTCATGAAACAATGCCTTCATTCTTCTAGTTTGGGATTAGCAATTGCCTGAGTAGAACTATATCCCAACGAACTGACTTGAAATGATCCCAGCTATCGGTTTTCATTTTCAGTCTGGTTTGGGGCTATAAATCATTCAGTTCAATATCAAGGGACTTGAATTTGGATGTGACCGTCACGCTGGAATTGAGAAAGGTTTCGTTGCCAAAGAACTGGGGATATGGTACTCATGGGGATCTCCGAGCAAGATATCATCAATGGGAGATCTCCAGGATCCGATTCAATGGAGGTACGTTCGTACCATCTTTTTGGCCATATTTTGGTGGAGATATTCCCTGAAATTTAGGCCTGAAGAATAGGCCAAAAATATATGGAATCAGTACCTCCGTCCTCAATCGGTTCCTGGGTCATGGCCATCGATATCCAAGACGCTGGAGCTGCCCTGATAAACTGATGCCCTGTTTAGTGATGACTTTGTTGCAAGGTGGTGCCCCAGTTCGTTAGCTAAGTTGACTTATAACTTGTTTAACTATGGTTTATGGTAGATATAACTATATAGTTAATGGGTCTTATAATCCTAACTGTACAGTATTGTGCATGCTGATGTTGAACATCAGCTGTACGTAACTGTACAGTTTTTGCATTTCCTTGACCGCAATTGCTTGTCGAAGAGTCGTGTGCTGATGTGTTCGAGCACCAGGTAAACTCTGGGTTTTCATGGCTGATTTTTGTTTCAGTCATCCCACAGTAGGTTTGGAAGAGAAGATCCCACACACTGCTAGGTGTTGTTCAGCGGTTTAACCAGGGCAATCACATCACATGACCATGACTGGTTAACATGCCCATGATAGTGGATGATGTTTTACCAACAGTGTTGTTTTTTGTTTACCAGAAATAGTGTTTTATGATGTTTTATATGTTTTAAGGTATTAGCAATAAAACATCAGGTTTTACTGGTATTAACCCATTTTACGAACCAGAACCGTCTTTTTTACCCAGTAATCATATGCTAGTGTTCCCAGACAGTTACTGGTTGGTGGTTTGGAACATTTTTTATTTTTGTATATATTGGGAATAATAATCCCAACTGACTTTCATATTTTTCAGAGGGGTTGAAACCACCAACCAAGCTATTTATTTTCTCTACCTTCTCATGTGAGGTCTCTGGTGCCTACAGTGTCTCTTGGCTGCTGGGAAGATGGGACGGTAGTGGCGCGAAACTTGGTGATGTCGCTTGGTTACTACGCTGCTAATATCTAATTTGTTCATATTTGTTCACATGTATATGGGTTTGTCTGAAATTAGCGTATCCCAAAAAATTGATGGTTTATCACATGTGTTTCTTATTCAACTGATTCAAAATGGCCATTTAGGAGTAACACCAATTTTCAGAGACACACACACACATGTATATATATATAATATCCCTATGGATCCAAATACTTGCTGAGAAGGGACTTTACCCCCCAAATCATGCCCCAAATACTCCCTCAGAAGGTACTTGGATCTATAGGGTATATATATATATATAAAATGCACATTTGTGTTTATGTGTGTTGATACCTGGATCTTGGAGCTAAGCATGTTGGTATTCTATGCCAAATCGTGGGAAGCTGAGGGTCTAGCTGCTCGCTACGCATGTTTTTACATGTCAGGTTGCATCCCCGGCATCGTATCCTAAGTTGGATGCACATCCAATCAATGGGAATTTCAGGATCGTAAAATGGAGGTACGTTAGTACCATATCCAGATGCTCCATGGTGCTGTAATATTTACCTGCATTTACCCCAAAAATGGCTCAAATGTAGGTAAATATTCCAGCACCATGGAGCATGTGGGATATAAGACCATATTTTGTTGGGATATTCCCTGAAATTTAGGCCTGAAAAATAGGCCTTATATATGGTAGGTACCTCCAATTTGGGATCCTGAAACTCCCATTCATCCAAGTATGTAAGGCCTTGAAGGGCCTTGTTTTTCCATGTTTTTTCCACAATAAAAAATATCCCCATTTATAGCTGGTTGCATCCCTAGATGCTAAAAAAGATCCGACGTGTTGGCCGGTTTAAAACACGACCATTCCATCACTATGATGGCCAACCATATATTGACAGGGTGGTTAAAGAACAATTTATATATATATTATATTAACAACCACCTATATTAACAAATTATAGGTGGTTACGGGATGGTGCCCCCAAGTTATAAGTTGCATGGTTTATAAACCGCATTAACTAGTTCGGTATATCTAGCATAAACCATAGAATTCAGCCACTTATGTTCGGCAGCTGAACGCAATCTTTTTTGGGCCCCATCCTGTATCATGGTGGGTTCAAGGTGATGCCCCCCCCCAGATATGTTTGTTGGTTCATAAACCATAGTAAGTAGTTCGATATATTTATAGATTGTAAGTGCTTAGACTAATGCAAAGTTTCACCCTGAAATCTGACATAGCCGACATATCCTCTACTGGAGGCCCTTAGGCAGCCTCGGACAGCATGGGGTCACTTGGCGGAATTCTTTACGCATTTCGGTGCAGGTGTAAAACAACATCTTCCCACTTGGAAAGCGGTTAGTAAAGTGATTATTGCAACATCATCCCCTAGATAGTTTGTAACCACTTTTGAAGTGGGATGATGTTGTTTTACACCTAAGCAGGGAGTTACAACCCATGATGTATATTCCATTTATAGATGTAATAATCCACTTAGGGAACTTACTAACTAGGGTCATGAACCACTTGCCGAGTGAGATTGTCCTCCAAGTATGGGCCATGTTTAAGTGAAAACTACGGAAAGAGCCTATGGCCGTGTTGTGGGGATGGTACTTGCAACTATAGGTAATGGGCTTGATAAATCAACATCTAACTGGTAGGGGCATCTTGCAAACAACAGGGAAGACACCAACAAACATTGCGTGTTGTCCAGTAAAATTTTAAAGCTTAAAGACACAACAAGCGCATGGATTTTGAGCAAATGGGTTGCAACAATGGGTGAAGGGGGACTTGATCATGAAAGGGTGGAATGTATGATGTCAAAGGTTACAAGAGGATGTATCTATGGTAACTGATCAAAACCATACTTGTAGGTATGTGGCCTTTGCCATCGGTTCAATAATAATGCACCACCAATGGCTTATCGTGGCGGACGATTGGTACAACTCTTGGTACGGACGATTGGTACGATATCATACCACTGATTGATGGTTGGCATATATTGGAAGATACCAGTTATATACCAGTTATAAGTGAGGGATGATGTTACTATACCAATAAATTAGTGACTAATATCAGTCCATATATTTACTATATATCATTCCAATAGTCAAAATACTGGAAGATGTTTCCTTTGTTCCAGCCAGACCAGGATGAAACTTGGACATAGATGGCATTTTGTGGGAACGTTTCTGTTGGGCGATACCAGTTATATACCAGTTATAAGTACTGGTACTAACAAAACCCCATAAAAATGGTTCATGTATAATTCCATAGGTTAATATATAACTAGTTATAACTAATAGCCATGGCCATTTCACTGTATAATATCCCATGATTATCCGATTAACTAGTTCGTTATATATCTACTATAAACCATAGGATTCAGCCACTAATAGCCATGGCCATAATTGTATTTATAAATAGTTTATCACCCTGGTTTCTAACCTTTTTAACCGTGTTTGGTGTTTCCAATCCTCCCGGCCGTTCATGAGAAGCTGCCCGATTTGGACACCGTTGGCAGTTGATGAAATATTTTTGAGTACCCAGGAAATCCACTGATTTAACTGTATTTTAATAATCAGAGATTATACTATTAGAATATATAATAATTGAGTGGATTTAGAATGAACAGTTGAGATTATATAATTTACTATTCTAGATGAATTCTGATCATAATAATATTGAATAGCAAAATTGATGATATTCGTGAACGCTCATCCATGATTTGCATTTTTGTGTTGGCACTGCAACGACACCTAAGCACGCAATCATATTTTCATTGGATGTTGAAGCCCCTATCCAAGCCCCCTTCGTATTGATGCAACTTGTCTCGATGGTCTTTCGATCCAAAATTCTTCGGCATTGTGGATGTAGCATGAAGTTGGCTCGGTTTGCTCTACATGGGTATTCTGAAGTCGAAGTTCCACACGGAGAAGTTGAAGTGATTGACCGTCTTGTTATTTAACATAGCCATGGAAAATGGCCAATTTATAGATGGTTTACCTATTAAAATAGTGATTTTCCATGGCTATGTTAAATAACCAGATGGTGAAGTGGAATCATCAGCGGCTTGAGCCATGCGGCCCTTGCAACTCCATTCTTCCAGTGGGCCTATCGGAAGTATCGCAGTGGCTTCAATGGCGGGCCTTGGCGTTGCTATTGGAATCCGCCAAGAGAGTTCGTCATGTGAAAGCAGTGGACTCAGCGAACATGCTGGTGAGTCGCGTGTTTTGCTTCTCTTTAATCCATGACGGATCCATGTATGGTATATATATGCTAACATTTGGGGTATATTGATGGTAAATGTTACTATATATAGCATACATGGATCCTGTGGGTAATGAGCAGCCGTCCGGTTTCCTCTATTCGGAAGTACTCGGATGTTCTCCATGCATGGCAATGTCACACATGGATGGAAGCATTTGGTGCCTCCAGCCCGAAAGGTACAGTTCTTTGGGGGTTTATGCCCAGCATTACACAGATGTCACGAAACTTGCCTGAGAAGGCATGGACCCCCAATCAGGAAGAAGAAACTTGTAGATGTTCCCTTAAATCAATTCAGTCCATCCCTTTAATATGACCAAAATGATCACTAACATCTATACATCATATATATACAGTATATATATAAATATAATCCTGTCAAAAACATTCATAAACTATTCCAATTTGTCTCAACCATGATTAATATCAGCCCAGTGTATCATCCCCCCAGTAGCGACGAACAGCGCACGACTCAGGTGAACACCGCCATCCTGGAACTGGGACAGACGTGTCATCTCCGCCCCACCGGATCTGATATCATCGTACTCAGAGTGCCATGGCAACGAGGCGGTTTGAAGATCCACGGTCTGAATCAATGGGAATTTCAGGATCCTAAATGGAGGTACTGTACCATATAAGGCCATATTTTCTGGGGATATTCCCTGAAATTTAGGCCTGAACAATAGGCCTTATATATGGTAGGTACCTCCAATTTAGGATCCTGGAATGGCCATTGATTTGAAGATCCACGGTCTGAAGTTGCAATGGGAATATGATCCCACTACTGCTCAAGGTGGATTTGAACATTTGAGCGACCCCAAAAACCTGTTCGAATTGTTTGGAAAAAGGGCCCTGTCATATGAACATTTGGCGTAAGCAAAACCCTGGTTGGCGCAAGGTGGCGTAAGGGGTTTTGTCAAGAACGTGCTGCGTAAGCATTGTGCGTAAGCACATATGGTATGTGCAGATCACAGCAAAGAGATGTATTCAACTTGTGGTTTGTATCACGGTAACTCCATATTTTGGGAATGATAATCCCAACTGACTCAAAGTAGTTTTTTTTTCAGAGGGGTTGAAACCACCAACAAGACTATATTGTATGATGAATATATATATATATATCATGTTGATAAACCAACTCAAATGAGTATATACATAAGCCATATTTAGCATTAAACATTGTGGTAAAATCAGTGAAGTTCCCTCACTTTTGGTCAGATCCTATGTTGGATCTCCCATGTTCTCCCAATTCTGAGAAGGGACAGTACATATCATCATTATAATCCTATAGAAAATCACAAAACAAATAGTCTATTTAGATATTCCATATAAGATCCTCCAAGTGAATTCTAAACCTCAAGATTCGTCCCATGAAATGTCATGAACAATCCCATTCAGTCCCATTGTGGATTATCCCATTTATATGGTTCCATTTGCGAATGTCTTAATTTCAACACTCACCAGGTACAATCTGTGGGATAATCCTCCAAGTAATGCGGTAAAGCAGTTTGTAAATCCGATTAAACCCAATGAACTCCCACAACTTTGAAGTTGATGTATAAACCCAGATAAACCCTACTAACATCTATTAATATCTATAGTTCCATCTCCCTAATCAACCAACACATTTTATATATGAGATATCACCAATTATATTATATATATATAGGTTAATATAGGTGAATATCCCCACTTGTATATGGCTTATAAACCACAATCTGTACAATGTGGCCCCCCCAGTTATAAATTGGTTTATAAACCCCATGAAAACTATAGTTATTTGCGTATCATAAACCATAGTGAAATTGGAGTGATTTGCACCAACTGAACGCTATCTCGGGGGCCCCACCTTGCAGATAACAACCATGATGACCGTCACTGATGACCCTCTTATTATGTTATGAACATCCATATCAAGTGGCTAGCTATAGATCATTACTGTTTGCTTATTTAAAATAGCTATGATATTGAATGATATTTATAGTTATATCACCCAATTTCTGGCTAATAAATCCCATTAACTATAGTTATTTGCGTTTCATAAACCATAGTTATTGGAGTGATAAATACTTAGTTATAAGTAAACCATTAATGCAGTTTAATGATATTTAAGATATGGTTGATATTTAATGATATTTAATATATCACTAATGGTATTTATATAGTGATACTTAAGACTTAAGATAATAGATGATATTTAATGATATTAAGTGGCTAGCTATAGATATTGCTATGGCTATAGATTTAAAGAAATGATACCCTCTGGTAAATAAACATAGACCCTGAAAATCAGTAAAAGTTAATGGAAACTAATCTTCCAACCCCGACAACTGCCAGGGTCAACAAGTTATTTTACTGGAGGCTAATTTAATTTAGTACTTTAGCAGGTCCATTAGCCAAGAACCAATCAACCATTCCTGATAATTAACCACTACTAATCCCATGAATTCCGAAGTAGTGGTTAATAAATAATCTACTAATTCAATTAGATATTGTTTCTTCATATACTATTTAGATATACTATTTTAGATATGTTAGATAATCACTGTAGTTTTATCACCCAATGCTGGTTGCCATGACGAGGTCTTCCGTCCCTCGCTGATCAACGAGCCGCTCCACGAGGCCGTCGAAGTCTGGCGCGGCGCCAAGGTGATTTTGGTGCCCGCCACGGATGGCACGCTGAAGTGCTACGTGAGGACGCTGGGAAAAGAACAGTACTGGGGCCATGGACGTTAGCTATATAGCCTATATATATATGACATTTATATATATATATATTGTGAAACTCTCAAGTTTGCTGAAGGGTTGTCTCCATTAGCATTTCGATCGTGCCTCGACCGACACCTTTCTCTGCAGGGAGGGAGGGCGCGGAGTCAAATGGCCAGAGGTGGAAAACAGGGT
>Ga0126342_10011439_pt1 | contig 15855 bp, 11 predicted proteins | sample Cyp1metagenome_FD_92528 | JGI IMG/M metagenome (GOLD analysis project Ga0126342, IMG submission 92528) | Coral microbial communities from Lord Howe Island, Old Settlement Bay, Australia - Cyphastrea 1 metagenome | ecosystem: Host-associated > Invertebrates > Cnidaria > Coral ... | reverse complement strand
TCACGTGGCAGGCGTGGCACTTGGTCACATCCACATTCGTTTCACGTGGCAGGCGTGGCACTTACGGCACTGGGCGGGCTCTGGTGGCGTACCAGGGTCCCAGCTGACGCCGTGGACGCCGCGGCTCTTTGCGTGGCAGTGGCACTTGGCGACATCCACCTTCCGTTTTGCGTGGCAAGCGTGGCACTTGGTGACATCTACCTTCGTTTCGCGAGGCAGGCGTGGCACTTATGGCATCTTTGTGTGGGGTTCTTGTTTTTGATTCTGTATCCCGTCTCCTCCGCCTCCTCCGCCGCCTCCTCTTCACACGCCATCTATCTTCCACACACCATCTTTGTCACCCACCATCTGTCTTTCAGATTCACATACAACTTTGTCACACACCATCTTTCACACACAACTTTGTCACACACCATCTTTCACACACCATCTTTTACACACCATCTTTCACGCACACTTTCACACACCATCTTTCACACACCATCTTTCACACACCATCTCTCACACACCATCTCTCACACACATCTTTGTCAACCACCATCTTTCACACATCATCTTTCACACACCATCTTTTACACACCATCTTTCACACACAACTTTGTCACACGCTCTCTTTCACACACAACGTTCACACACACCATCTTTCACACACAACTTTGTCACACACACCATCTTTCACATACACCTTTGTCACACTCAACTTTGTTTTACTTCTCGATCCTCCACCACCTCCTTTGTCTTTCCTTCTTTCCCCGTCCCCGCTAGAACATTTGGTGCTCGTTATTGGAAGAAGTTGCCTTGTGGGGTTATCCGGTCCTTTTATTTTATCCCGAGAAGCGAGGAGAATTTAGAAACCTAAAACTTAAGGAACCAAACTTCCCGATAAATCTATGTTCAGTAAAATTGTTGCTTTCCAACGCGTCTAGGCCTAAATCAAGCAAAATGAGCCCAACTGCAGCAACCCTGCGTGAAGAATGATGATTCAGGAAGTGGGGTTCAGCCCAAAGGTGGATCACATGGAACATCGTGCGCATGTTTTGTTTTTGATTGACAGAGTAGATACCAAGCAGAAATCAAGACTTCAGGGACCCAGCACTTTCCGTTCAGTTTTGAAAGGGCCAAGATTCATTTCCAACACTCTTAGGCCTAGATCTGAACCCAGGAAGGCCGTTCCCTCTTTAAATGTTCCAACTTTCAAACAATTTGATCCCAGGGGAATTGAAGCTCAAAACGCTTAACATGAAACATTTTGTACAACGACGAAGTGGGGACAGTTTTTGCGATCAACTACGGTACCCAATTTTCCAAGAAAAACTCATCCATTCAAAACGGATCAATTTCAATAGGGCGCTCCTACTCAAAAATTGCTTTTCTGGGTCTCAGGAAGGGGACCCTCCTTTGAACCACAGTTTTGTGCCCAAAAATGGAGGAACCACAATTTGGGAGAAGAACCGGGGAAACCCAAGCTTTCCATTTCAGCAAGGACTTCCTCGTGTAAAAGTTTTGGTTTTGGTCTCATAAAGGGCAAACCCCATTGCGGACATTCCATGCACCCTGGAGATTGTGGAAGAAACGACGTTTTTAACGCGAATTGGGGGACAAAGGGCGGTTAACATGGAACATCTTGCACCGTATTTTTTTTTATCCGACGGGGCGAGGAGGATTTGGAAACCCAAAACTTAAGGAACCAAACTTCCCGACAGACCGTTTTTCAGTAAAATTGTTTTGAAGCACAAAACTTGTGCGCAGAAACATGTAAAGCATCGAGCCGAATGCCGGAGGTATAAGGCTCGAATTAGCCAAAAGAAAGGAACAGAAGTAGACGGCCGAAGTGCCATGTCTTCGGCGTGGGGTACACTGTTCAGTGCGCGGTGCCGGCACCATGTGTACCTCCGCACCGTTGCTGTGGGGGACGAGCCGATCACATCGACGGCAGTGGCAGTCGTGATGTGGGTCGCGGCTTGGCGCCAGTTCGTCGAGTTGAGCGATCCCATTCCCAGGCTGCACATGCCCAACCTGTGTGCCTTCCTCCATCAGATGGAGATCGAAGCCGTGCAGCTCATGGGGGCCACTGCAGTGGGGCACGAGGATTACCTGCAACAGGGTGCGGTCATCAGTGAGACAGTGGCCGAAATCGACCGGGCCTCCATCATCGAGGAGATCCGCCGCAACACTCACCGTGTGGCCAAGTGGCGGTGTGAACTGAATGTCATCCAGGCCAACGCCGTGGATAGGTGCATAGGCGCTCTGGGCGCCACGGGGGAGAACCTCTATGACTTTGTCCCGGAGCTCTTCGTGCAGATCAGGAGCGACCTGAGCACCAACATCAATGCCGCCATCAATGACCAGCTCCTCCAACAGAGCAACTCAGTGATTCCCATGACATCACCTGTGATATACCCGACAGGGGGATCCAGTGGCACGGCCGCCACGCTTGAACAGGCGTACAACGCCTACCGCAATCGAGTGCGAACGGAAGCAGAGATTGCACGAGATAGCTTCCCCTAGGTCGAGACGACCGGGCTGGCACGAGAATCGAGATGCCACTCGAGGTCAAAAAGACAGCATGCATCCAGTGGAGAACGCAAGAAACCGACATTCAGATCATTTCTGCATTCAGTTGTCTTTCTCTGCGCTTGCACATGATTACATGTTACACGTATCATAATCGTGTCGGTTTGGTTTGCTGTTGTTTACTGAGTGATATATTGATGTACATGTCGTTTGTGGCTGCAGTCTCTGGGCATTCATTCACTCAGCATTTCGACTAAGGATGTTGACAGGTTTCCGGCTCAATGGACACATTTAAGACCGTAGTAGAAGCTGCAAAAGCAGCGGGAGCAGAAGCATGGCTCCCGGCCTTAGTGGAGGCCGATATGACCCGGCCAACAGCGCTGGCAACACATGGCGCAGACCCGCCGGTGTCGGGCATGCCAGCCGAGACATGGCGGCAGTTGAGATCCCACTGTAGCGCACAGCTACCTGGGGCGGGTCGAGGCAGACCCACCAGGAAGGACCATCCAGTGGCCCAGCCGAGCACTGGGGGGTCACTGGCCAGAGCCCTGGCAGCAGCCGCCAGTAATGAGAGAGACACCTCATTACAGTTGTTGAAGAACGACATATACTCCCAGTCCAACTCTGGCCCACAGGCCAGCAGAATGAAGACATGGAGACAGATAGCGGCGGCCTGGAAGCTACCTCCGCTACCACTCACACCGGAGCTCATACAGGCAGTGGGAGCTTCCTTCAAAAGAGGCGGGTATCGGAGTGCCAGTCTGTACTTCAGCACAGCTCGCAAAGAGCACATCCTGCAATACGGGACACTGTCCCAGGACGTTGAAATCATCATCAAGGACGTCATCAGGTCCATCGAAAGAGGACAGGGCCCATCGAAACTGAAGGACAGCTTTAACCTTCGAGACCTGGCCACCATTGACCTGTCGCAGGAATCAGAGGCCTTCCGCATTGACTTCAACATGGTGATCTTGGGATCCTTCTTCCTCACTCGGGAGATTGAACTGTCTGCCACATTACGCAGGCACGTGAGGCTGGATGAAGCCGGCATGACTGCGTCGTGGACTTTACCGGCGACCAAGACTTGCACACAAGGTGAACTCACGGAGAGGACCCACAAGTGCATGTGCAAGACACTGCCACAGCAGCTCTGCCCGTACCACTGCATGGTCGACACATTGATCTTGACCACACCTGCCTATGAGAGAACAGATGACGGACCACTCTTCTTTGAGGGATACTCACACATGTCAAAGGTTTACACCATCGACGCCATACGGGCAGTGCTCAAGAAGGCGAACATCCCGACACAACGGGAAGGGGCCGAAGGAACAGTGGAACGGTTCCACGGCCATTGCCTGCGGATCAGCGGCTCACAAGCATTGATCCGGATGGGATTCAACACCACCCTGGTCATGCTGCTGGGACGGTGGGGCTCCCAGGCCATCCTGAGGTACATTCAGGACAGTCCTTTGCAGGAACTCATCGACGTCGATGCTGAGTCTGAAGCTCGTGAACGGGGCAAGCCCAAGGCCTCTATTGAACCTGAACTGAAGAAGCTCAAGACCGAACAGAAGTTCGTCAAAGAAGCAGTCACGTCACTGCAACATCGCTGTGACGAGCTGGCACGAGAGGTGGCCGAGCTCAACACCACACCTCCCTACGTCGTGGGCAAGAAAGCACAACGACCAGATCCAAGAGAGAAAGAACTGCCACCAATGGCATGGACCACAAGATGTGGTTGACGCTACGGCACATCCAAATTCACCCGGTCCAAGGCGGCCCACGACCTATGTAGGAAGTGCTTTCAAGACGAAGGCGAGGAACTAGTGTCCTCCGGGGAGGCGAGTGGCCACTCCTCCAGCAGCTCGTCAGACTGACCGAGCCAGCAAGAAAAAGAGAGCGCACTGATTGCAGACCGTTGCATCACTAGCGTGTGATCATGCAACCTCGGGGATAGTGTGAGCCAACACGATCCCTCGACATCAATACATGAACTGACATTCACAGACTTTGTGACCTTTGTCAATATCATCATGCGAGCTAGCATGCATTCAATCTAACACATGTGATCCCGCCGAGCTAGGGGGATCCATAGGAGTAGCGAGCTAGCACCCCACCATTCAAGAATGATTTATCTTACGACTGCAGTCTGGCTTCCGTAGAGCTCGGACGCCCTGCCAAGACACATGTTTGATTCACTCTGCACTGATTTATCTGTTTGGTTTTTTTTCACATGTCGGATTGATCTCATCATGAATGGTTTGGTCAGGCCGGGACACATCATCCTTTCTCCTTTTTTTTTCAATTCGTAGAAGCCTGTCGCCAGCCATGAGAGCCCTGAACCCCGACCTGGCTCATCTGGCGGAAGAAGCCGGAGTGGACGGGATCGTCCTCGACTACCTGCGCGCACGCAGGGCACTCTCCATAGGAGTCCTGGGATCCATGGCCACCAACTGGGACGAGGTCGATGCGATCCTGGTCAAACCCCTCCTGGACGGGCACACCATCGAGGGGGTCAATCACCAGGTCCCAGAAGCTGACGGACCACTGGCGAAAGCACAGATCAGGTACCTGTGGAAGATCAGCTACGACCAGCTGGACAAGACAGCGGGCACACCAGCTCCGGTGACCCAGACACCGCCAACCCAGCCCAACACGAGCAGCACAAAGCAGCCACCGAAAGAGCTGCCGCCTGACATCACCAGAGACCTCTTGGCCAGGTACGAGGACCAGAAGATTGATGGGACCCGTAGAGAGTTCCCGCAGAGAATGCTGCTGGGATGTGAAAAGATACTGGCCAGGATATGGTGGGAGATGGAGAACAGCATGCACACTCCCATCCAGCTGTATGAACTCTTGTCCAGCAGAGTGTTCGATGCCGCCGGGAACCCGAACCCGCTGGCACAAGCAGCGGAAACCAGCAAGAACAAGGTCACGCTGGACCTCACATCGGGATGCGGCACCGTCAACATCACCGACGATGTGCACTGGAGCCCCAAACGGGTACTGTCCCTACTGGATGCATTGGAGGCCATAGAATGGGCATTGATCTACCTACGCATGGGGAGCGAAGCAGAGGTGAGAACGTGGATCTCATGGTGGCGATGCCTGGTCAGGACGAAGACACAACGTCTTGAGCAGATCAAGGCCTACTGGCTCGACGCCAACTGGAAGCTCTGCCTCGAGTTGAGGCAAGGCGGGAGCTCCAGCCAAATCACCAAGATGATCATGACAGAGCAACACTCACTCCAAGCGGCGCTCCAGAAGGAGATTCCAGCCCCGATGCCCAAGATCAAGCCGCAGGCTCCAACCAAGCAGCCCAAGAACGAGCCATACCGCACCAACCAGAACTATGGCAAGGGCGGCACCAAGCGGTGGCAAGAAGAGGCGAGTGGACCCGCCTGACCGATCCACACCAAACACCAAGACACCAGTGATACTCCTGAGCGTCTTCGATGGCATCGGATGCGCCAAACTGGCACTCGACCTGGTGCTGGAAAAGACACAGTGCCACCTGGTTGGGTACCTCGCCTGGGAGATTGACCCAGAGTGCATCAACCTCACATCCTGTGCTCACCAGGCACAGCACAGAGGCGACTTCATGCAGGATGACATCAATGACATCATCCAGCTGATTGACACATGGGACCCAGAAGAGAGAGCCATCGTCCTCATGTGTGCGGGACCGCCGTGCCCAGACTACTCCCGCATCACTGAAGGTCCAGGCCGTGAGGGCACAGAGGGAATCAAATCCGAGCACTACGCTCAGTGGCAGAAGAAACTCGTGGCCCTCATCGGAAAACGCAAAGCAGCCAGGCTCACCGAGAACGTGATCCCCCACAGACGGGGAGACATTCAAGACTTCGAGACCAAGCTCGGGCACCAGGCCATCATCTTCGACGCAGCCGAGTTCAAGAGGATCTCGAGGTCAAGAGTCTGGTGGACGACCATTGACTGGGAAGACCCCCAGGTGACCAAAGTGCTGGGGCAACACCTGACATGGAAGAAACACTTTGGGACTCACAAAGTGTGCTGCCCACAGCCCATCAGCGAAGTTCACATACCTGATGGCTGGAACGCCCCAGAGTGCTGGGCACAAGGCGACATCATGCGATGCCTGACCACGCCAGCACCCACCGAATCGGGCAGAGCAGCCCCAAGGTCCAGCAAAGGAAAGATGGACTCTGCCACCTACGGCCGTTGGGTCAACGACAACAGGCAGTATGCACCCTGGCACTACCACGAGAATGTGCTGATGGCCAACCAGAACAACAAGCTCGAGATACCACCCATCGAGACGAAGGAGTCACTACATCACATCCCCGTGGGATACACAAACAGCATGCCAGACAAGCAGAGACACAAGGCAGTGGCCAACAGCTGGCATGTGGGGGTGGCGAGCTTGCTGATCTGGATCCTGCTACTCCAGGCCAGCGCGGCCCATGCTGCAAGTCACAACACCGTGCCCAAGCCACAGCAGCACACCAACTTCCCCACGTTGGAATATCTGGCCCAGCGGTGGGGACAGCCCAACATGTTGGGGCCCGCAACGGCCACAGCCACAGACAGCCAGCGGGTTGAGAAGATCACCGACATGTGGACCCACTGGAAGGAGGCACTGAGTCTCCCAGATCCGGTCCAGGAACAGATGCGGCTGGAGCCTCACTTGGAACGAACACTTCAGCTCCAACACGAACTGAGACAGGCACTCACTGACCTCAGACACAGAGCCTGTCATGAAGTACGCCTTCTGGTCCAGGATACTCAGCCTGACACGGACGAGTGGTACCACAACTTGAAGCCGCACATCCAGAAGTTGTACGGCAGCCCATCCACATGCATACAGGTGGTAGCCATCAAACGCCTGGCAGAGATCTTCAACTGGGGCGACCCCATGCTCTTGCAGGAGCTGACGGTTGGATTCCCATTGCTGGGGACACTACAACCAGGTTGGGGTTGGCCCAAACGGACAGATGAGAGATACCAGAATCCCATCTCTCGCAGCCAGCTACACAGACTCAACGAAGAGTACATTCAGACGAAGCTCCAGAAACACAAGTGTGATCCTCACTGGAACACAATGCTACAAGAAATAGCCAACGATGTCAAATCCAACCGCATGGAGGGCCCGTTCAAGGAGCCGACATCATGGCGGTGCAAGACAGTGGCGGCGCCTCAATTTCAGCACACACAAGCCCTTCGGCCAGGACCCAGTGAACACCCCGTCACCAGCGTGGCCTTCTCCATCACTCAAACAGGAGCAGATGGACGAGAAAAAGTCCGCAGAGGTGAAGACTGGAGACGGGGACACCAGAATGACACCATTCAGGCCACTGACGCCCCGGTCAACCACAGGCCGATCACATTCACGGCCATAGCTTCAGCCCTGGCCGGCAAACACAAGACATCATTGGTCTGGGGGACAGACCAAGAGGACGCATATCGTCAACTACCAGTGGATGAGCCCAATGACACATGGGTGATTTTGTTCACACCGACTGGAGCAACATTGTGGAGACACAACGCACTGCTCTTCGGCGCTACCCCATTGCGGAAATTCCATGCACTCTGGAGATTTTGGAAGAAACGCCATTTCCACGGTGAATTGGGGGACATTGGGGGACAAAGGGCGGTCAACATGGAACATCTTGCACCTTTTTCTTTTTTCTCCGACAAAGCGAGGAGAATTTGGAAGCCCAAAACTTAAGGAACCAAACTTCCCGACAGACTGTTTTTCAGTAGAATGGTTTCTTTCCAACGCTTCTAGGCCTAAATCAAGCAAAATGAAAACCATGTTGCAGATATTTGCAAATAATTGGTCATCCCTGGAGGGTTCCATATCAAATGGTCCAAATCACCAAAACTTGCAGAAATGCAAAATACTGCATCTTTTTCTTTGTTTAACATGGACCATGTTAAATGTCCAAACAACTGGTTGCAAATAATTGGTTATCCCTGGCCTCTCGTGAATGTTCCATGTTCAATGTCCAAACCACCACAAGATGCATATTTTGCTTTGGTTAACATGGACCATTTCAAACCTGGCTTTCAACATAGATTTTCTTTTAATCGTCCATGTTAGAGGGGCAAAACCTCCCAACCAATACCGCGTAAAAAGTGACAAGTTCCATGTTAAGCTCTGAAATTGCCAGAATCGTGATTTTTGAGGTTAACCTGGACCAGCCCGCACCAGTTTCACCCCTCAATTACCATGGGCCAAAACTAAATTGTTATTTTTTTGTCCATGTTATTTTGCCAGGGAGTATTTGTTTGTTTGCTTACTGTTTATTTATATCTATATTTGTTATTTATTTATTTTATTACCTATTTATACATGTATTTAGTTAAGTCATATATATATATATTGCTTAGTGGTCTGGCCGTCCAGAAAATCGCCCTTCCGACTTTCGCAAAGGTGATCTAGCGTAGGCAACCCCTTTGTTGAATCCAACAGCATGTTGCATCATGTCATGTTTGCGCTCATCGTTTTTTCAAGCAGATTTGTAAAATCTTGACAAGCTTCACAGATCTCCAACATGTCCACTGGTTGGCCGCTATTGGCCTTTGTTACCGACTTGCGACCGACTTGTTACCGACTTGTTGCCGACTTGTTACCGGCCTGTTACCGACTTGTTACGTCTTGCATTCGTGCGTGGAAACAGTCAGGTGGAAGCTCAAGTCCTGCGCCAAGCTGATCGTGTTCAGTTGCCCTTCCACAATCAAAGTCAAGGTGTTTGGCCTATGAACAACCAGAAGGATTCAGAAGGTGCTGTACTGTTCATCAGAATGTACACTCGTAAAGTTTGAACTGGCTTTAACGCATGCTCGCCCCATACCAGTCACTAGATGTCACTAGACTTCGACAAAATCATTGTTCAAGCATTGTAAACATTCAATTTTGTACGTATCTAAAGCCCTTTGTCCACAGCTAGCATCGTCAACTGCAGGGCGTCGGTGCGCATTATATGGTAAATGCATGCAAATGGATGTAGTTACTGAGTCGTTGGAGTTTCTTTCCGGCTGCACGCATGCAAAATGATTTCACTTCGCTCTGTCTGAAACAATTCAAAAGACAGTAAGGATGTTGGAATTTACCAATCACATTCTGTCCAAACTTCCAAATACCAAAAATTCAGCGTGCATGGAATCATGGACATACAGCTTGTACAGATTTAAAGTCGCGGCAGTCTTGGCCTCCCTCCATGAATTCTTTAGAAGGGACACCGCAGGACGGCAGTGCCATGGCTTAGCCAATGGTGCGTCGACTGGTAACGCATTCCTGCTGCGATAAAGGAAAATAACGAAAAGAGAAAAAACTGGAAAAGATCGATCGAGACTTCATGAAACTCGTTACGCATGTTCCCCTGAACATGCTCGTTTTTTTGCGTGTCGCTACGAAGGTGTTCATGCACATTGATCATCAAGTAATTATTTGTTGGGGCCACCTGAGATTGAACGACCCTGTGCGTTGACCCTGTCGGACAATATGAAAAGCACTCAAACTTGGCTTGGCGTGGAAAGCAGTGATGAATGTCATGATCAAGACAAAATAGGCGCACGCAGAGTTCAGAGCACAGAGCAGCTTTTACCCCGCCACGCTGTGCAGAAAAGGTGAAATAAAGTCCTGAGAGATTTGGATGCCAATATTCATCCATCCCGCAGCTCAGAGTACCAAGTTGCAGCTGGCCCAAAGTTGGCACTATCTGCAGCAGCTAGCGAATTTAGGCCCTAACGCCTTCAGTGAAAGCTTGAGCAGCATTACTGAAGCATGCTCCTGCACAAATGGATGTTGAATGTCAGAAGTTTGATGGGTCATGTTGTCAATACAGAAGGCTGTCTCTAGGTCTAGGTGCCAAACTTGTCAGTGCTTCACTGGTGTGAACCAGCCTGTTTGCTCAAACAAGTTTAAACTTCAAACTAGTGTGAAAGAAGGTTTTAGATACTTTGAATGAACGATGGCACCGGGAAAATGATAATGTCACTGAGCTAATGTGGCCTCCGTGCCCTCCATCTCGCGCAATGACATTGACTTTACGGGCAGCCATGGCCTTCACAGGGCAGGAGCTACCACCAATAGAGGTCACACCAACGGGCTTCAACTGAATCGAATTTAATCCATTCAGGAAATTTCAGGAGTCTGCCGAAGGCACGCAGGTAGTTTGTACTGTGCAAGTGGCATGTGATGTGAGGCTCGGCCAGTGCCCTGATTTGATTGAGGGAAGAAACATACTCTTAAAGGCATGTCTAAGCTAATACGCCAACATAGCACGAAATAATCCTCCAGTCAAATGATGTCAAATCATCGGATAGGGGTCACTTGAAACATGCCTTATTAGAATAGAAAAGAATGCATAGCCAAAATCTGCCTGCCAACCTGCTGCTTGGATGTCAAGAACTTTCAAGACAGGATGAACCTGAACGATGGTATGTAAACCCTGGTGAATATTGTCCTCACTTCTGCTCTCCTGCAAAGTCTGAAGTGTCTGCCGGTGTGAAGAACGATCCATAGATATCCACAAGACAAGATGCATGGCGCAGGTTTCTGGCGGAGATTCCTTGCGACAACTGCGGGTGAAAGTAGCCGAGGTGACAAAGTCTTTGCTGTTTTCGTTCCCAGCACTTGAATAACTTGCAAAAGGTTCCCACATGGCTGTATCATGCTGTACCAAACCCTTGGGCCCGTCTTATTTTCCTTAGATCCTACAGTAGCAATGCTTGTACAGTCTAGTGGCAATGCTTGTTCTTTCACTTGATTCGGTGTTGGCATGATTTGTCCAGTGGCTGGGGAGAGGCATGTGGTGTCGCGCCCCATTTGGTGAACTTGCTTCGCGAGTCATGGCCACTCAAGGCCATGTTTGGTGAGTTGAAGAGATGACCTTGGAAAGAGCCGACGGAGATAAAGAATCCCACAGTATCCCTTGGTGCAAAAAAAATCGCTTCACTGTATCACTGAAAGTTGGGTATCTGGAACCTTTTTTTGTCCGCTGCAGCATCCGCTGCATCGCCATTATGCATATCACCGTCGTCAAGTCGTCAATATCATATGCGTCCATCTTGTTCTTATGTTTATCCTCATGCTCACTATAATCTTAAATAATATCCATCATCGTAATCTCCACCCTACGAGGAAGAACAACGTCAACAAGGTTTAGATATTCACACGATGTCAAAGTTCCCCGCAGATTGATATATGATATGTCAACGGTGGGGCACTCAGCCCTAAAACAGTTAAAGTTCGTTTGATCTGTCCTGATCATTAGACGCATTAGACTCTGCTCAAGGTCCGAGGAGTCCGAGGAGGTATGTCTTGAGTGTATTCAGGCATTAATGCAATGTCCTGCCTGAATGAGACATGTTGGAGGGAGAGCGTACATAGGGATTGGCGCTTACATGAAGGATATCATTCTAGTCCTTAGCCTCGATGACCCTCCACCATCGCCATCACCTTCCTAGAAATTGTCCGTCTATTTTCCGTTGGGCATCAACATCACCTTTCATCCTCATTTTTCTTGCCACCATTTCCTGTACCACCAGCCTTGCCATTGTCGCTGGCGTAGCTGTCGTCATCGCCAATATTTTCGTCCTGTCTTGAAAATCACTGCCATCCTCATCGCAATCCTCATCTGAGGGCCCTTGTGTGCCCCCAACCTAAGTTGAACCAGTTGGCGGCTCCCTCCGATCTTGCTTGAATTGTGCCCCAGTCCCGTTTTGTTTTTGATCATGTTTTTATCATATAAATCATATAAACATATGATCAGCATTGCAAGCATTCCTACCATTTGTGGAAAGCGGACAACTCACGATGCAAAGAGGCTACGGAGAATTCGCTTCTCGCAACAAGTGTCCACATTTTTCCTTGGACTAAACACACTTGTACGGGTATCATCTTGTACTGCTCGTATCACCGCCTCATGCTCTGTTCCTCCTTAGTCCCCAGTTTGCGTCCTTGGCACACAGGAGCAGGGGATTGTCGGAGAAGAACTGGACGATGGTGCCTTTGAAGAAAGGAGGTAAACACAGGAGTTCCGAAGAATTAAAGCATCTAATGCTTCTGGTTCACTTGAAATCATGTTTCAATTCTTTTAGATCTGAACTGGATGTCTTGGAATAGGCTCTGGGTTTATTCCTTTTTGTTCCTTCTCTGTTTGGCCCCTTGGTTTGCGAATTAACTCGCGATTTCATGTGTTTTATTTGCCCTCTGTTTGGCGATCGTGACCATTGTGTTGAACTAATTCTCTTTAGCTGTACAATTTTCTTGTAATTGTTAGCACTTTCATCTCCCGCGATGAAGTGGTTGTTGCTCGGTTTGTGCTGTTGCTTTGTAGTAGCTGTTGTCATCTGTAGAAAGAAATTAGGACGTGCATTTTAGCAGAATTAACTCAGGGTTTAATTCTTTTTCCCCCAAATTATCTCCGATGCTTGGGTTCTCGTTTAGCTTGCCTCGCCATGGGGGGGAGCGAGACCGAAGCGTGGACGGACAGGACGCCGTGCGAAATAGCTTCGGGAGAGACAGGAAACCATGGGAGATAGCTTGGGGAGGGCTTTGCTGGGAGGGAGCAAGAATGCAGCTTGGATGGATTGGGAAACCATTGGAATTTTCTTGAGGAGAGCTTCGCTGGGAGGGAGCGAGCATGCAGCGTGGACGGACAGGAAGCGGCGACAATAGGTTCGGAGGAGCTCCAGAAAGAGCGCAGCGTGGAAGGACAGGAAACCGTGGAAATAGCTTGGCTGGAGTGGACGAACCGGAAATGGCTTGGGCAGAGCTGCGCTACGCAGCGTGAAAGGAACAGATGACTGTGGAAATAGCTTCGGGAGAGCTCCGCTAGAGAGGAAGCGAGAATGCAGCGTGGACGGACGGGAAAGGTTGGAAATAGCTTGGGGCGAGTTTCGCTGGGAGGGAGCGAGCATGCAACGTGGAGGGGCAGGAAACTTTGGAAATGGCTTGGAGGGCGCTCCACTGGGAGCGTCGGCAGACTGGAAACCGTTGGAAACCTGGAGGAAGTTTCGCTGGGAGGCAGCGAGCATGCAGCAGGGCAGAAAGGAAACTGTGGAAATAGATTATGGTGAGAGCGAGCATGCAGCGTGGACGGACAGGAAATCCCAGAAATATCTTGGGGATAGCTCCGCAGGGACGGAACGAGAACGCAGCGTGGATGGAAATAGCTTGGGGAGAGCTTTGCTGGGAGGGAGCGAGCATGCAGCAGCGTGGACGGACAGGAAACCGTGGAAATAGCTTTGAGGGGAGCTGCGCTGGGAGGAAGCGAGCATCCAGCGGAAAGATAGGAATCCGTGGAAATATAGCTTGGAGATGCTTCGATATGCTTCGCTAGGAGGGAGTGGACGGACGGATCGGAAGTAGCTTGGGGGGCCGCGCTGGGAGGGACCGCGCGTGCAGTGTGGAAGGACAGGAAATCGTGGCAAATAGCTTGGTGCGAGCTGCGGCATTGGGAGCGGGGAAGCATCACGGACAGAAAGGAAACCGTTCGAAATAGCTTGGGGGGGCTGCGCTGGGAGAAAACGAGCATGCAGCATGGACGCCGAATATAGCTTGGGAGGGCCCCGCTGGGAGCGAGAATGCAGCGTCGGATTGGAAACCGTTGGAAATAGCTTCGGAGGGGTTTCGCTGGGAGGCAGCGAGCATGCAGCGTGGACGGACGTGAAATTGTGGAAATAGCTTGGCGAGAGCGAGCATGCAGCGTGGACGGACAGGAAACCCCAGAAATAGGGGGATAGCTCCATTGGGAGGGAACGAGAATGCGGATGGATTGGAAACCGTTGGAAATAGCTAGGATTGGAAGCTGTTTGGAAAAAGGCTGGGGCGAGCAGGCAGCGGGACGGAAAGGAAACCGTGGAAACGGTTTGGGGAGGGCTTTGCTGGAGCGAGCACGCAGCGTGGACGGGCAGGAAACTGTGGAAATAGCTTCGGGGATCTTTGGGGGAGGGAGCACGAATGCAGCGTGGATGGACTGGAAACCGTTGGAAATAGCTCGGGAAATCTTGGGAAAACTGTGGAAATAGCTTGGGGGAGCTCCAGCGACGCTAGAAATTCAGAGGTTGGCACGGGTTTTCCAGAACAAATTCAATCAACGCGATTGCGCCGAAAAAAATTGCGCCCAAGACTTGTCAAATGGTTTCCAAACGCTGGGCGATGGGACATGCGTGGGAGAAAGTTCGTGGCTGGAGGGCTTTTTGTGGCTTTTCATGTTGCAGGGTGTTCTGCCCGCGCTTCGTCCTCTGACCCTTGCGGCCACGCAAACTAAACGAGAACCCAAGCATCGGAGATGCTTGGTATGGTTTCATTCCTCAATCAAGCATCTCTGCTTGATAGAGGCAAAGTTGAAGCGGGGATAGAGTTACATTAGCAGAAATAGCGATTGGAAGAATGTAGACATAGCTGACGCAGCATGCTGTGGTGAATTGTCGCCTCTGATACCATTAGTGTTCACGATGTCTCACTAAAGATCTTGCGTCGATTGCGTGCAGAGCACAGCTGCCCACACCAGTGCAATTTTTTTTATGAAAAAGTTTGCCGCGGCTCTTTCTTGCTTGTGGGCTTTCTGACCCAGCTTGTTTACTGGCTGTCTCTCTTACGGCTGGATTTTTGTGAGAGTGTGAAAACCTGAGTTTTCGGCGCGCACCTGAAATGCCGGGGGCCATACTTGGAAGTGCAATGCCAGTTATGAATGGATATAAAGCCATATTTATAGGGTCTGTATCCCAACTTACGGTTCATGAACATCTACTGTGCCCGTTCACATCCCCAACCACAACCCCAACATATTTATCATGATTCCACTTCGGGGCATTTTCGTGCATTAATTTGCCCCAAAATCATTCCAATCATTTTTGTCCAAAAAGATATGAATATGTTTTGGGCTAAGATATTTTTACAGCAGAAGGAAAGCTGAAGTGTTTTGTTTGAACCAGATTGCTTGGCAAACCTTGATTTTTCGGGCATCTAGATTAAATGGAGGAATGAAATCAGAAATATATTCCATTCACGTACCCTTCTCTAGTTCTTGAAACAACTGTGACGCCAGTTCGTCCAAGCGCCGCAGGCCATGTCAAGAATTAAATCAGGAACCAACCCTTCAGAAGCTAATGAATTGCCGATTCAATTCTTTCCAAATCTTGAATTTCCCCTATTACATACCTTTGAAGCAAACTGGAGTTGTGCATGTATTGCATACTATTGCATTATCGAAGGAAGTTTATAAGTCAAACTTCCGACAATATGGACAGATGAAAAGCAGAGCTGGGCAGAGGCAGAGAGAAGAGGAGAGTAGAAGAGAGAAGATCAGAGAAGAGAAAGAGTCAGAAGAAAGCAGATGCAGATGC
>Ga0126342_10011438_pt1 | contig 15855 bp, 13 predicted proteins | sample Cyp1metagenome_FD_92528 | JGI IMG/M metagenome (GOLD analysis project Ga0126342, IMG submission 92528) | Coral microbial communities from Lord Howe Island, Old Settlement Bay, Australia - Cyphastrea 1 metagenome | ecosystem: Host-associated > Invertebrates > Cnidaria > Coral ... | reverse complement strand
TTTCGGAAAAAATAAGAAAACCTCGGTTTTCGATTGAGGACCTCGGGTATTGATTTTGAATCCGTACTTAACCCGTACCTAACCCGTACCTAACCCGTACCTAACCCGTACTTAACCCGTACCTAACCCGCACTTTCAGAATGGGTTAAAATACCCTGGGTTTTGTCAGAAAAACTCGGGTATTTTTCAAACCCTAAGATTTCTGCGGGTTTTGGTTCTCAAGGTATATGATAAATACTAGTTATATATCTATATATTACCTTAATACGGCGACGAACTCGTTGTTGTGTTTTAAGGCACGCTGCTCAGCTGCGCCGCCCAGGATGGTAAAGGTTCCATGACCTTACTGGGATGGCTGTGGGAGCAAGATGGCAGCCTCCAATACCGTCTACGAAAGGTGGAGCTGACTACCCTCCGGTAATGACTAACATAGCTATTGAAAATGGCCATAGAAATAGTGGATTTACCCATTGAAATTGTGATTTTCCATAGTTATGTTAGTTTACCAGAGGGTACCTGGCCTTTCAGAGCAAAGAAATGCAGCTATAAAATGCTATAAATGATGGTAAATCAATGGTAAATGATATGATAAATGATGATCGAATCATGTCACTTCCCATTTCGCACATGATTCTCACATTGTTGGCATGCATGATTCTGACTTCTCGTGATGAAGCAGCAGTGTATCGGGTCCTTCAAGAGTTCCCAGTCAAGAAGCAATGCCCGTCAGGCGTATGAGATGAAACTGGAGCAGATTGAAGAGATCTCACGCATTTCTGATGAGATCCGTCCCAAACCCAGATATTGCCTGAAAGTCCGGGTTTTTAACATGTTTCACCGTGTGAGAGTGTGAGACTAACAGCCTCCCGGAACGTCTTTGTCCCATGTTTGAGGACTGAACATGACTAAGGCCTTGCACAGGTGGAAAAAGGTAGTGACTCACAACAGCGACTCACTGGTTTCCTTCTAAGGTGCTAAACTGGTAGCCAAGGTGAAGGCGGGTCATCATCTGACAGATGTTTCCTTCAACTACACCGTTCCATGATATGACCGACTCCATCCAAATCTGATACATGGCGGAAGCAAACATCGGGATGAACTACGCCGAAACGAACATGGAAGTAGAATAGAACACGACCCCCATTTTGCCCAACTTGTCGCTTGTCTTACATGGGCACGGTCACGATCTATGGGAGCGTTTGGAGGGATGAAAATCTACAAAACAAGTTTCTGTGGTGCGAAAATTGAAGATACCAGTCTTTTCTGATCCATTTTCGGCCTCTTACATCCGTTATACACCTATGAAATCCTATGAATAAGATCTAAATTTGGACAGGTATATCGGTAATAATAAATTCCCGTGTGTGTGTCGCTTATCTTCCAATTGATTGAAACACTCCCACACGATATTTGTTGCTAAACCATGCGATTTGTTGGTTAACCCTCACATGTCACATGGATGGTGGGAACAATATATGAGACGTATGGTTTTTGCATGTTTTTGCATGAAAATCCCCGTATTTTGATGGTCAATTCAACAATTCCCCATACTTTGTAGTGGAAAACTCCCCATGGGGCAGGCGGACGCCGCGGCGGACGGCATCTCCTTCGACGGGGAGCCGGATGAGACGGCCCTGAAGCCGAATCCCAACATCCCAGGGGTGCCCAACTGGGAAATCGAGGACTGTCGGGGGGAGGCAGAGGTCTTGGAATTTTCTGGTGAATTGGGAGATTCTGGAAGCTTCTGGAAGATTCTGGATGAGGATTGGAAAAACTGGATGATTGGAGTGGTTTGATGTTCTCCCTCAGGGTCGTTGTGCCTTCGATATTTGATTGAAAACTGGGTACCACTAAGTTCATCATTGTCCCTATGAACATTGCCATTTGGGGGGAAATTCCCCATTTAGATCATTTGGGATCAGGGATCTCTCCAGTGGCGTCACCAAAAAACTCTTGCCCTAGGAGCTGAAGTCCATCTCTGATGGACACATCATCTTGTGCCTTGACAGCGTTGTTTTGTGCTGCATCCACTTCTAGGCTTCAGTGACTCACAGTGACTCACAGGTGCTCACAGCCAGATCCGAGAAAAAAGGTATCGCTAGATCATCTAGATCTATGATTCTGAACGATGATTCTGAAAAACATATATAATTGCCCTACCATGCAACTGGATTACTGTTTCCAGTTCTGGCTGGATGAAGTAGGGATTACTACAGATGGCTCTTCAGCCACCTCCATTGCGAAAGGCGGCCCCCGGAGGGCGACGTGTGGGAATGGCGCAAGATCCTAAGTTGGCAGTTTCCAATTCTTCATCAGAACTTCGTCAATCTATTCAAACATATTCAAAACACTCGCTGCCAAAGGCGTGGACCCCTACCGATCCTTACCTCGACTGGGCACAGTTCACACCTCGGTGAACCCCGAGTCAGATGATTTTCAAGTCGCTGGGAATATCTTGGAATATTGAAATTTAGTTGAAATAGTCACTTAATTTCTACAGTTCCAAGTTTGGAAGTATGCCTCCAAATTGACACCTCTAGAAAATAAACGGTGGAATCATGTTTAATCAATGATGATTGGGCTTTGAAATGCATCTGGCTTTGGGCCAAATTTGAGCCGCGGCGTAATGCGCTGGAGAGCTGATAAAAACCAAAGCTAGTTTTGATGCGTTCATTGATTCTCACCGAACAAAACTGGAAATCCATGGAAATCCTTTTTGCTCGGAATGGGTTGCTGGAAATCTCATGGTTTCTCTTCAACTTGGGCCCTGGTTTTGAAAAACAGGATGCTTTGCACCCTGCCCTCATCTCTGCTGATTCGTGTGGCCCTTGGAGGTAGCAGCCATTGCAAGGAGGAACCCCTGAGCATCCGGCCATTTACCGGAAAACAATATAAATGATGAAAAATGGAAAAAATATGATAAAACATGGAGCAAAGTTGGCAACTGTGGGGTTTGAAAGTGTTAAGCTGCTGAAGGATTCTCGGCACCCGTTGCACACAAGATGTGATTCAAGGCCAAAGTTGCGCTTGAAGATGATGCAAGGAAAAGATAGGCTTGGTAGGGACATAGCGCACCAAGTTTGGACATAGTTTGACACCGGCTAATGCGACCATGAATCGAAATTGGGATCAGTGGTAGCCTGAGATGTCGATCCGGGTCCACTTGAATTCGCTGTGTCAAGAGCTCCCATCTGAAATTTCTGGTGGTGGCATTGTCATCATTGTCCTAGTTACAGGAGGGACGGCACAAGGATTAATCGATCATGGACCACATGGATATGGAATCCCAGGTGACTCATTTCAGGTGGCTTCAGACATCTCAAAACCACCAGGGAGATGGATTAAAATCAAGAAACAACAACTCAGTGGAAGTGATTTCCCTCCATTTTTGGCTTCATGGCCTACTGTTTGGAAGTACTTCGCATCAAAGACAGTTTGCGGATCTTGCGACAGCCAGGGCAAACATCCTTCATGACACGCAACTTGGATGATGTTGATCGAGTTGGATTCTTCAAATTGTGATCCCTCTTTTCATGGGACATGCCAAGAACCATTCCAGAATCCTGGAATCCTAATTTGAACCATTTGTTTATACATCCTGATTGGTGGTTTGGAACATGGCTGGCTTATTTTTCCCATCATATTGGGAATGTCATCATCCCAATGGACTTTCACTCCATCATTTTTCAGAGGGGTAGGTCAACCACCAACCAGACATTATTAACCATCATTAATCATCATTAGCCATCATTAAATCACCATTAAACACCATTAAATCACCATTAAATCACCATTTTTCATGGGTGCCCCATTACCAAACTTCAGCAAGTTCCGCACTTCCCTGCCTCCATCGGTGGACTCCGGGCCAAGGATCGGTGCGTCCGGGCCCAAGGCACGGTTTTTTGGTGATTTTTTCGCGGATGGACCTTGCACCAAGGGCCGAAACCTTGGATGATAAGCCCGGAGTGGAGCTGCAATTTATTGTGTGCGCCTCAGATGGTGACGTAGAAAATTTAGATATTATAGATGGTGGATTCTCGACCACTACTTCAAACAGGAAAAATGAAAGGCATGAGGCTAAGGCGATTTGGATGTTGTATGGTGTGAATGTCATTGGTTTCCACGCCATCAAATCGATCAAATGCATTCAAATGCATTCAAATGCCCCAAATTCTGCAAAGAAATCACGGCAGGAACTGCTGCTGCATCAGCCTGCAAGTCAGCGGAGCACTTGGTCACACAGGACCACTCCTGCCCAAATTCCGACACGCACATGGCACATCGTGGCACATGGCCTTGTGATCCTCAAAGTGAATGCCAAGGCTTTTTTCCATTGACGAGGAGGTGCGTGGGACTGGGTGCAACCTCAGTTGTTTGCGGGAACTGAGCCAATGGATCGTGACGAAGATGCTTCCCAAGAAGTGGCTGAGACATCCTAGTAAATCAGTAAATGTGCATCTATATATATTTATATATTTACTATAAACTATACATGGCTGTCAGTGAATGGATCTGAATGGGGTACACCCCCGAGTGTTTGTGCACAATGTTCAGGTGGCGAGGATAGTGTTGGCTTCAGATGCCGATTGCACCAGGCCCTTCCCTTTGATTGGGGAATGCCTCACCTCCAGTACTTGCTGCATTTTGTTATAGCTACAGGGTGAGCCATCAGGCTAAGAGAGGTGGAAGGTGATTTGCAGGAGCCCCAGGTTCTTTCCTTGCGAAGTCACGTAGCTGCACATGTGAGACATGTGTCTTCTGTGAGTCCGGCATATTCTGGCTTTGTCGTGCTTCGGGTCTCGCAATTCATTTCAATCATGTTATTGATTTACATTGATTTACATTGATTGATACCTGCACAAGACTTCCACATGACTTCCGTATGACTTCCGTGTTGATATCATAAATGGCGAATCTCCGAAGGCTTGCAGCACGAAGGTGCAAGGCTTCAAGGTCGGTTGCATTCCCGAGGAAGAGGCGAGAGACCCTCACTGGCCTCGCTAAGGCGCCCAGGGCTGTTTTGAGGTCAACATCTATGGCTGACATCGAACCACCAACCATGGTGATATGTGGTTCTTTTTTAAGCAAGCATTTGTGATGTTGTTGTGATACTTATACTTATAATATATACTTATATTTATATGATCTTATATGATATGATGTACATGCATCCATACATCCGTACATCCATACATCCATCCATACATCCATCCATCCATCCATCCATACATCCATACATACATACATACATACACAAACCATATACATATGATTGACACTATTCAGCCACCAGCAATTCAACCACCCCAGGACCCAGAATGGTCGGAAACACCGAATTCTGATAGGTTTACTTGCAAAAAGGATATGCTTTCCAAAAGGGAAGTTGTCTTCGCTGCTCCAAACCTGTCAGGAACTGCTCCAAACTGATGCGGGGCGACAAGCGATGGTGGCCAGCGATGTTTTGGGACAAAATGCATCGGACTTTCTGGGGACTCAATGATGTTCTCGATGCGTTTTGCGTTTTGGAGGCGCCAGATGTCATGGTTGTTTTCCGAAGAACTGGATGAAAAAGCGATGACCCATTGATGCTGAGATGGCTCTGTGCCAGGCAGAAATCAAAGACCTTGGTTTCGTGACTCCTCCGACCTTGGACCCTGGGTCGAACTCATCCGGGAGGACACTTCCCTGCTCAATTTGGGATTGGCATCGATGCATGTCGGCTAAGGACCTGCTAAACCAGGAGGTTGCGACATTCAGATGAGGACACTGAATGGAGGATAGAGTACAGGTAGCAGAATATAGCAGAAACATGCAGAAACAAGTTTGAATTTGGAGGGATGTATGCCATGCATGCCGTACGGTATTTGCGGATGTGTAGGGGGACAAGGTCTGAGTTGGACTGAAACATTGGTGGATGAAACCTCCAACACATTGCAATACCGTATTTTGCCATCACTTTTGCTGGCAGGATGTCTTCTATCACCTTCAAGAGCCATGTCCGAGATGAAAAAGGCTGCTCCACTGTGCTCGATGAATATTCATGCTATTGATAAGTTGTTGAACAAGTCAAGGAAAGCTGACGATGAAGAACATGTAAACGTAAACGAATAGAAACACCAGGAACACCGCTGATCCACCCTCAAATCTCCATCATAATCATATACAATCGTTAATCATCATAGATCAATGAAAATCGATGATAAATAGTGACACATATGAGTTTCCACCATAATCACCATCATAATCATCATAATCACCACCATAGTTTCTTTTATGTTTCAACTAGCATTTTACGCGGAATGCCTTGGACAGTTGCACCTGAACTGTTCAGAACTCTGTCGCCAAAAACTACCACTCAAGTGGCTCAAAGCAAATTGCGCTGACATCAGAAACTACAGAAACGCCATGGCACTGCGCAATACCACAACAAAGCAGAATTCAAGAGTTATAGATATAATTGAGTTGGAATAGAATCCATTTGTCACCTGTCTTTAGCTTCCAGCAGCCAGTGTTAGTTTTGTGCTTGCTTCAGTTTTCTAGAACCAATTGGTAGTGAGGCCAAGCGGCTAAGTGATAGAACCAACACATTGCAACAGCAATCTGAGGAAGCGCCATTTTCAGCTGCAGAGTGTTGTTCTTTGGTTTCCATATGTTTCCATAGTTTCCATTGAAAACAAGATGAGTGGCAAATGGTTTCAATAGAACACGTTGGATCTCCGTTTCGTCATTTCTCGGGGTAAGCTACGGGTTCATCTCATGTAGCGAAACAGCGGCGATCGGCCAGCATGGCTGCCACAGGCCTGGGGTGTGGGTGCCATAAACATCCATAAACCATCCATCAAGGAGTGTTAGAAAAGCAAATATATATATATATACGTATATATAAACATGTATAAACCATCCCCAAATGGTAGGTTTATGGCATTTTATGGAATTGGGCGAATCCCACATCCTCAAATCATGCTGACTCTGCCCAGGAGATGCTTCCAACAAGCGAAAGCGCGATGACCGAGTGAGGTGACACATGGTGACACCATTCACTGTGACGCAAAACCAAAGCAGTTTGGGAAGGTAAGGAAAAGCAGTGGACCAGTACTGTTGGAATCTCGTGAAACTCATTGAAACTCAAGTGTGCGAAGGATGGTCAGAAGATATGTCACGTGCTGACTTGGAGTTGCATAGTTTAGTTCTGTGGATCAAGTTTGACATTTCTCTGTCACAAACTCATAGAGCGAAAGCCGTTGGTTGGTGATTTGAAGTCTATTTGACTTCCTGGGAACGCCTCCAGGAAGGACCTGAGACTGGACATCATGTGACTTGGGTCCGAAATGATTGGGGAATATGGCATAATATGGCTGCAATGGAGAATTAACGATCACTTTTGTGTATAACTGTATAACGGTATAATTACAATGCACTGCAGAAATCCTAATCAAACAACCAGTAGCTTTGGGAATGACAGAGGCTAAACGAGCGCTGCTTGTTTGATTTCAAGCATGTCAGAACAATCCTCGCACAGTGCAACCAGTGCAACCAGCGCAACTGAGCTTCAGAATGGTCGCATGAGCTTCTCCTTGGCATATTTGGCATGGGTCATCATTAGTCATCATTAGTCATCATTGGTCAACATGTCAATCTACCACAGCCATCCACAGCCCGAGGATTGAAAGCTTGATGCAGCTTCGGTCCATCAGACCCATCGAAGGAAAGCCCGGACCTCGGTCAACGAGTTGACCATAAAAAAAACCATGTCAATGCAGAGCCATGATATCCAGAAATTTCCAGAAAGGATCAATTGGGCAACAGTGATATTCTGGAATCACTGATTTCACTGGTTTGGTTTGAGGGAAATCATGGAAAATCCCTATCATTCCATAGTAAACGTCAGACGGCTCATGGTTTTCGTCACAAAACATGGGAATTCCTTGGAATTCCCTCAGGCAAGTGGCTCTAAAGGAGGACGACTTGCACACCCTTGTCGTTAAGGCAGGGTTCAAGAAAGCGTCCTGGTGACTGGTAAGTATCACTGTTGATATATAGACTAGATAGACTAGATGATGCTTGCCACTACTGGATGTCTTAGATCTCTTTTGGCGGCCAGTTGGCAATACCTCTCTTGCTCACGCGACATGGCATGACATGGCTAGGTTGAAGAAACTTGAATCCAAGATCAATTGTTGCAGTTGGTACGAAGATGAACGTCCAATCCCTTGTCCGCCTTGTCCGAGTGGCCACCGTACCATGCTGTGGAAGGCCCAGGGCATTTTTGCAGATCAACCAATGCTGTTGGAGCTCGATGCGCCCATGCAGGCGTGGCTGACGGGCTTTTTCGGCCTCATGGCCAGCCTTTTTCAACATGGCCAGTGCTGAGGTGGTCGGCGATGTCCATGGCCAGTACTACGACCTGCACCTTGGCGGCCCTGGCGGCCTTGGCGGTGCTGACCTGATGGGCCTTCCATGGCCTTCCAGTTGCGACGTGCCATGAGGCTCAGAATTCTTGAGTACGGTGGATCTCCAAAGAATAGTCAAGGCCTCAGGGCCTCAAAAATGGCTGAAGGAGAATGGGCACCACCTCTGAGATTAGAACAATTGTAACACTATACCACTGAATCCACTGATTGATCATTGTTAATCACCCATAATATATAAAGATGATGCTATCTTTGGAGCATGTTAATGTCAAAGCGCCTGTGCGTTTCTTGACGTTGGCCAAAAAGTGGTTTCTTCCGCTTCACGTCTCTAGGAAATTACCTGTTCTTGGGAGACTACGTGGACAGGCTTCGGCAAGTAGGTGGTGGTTTCCGGCTTCACCTTATATAATATAATCTGATTTGGCCGATGCCACTGAAAGGCAATCTGAGATTGAAATGATCTTCATTTTTCTCAAACACTTGGAGCCATTTGAAACCGAAAGTTTACAGGCTCCTTCACTTTGCATAGCCTCTTGTCAGGGGTAAAAACTCCATCGAGTGCATTGCCCTCCTGTTTGCCTACAAGGCAGTTGCTACATGTTGCTACCAAGTTTGCAAGTTGCTCAAGGATCAATCTGCGCAGCATTTTTGGGAGTAAACAAAAACGTAGGAAGGACAGAGTCAAAGATTAGCCGAAAGAGATCAGGAGCAAACCAGCATGGTAAATATGGTAAGGAGAATGTAAGAATTAAGATAATTAAGCTCTTTCTACTGTAGTGTTCAAATCAACATTTTGCCGATCAGCCACGCAGGTGCAGGAGTCTGAAAACTTTTTCTTGCTGCGAGGAAACCACGAATGCGCAATTTGCTCGCAGCAAATGCAGGGCATCGATGGTTCATGTCTTGCTGTAGATTGGCGACCTCGGATGGTCAATCCATGTCCCAAACCAAAACTCACCGACAGCATCAACCCACCAGTGAGGCATCCATCAATAAGATCTATGGCAGCCTATCTGCACTAGAGCAAAAGCTTGACTGTTAACCAGTCGATGTGTTTGTTCGAGCTTTGAGCCATGCATACCCATCCTTTACCATCTGATTGGTTCACACTGTCATGATGTCATGGTTGATGGTATCTTGGGATCAATGCTCTCATAACCCCAGGCTTCTATGATGAGTGCAAGAGACGATACAGCGTCAAGTTGTGGAAGAGCTTTTGTGTCCAACTCGCCGGGTTTTTCATCTGAGTGGCTGAGTGACTCAGCTGTTTTGACATGTTTTGAAAAGCAACTGATATGCCAGGATGCCTTCAATTTCATGCCAGCGGAGTCCTTAGATCAAAATATGCACTGCAGGTGTCAGCAGCCATCACTGGAGACAATTGGATCAGATGTTGTTGAGACACTGGGTGTGTCTAAGCCCGAATATTTAACGGTAATCCAATCCAGCAGTTTTTAGGATTAGCACAACACTCTGGTTGAAGTATCCCTGGAATTTCCTGCGATGTCCCTGCCTTTGGAATCGGACAAGTTGCACCTTGGTGCACCTGGCTGAGGTGTGCGCCCTGATCCAGGATCGCATTATCTGCATGCACGGGGGCTTGTCTCCAGACCTCAAAAACTTTGATCAGCACCTCAGTAGCACGAAGACCACAGAAGCCTCATGGATGACTCGGGGATGATACTGCCGTTATCTGCCGTTGATGGATGATTTTATCACCAGGGATCACGAGATATCACGAGGATCCTCATTGACCAAGGGGATTTCCATGAGGGTTTTTTGGCCACCGCGCATATTTGTTTGAGTCATGGTGGCCCATAGATCCAGAGAAGCTGGTCAACCTTCGCTGTGAAACCACCCAGTTGTTCTAGTGCCTTATGTTGACCCGAACCAACAGATGGTTAGCAGCTGCTTAGTCATACTGAAGAACGGCAGGAGCAACTGATGATACTGATGTCACTTCGTCAATTGTGGCTCCACCATTGAGAGATATGATTCATGACGCTTTACTACACAATTCAAGGACGCTGCGCTATGTTGGACTTTGCTTCTCGACTTGGAAACAGCTCAGCAAATGCCACCAAGGATACGGGAAATCCAACGTCCAGCACGATGCTCGGTGTGTTTTCGCCAAGTTGGCGCTTCACTGGGCAATTGTTGCTGGCTAATCCCATCCCCCGTAATCTTTGACCAAAAAAATGAAGCCAAATATATGTGGCTTCATCCCTATGAAACCATGCTTTCTTGGGGGTGTTTAATGTTAGGAAAAATCATTAGCGTATATTATAGTTGTAAAATGTTGTAAAATGTTGTAAAATGTTGTAAAATGTTGTAAAATGTTGTAAAATGTTGTAAAATGTTGTAAAATGTTGTAAAATGTTGTAAACCATTAATAGTCATGAATATCCCATGAAATTTCCTATGATTCGTGGAGATTTGGCAGGCAGAAGTGCCCGAGGCAGGACTTCTCGTGGACATTTTATGGCCAGAACCTCGGGACGCAGCGCCAGAGATCCAAAGGTTTGCACGCAAGCGCCGTGGTAATAGCCGAAGGCTGAGTGGGGTTCATAAAGCTTATATCAGATTGATAGATTAGATTGATATCATTATATTATATAGAGGGATATATAGGGTATATTTGATTCAGAACACACTGCAATGTGCGCATTGATGGTATTCATGCTTAGATTTTGAGTGATTTGAGAGAAATTGAGATTGTGTAAGCAGAAATTGATGTGTTGGAATTGGGATGGGTCAATACCTTTGGGACCATCGGAGTGGGTTGATCAACATCAGCTGAGGTCCGATCCATCTCCAGTAGTGGACAGCTGGGGGGAAAATGATCGAGGAGTCTCGTTCACCTTTGGTGCTGGCCTAAGTGTTGCATCAGTTTATTCAGCAGTTTACCCTCTGAGAGGGGATCTACCCTCTGGTAATTTAACATAGCTATTGAAAATGGCCATTTATAGTGGATTTTCCCACTAAAAATGGTGATTTCCCATAGTTATGTTAGTTTACCAGAGGGTAACCATAAATCTAACCTGGCTGGAGTCATACAGTAGATTTTCCATGGGAAATTCCATGGTTCCATGGTCATTGGCTCGGCCAAGTCGGGCACAGCTTAGGTCATCAAGTGGTGAAGTCCTTCCTGAGAAAGCACAACTTGGATGCTTGGCTGAGCCAATGACCCTGTGATCGTTGCATATCGTTGCCATCCAAAAGCCTTGGTGTTGGATGATGTTGGATGACTATCAACTTGGTCTTTAGATATTCTTTAGATCGTGGATCATTACCAGTCTTGGTTGGGGTGATCCCAATTCATGGTTTGGGTCTGTCGGAGAATAGGGGATCCCGGGTTAATCATCATTGTCGCATATGATCATTTTTGTGATCCCTATTGAAATGGTCATGCGGCGGGTATATCCCAGGGTCCCAGTTTCAGACACACCAAGACATCCAAGGACCTGATTTGTCGCGCTCATCAGGTCGTGGAGGAGTTCATCTGCTTTTCAATGCTATATGGGAATGATCGGGAATGTGCTGCATAAATATCATTGAGTAAAATGAAATGTAGATTTTTTGGATATTGGATTATCATGGATTATCCATTTTATTATAGCATTATAGCGTTTAGACCCAAATTCTTGCTCGGATTTCGGCTGGACGATTTGATGTTTGAAAGGATGGCTACGAATTCTTCGCCGGTCGACAATTGGTAACCGTTTTCTCTGCGCCGAACTACTGCAGAGAGTTCGACAATGCCGGTGCCATGGCAAGATACGGCAGGACAGCTTGGCTTTGGCGCCAACGACAGATGCTGTTTTTGCCATTGCCGCCATGCTTTGGGAAAGTAATGAACCTTGTTATTTTGCTGTGTTTGTATGTCTCGTGCTGCATGCATTGAATTTCCATCATCATTGGAAAAATCTTGGAAACATATCAACGGACCTCGAATCGCTCTTTGCTCAGGTGCACTGATGACCATTAATGAAACACTCTACATTTCATTTCATGTTCTCAAACCGCAATTACCGTGATCAAATCTAAAAAAATAATTTGAAAAGGAATGAACAAATGAAGCTGAACACATACAAGTGAAGCTGAGTGGCAGCTGGAACTGCTTTGTGTCAGCTGGACCATTTGAGCATCAATATGTTTCTCATGCAGTGAAGTGATATGTATGCGAAGGTTGCGCACAATCTAATTGTTGTCTAGATAAAGCTAGCTTTTGTTTTTTCCTAACCAAATGATTTTATAGAGTCCGGATTACTTAACGAAATATAAATAAGAATCATTATACAGGCCAGCTTTTGCTGCAACCCCTCTTGCCTTAGCAAGGTGTTGGCAAGGATTGGAATGTCTAATTTATGTTATAATTTTGATATTAAAAAATATATATATATATATTAGGATTTTCTCTTATTCTTGCTCCTCTCCTATTTCTGATATTATATAATATTTATTATTTTAAATTAATATAATTTATAAATGTACGTAGATTATTTTATTTTTTTATATTTTTGTTTTTAAAATAAATTGGAATGGTATTAAAAATATTAGGATTATTGACGAAATTATTATCTTTATTCTTTATTTAAATTATATTATATTTAAAATATTTAGTTTAATATTCTGAATAATATTATTAAATATTTTTAGAATATTGGATTTTTTTAAGAATTTAGAGGCCGAAAATATCGTATTATTTTTGAATTTTATTTTTTATATTTTTTATAAAAATTAATATTTTATACATAAAATTAAATAATATATTTTGGTGGTTTTGCTTGTGGGTTATTTATTATTACGTAATAAATAGGTAGGTGGTTATGATTTAGGCCGGATTATTTGTTTTATTGTTTTAATTTGGTAAATAAATAAAATGATTTCGAATATTATATTTTGAAAAATTAATGATGAATAATTTTTAATAGAAAATAAGAAATAAAAAATATATGATAAAGGACGAATAAAAATTAATGAGGGGGAATAGAGGATAGGGTATGGAAAACGAAAAATGGAGGCCGGAAATTGGAAAATAATGGATAAATTGACAATAAAGGATTGAGGATGAATGATGGACGATGGATGAATAATGAAAATATTTAGTAATAATTAGAAAATAATATAAAAATTACATATGAAGGAAAATATTTATAATATTAATTATCTAAAATATATTTTAAAAATATATATATTAGAATTATTAGGATGGATTTAATATATTATTATTAAAAATATATTTTTATGATTTAAATATATTATATTTATTATGATATTATTTTTTTTAATAAATATGATATTTATTTATTTGAATTATTATTAACAATATTGTAAAAGGCGGGAAATGAAATTTTGAAAAATAAAATATTTAGGAAAACAAAATTTTTGGAATATATGGATGGCAGAGTAAATCCATTGATGGAATAAAAGGTGGTTGGAATTGTGGTTGTAATGATTGAATGTAGCCTGGTGTAATATAGTTGTAGTGATAGTTTTGGTGTAGAGTAGGGGAATTGTATTTAAAATATTTTAATTTATTTTATTTAGATATAATTTTAATTATAATTATAATTTAATTAATTAATTTTGAAAAACAAAAAAATATAATAGTAATAATATAATTTAATTTAATTTAGATTTAATTAATTCCCGATAATATTATGATTTTTTATTTATTTATTTGATAATATTAAAAATTATGTAATTTTTTACGAAATTTCAAAGAATTCCTTAATTTTCGAAATTGGATATATCAAAAATAAAGTAATTCTATAAGATTTCCTCCCATGGAAAATAAAATGTAGAATTGACGGCCTCATATAATGATTTTTTTTTTTTTTTCAAATCCATATTATTAATTTAAAATATAATATTTATTATAAAAAAAATAAAAAAAAAATATAAAATAATTTATTTATCAGATAAAATTATCTTACCAAATCTAAGATATTTATTTTCCACAATATAATCCCTTTCAGGAAATCAGTGTCCCTGACCTCCCAAGATTTCTAATTTATATATTTCTTATGTTGTATCTACCACGCCAAAAATATCTCCAAATTCCATATCTAATAAAATAATTAAAATAATTATTAAATCCCTCGTATTTTATTTATTTTTGGCAGGATCCCTTCTATACATAATTCAGAATACGATATTTCAATGTTTAAAAATGATCCGAACATCCGAATATTTTAATTTTGATTTCAATTTTGTTTTTTTAACAATTTAGTTCCCAAAAATATTATGATGTTATAATATATTTTATACATATTAAATTTAATTATTTTTATATATTTATAATATATTTTTTTAAATTATTTTATTTTTTGGAAAAAAAAAAATAATAATAAATAAATAAATAAATAAATAATATATATATAAATTATTTCGAATTTCCATAATATTTTTTTAAATTATATAATTAAAAAATCCTTCATACCTATCAATTTTATAAATTTATATTTGTTAATATATTTATATAAATTAAAATTAATATTTAATATATAATATAATATTAAATATAATATAAAATATATTATTATTTTAAAAAATATATATTATAATTGTGCAAATTCCAATTTAATTTTAAAAAATATTGTTTTTTTCGAATATAATTATTTATATATATTTTAAATATTATTCATAATATATATATATATTATATTCCTATTTTGTTTTTTTAATTAATTTCTTCCGCTTCTATTTTTAATATATTTATAATATCAAAAATTATATTTTCTAAATATCCTTTAATTATAGATTTATTTATTTCATTATCTATTTATGGTTGTTAATCAAAATTCCTTTGACCCGGAACGGTCATTCTTCGCGAATAAAAAATTTATTTTCGCGAAATTTTCGCGAACCTTCTCCTGCCCTTCTCCTGGTGCCCTTCTCCTGGTGCCCTTCTCCTGCCGGACCCCGGCCGACAATAGGTAGCAGCCCTTTAATTTAATAATTATAATACCCAATTTTCACGAAATTTTTACGAATTAGAAAAAAAAAATCGCGAAAATTTCCAATATAACACGCACGGCTTTCGCAATTAAAATTCCTTACAAAGACCTTTAGATCGATTACCTTATATATATTATTATATATTATTATTAATAATTTTTATTCTCTTCATTATTATTATTCCCAATAATATAATATTATTACCCCTCCATATCATCATAATTATCGCCCCATATCGTACCCATCACCACCATCACCAACATCACCACCATCACCATCACCACTCACCACGATCGCCACCACCACCACCATCACCACCATCACCACCATCACCACCAACAACACCAACAACACCAACAACACCAACAACACCAACAACACTACACCAGCGCACCATCACAACTGTCGCAGCCATCACCACCATCACCACCATCACCATCATCACCACCCTCACCACCAACACCAACAACACTACACCACC
>Ga0126342_10011437_pt1 | contig 15856 bp, 12 predicted proteins | sample Cyp1metagenome_FD_92528 | JGI IMG/M metagenome (GOLD analysis project Ga0126342, IMG submission 92528) | Coral microbial communities from Lord Howe Island, Old Settlement Bay, Australia - Cyphastrea 1 metagenome | ecosystem: Host-associated > Invertebrates > Cnidaria > Coral ... | reverse complement strand
GGTGGTACTCAGTGTCGCTGGATCCATCTGTGACGCCAGAGAACTCAGCCTTGCCTTTCCTGAAGCCTGTTTGTCAGTGTGGCAAGCGGCAAAGAAATAATGCAATGTGATAGGGTTTCATGCGTTTTGTATGTGGGTCTTTTGAAACTAAGTCACGGTCGATTGATTTCATTACCATGCGCAGCGGGTCCCGACTGTGAGTTGAGCCGTGAGGCTTTGGCATCAGTTCTGGACAGAGGAAAACAAGCTCCGCTTCCCGGAAGTTGCCTGGGAGTACTTCAACTGTCAGTTCCTTGACTTGACCTGTTGTTATCCTTTTGTTTTATTGGTCAGTCTGTCAGAATTGGACTGAACATGACTAAACACTGAGTAGGCTTGGCAGACGAAGAGGGTCCGGTTAGAATGATGCAGACACAGAACTGTTTTTTGAGATACGTTAAGACCGTTAAGACTTTAAGAGTAGATTTCAGTCCTGTTCCAAGGAAGATGACCCCAGAGTTCTGGACTGCACTGCCTCAAAAGATCAAGGCTTTGCGAGAGACTCGGCACAAATTTGTGAGGTCCCCTGCTGTGTCGCATTTGCATCATGAGATACTTCTGATCCACGTGGCAATGATGGATGTTTAGTGGGCGCCTTCATATTCCAAGAATATAGTTTAATTACATGCAATTTAGATATTTTGGACAGGCATTCTTGTGAACCCTGTGAAGTGCAGGAGTCTATGGCTGAAGCTGAGTAGTGCTTGAGGGTGATATTTCCATATCTTTCCAAGCTGCGGAAGCTTTGCCGTAGTTCCAGTATGTTCAAGTAGAAGTTGCGGGTACCAAAATGTACCAAAGAAGGGTGGCATAGCTAAATTGGATGAAATTGGTGGACAATGATGATGCTGAGATATGCTGAGTTTCTTTGTTCTGAGCAATAACCAAGTGAACGAAGGCACCAAGCTGGCTGCGAAGTGAAAGAGCACATCGCGGAAAAAACAAGCTGGGAAATCCAGTGGTTGATGATATTGAGCTTGTCATTAATTCCTGGTACTGAATGACATGGTATGTTCTAATCTACTTTTGTATGGATTTCTTGATGGAGTGGATTGAATGGAAAGCCCAATATGTGCATTTAAAGTCCACATATGTCCACATATATCCGCACAATAATAACCTTCATAAAATCCAATTGGATCCAAGTGGGCATATTTTGATATCGGTTTCAATGGGACATGCTTTGCATTGACATGCATTGACTATGACTATGACCAAGTCTCCATTTTCGACAGGATGCGACAGTCCATGATCGCGCTGTCAGCTGTAGACCAAAAGAAGAAGGCCAAGCAGCAAGTGGCTGGACATGGTGACGAGCGAAGTCTGTATACTTCAGTAATGTATAATGATGTGACATCATGGGTCCTGACAGAGCCTTGTGATCCTAATTTTTTACTGTAAAGATAAAAATAATAAAAACCGTTCTTAAAGAAATACCCACGCAAAGAATAACAAACGGAAGATTGGAGACTCAGAAAACCAAAAAATGTCAAACAAGAATCAGGAAAAAAGGAATTGGTGTTGATAGAGAGGATCGCGAGGGTTTAGAGAGGTCAAGGGACAGGTTCGAACTTGTTATTTAAGTTTTTCTCCTACGGAGTGCATACTAAGTAAAGATACAACTAATATAAGTTATAATATAAGTAAAATAAGTAAAGCTCTGACGTACTCTGAGTCAGGCTGTCAAAGACTGTCGCGGGGCCACGACACGGCAAGGGGCAGAGGGAGGTGCTTCTTCCAATTCTTTGGCTGGCAGCCTCAGACATGGCATGCCTGTGCTATGTCCATGGTATTCCATGGTATTCCATGGTTATTTGTCGATGGCCGGCATGCTTCAGATTTGCAACACATTTGGATGGTGTCTCTTAAAAATTGTTCAAACTGCTTGGTTGAGGTCAGCATGGAAAGACCTGGTCCTCGAGAAGCAAAGGGACGGTGATTGTGGGGGCTGGGCAGTTTGAGTCGGTCCAGTCAGTGTGTGAGGTTGATTACATTTGATTACCAGGTCATGCCCTTGGGTGCAGAATACTGCATCAACCTTTGCGACATGATGTGGCGGATGTGGATCGATGCGGGCTTCGAAATGTTTGTTTCTGATATTTTCTGATCCTTCTGGTCGCTTGGAGGCTTTGAGTATCTTTCAGAAGTTGGGTACGTCTGGGTACCAGGACGAGAACATTGATCTCACCCGTCGTTTATACGAAGAGGAAGCAAAGAAGGCACAGGAAGAGGCCTCCAAAGCATTGTAAAGTTGCATCGCATATGAACATGAACATGAATCCCAACATGCCCTGAATACGCTTAACCGGCTTGCATTTGCATGCGTTCTTTTGTGTTATTTTGTTTGAAGCGCTTTATTATCTTTATTTTTGGAGTTTTGAATGATTTTGAAGTCTTGACAGTGTCTGAATGTTTTGCATGTCTTCCTCAGCTTTGATAATTTTGATAGGCGCAGCAGCTCAGGGCAGAGGCCAGCGCCCTTGAAATCCCTAGAACAACAAAACCCGTCACCGCCCCACAGGATCTCAAACACCTGGTAGCATGAAAAGCCAAGTTGTGAGTTAATGTGGGATTAACGTGGGTTGCTGTCCACTACACTGGCATCCAACATCCGGATGATGGTGTTTGATTCTATGCTATATTCATCGCCATCATTCTTGTGGACCTAAGTATGTCAATTTCCCCCGCAGGGAGGGGTTTGATGCCAAAGCAATTAGCACCTGCAAAGGCCAAGAACATGCGGCAAAGACATTTGCAAGCAGAGCAGAAGCGCAAGGCAATTGGAAGATATTGGAAGCGCTGGGGCCCGAATGCATTCTTACTTTAGCTGGAGGCAGCTTTGTTTGAGGTGTTCATGAGCAGTTTGCACATTTAGAGCGAGAGGCAACCAGCAGGAGTCGGTAGAAGTGTTTGGGTTTTGGCACGCGCTTTGCTCCGGTGCACATTTGTGCCAGACAATCTTCCTGATGTCGCTGGAGCAAAGAGATCAGACACTCTTGCTCCAGGCCGGGCAGCCGGTAGTATCCAAAAATTATGCAAGAAAGAATCAAGAAAGGTAGAGAAAGGTCCTGAAGGCTTTTTGCCAGAATTATCCAGATACAATTAAGCTCCACAGCAATGCCCTCTCCTTCGGCAAAACTTGGACTGAGTAATTAATTACCAGTGCTCGTAGTACCGCACAAGGCGGTGGCGGAAGGAAATTATAGGAGAGGTGAGTTGCTGTGATGCATGGGTGGCAGAGCGAATCCACTGATGGACCGAAAGGCGACTGGAGTTGTGCTTTGTGGAATGGTTGCAGTGGTCACCTCACCCACAACTGCTGGATGTAGTGTGGTGCAGTGTAGTTGTAGTGTAGTGTAGTTGTAGTGTAGCGTAGTTGTAGTGCAGTGTCGTGTCGTGTCGTGTAGGTGGAATTAATGTAGTGGAGTGTAATCAGTGTAGCGTACTGCAGTGTAGTGTGGTGGTAGTGTAGTTGTAGCTATAGTGGCAGTTGTAGTTCTGGTGGTAGTGTAGTGCAGTGTAGGATGTGTAGGGTAGTGAAGTGTGGTGTAGTTGTAGTTGCAGTTGTAGGTGTAATGTAGCGTTGTCGTAGCATTGGTACTTGCAGGTCTTGCAGTTGTACTTGTAGTTGCCTTTGTACTTGCACTTGTAGTTGCACTTGTAGTTGTACTTGTGGTTGTTGCTGCAGTTGTAGTGGTAGTGGTAGTGGTAGAGTAGTGCAGTGGAGTGTAGTGTAGTGTAGTGGAGCTGTAGGTGTAGTTGTAGTGTGGTGTAGTTGCGGTTGCGTTTGTAGTTGTAGCTATAGTTGTCGTTGTAGTGCCGTGTAGTGGTAGTTATAGTTGCAGCTGTAGTGTTGTGGTCCAAAAGTGGTCCAAACATGTGAGAAAGAGGCTAAGCAGTCCGTGTGGGAGGTATGTATTCGAGCGATTTTTCATGTAAAAACATGCATCTTGATATGTAAAACGATATAGTGAACTTTCAAAAACGATAGCATGGGAATCAGTTCATGTGTGAAAGCATGCTGGGATGTGAAGGGGTGGTGTACATGACATGATGGTGAATACCTGTTCTAGAAGCATCTAGATCATCTAGGCTCTCGGTTGTGGGGTATATGTCATGCCCAGCTCACACAACGGAAGATGTGCGAAAGTATGCTGACACTCTTGATCCTGGCCAATTTCTTTATTTCTGATTATTGAAAACGGTTTCGTATCCAATCACGTATTGTTATGTGGTAACTAGCTGGATTTGGATGCTCTTTTTTTGTCTCGCCAGTGTTCAAGCCTTCCGGATGAGCGTTTTGTATTTCCGCGCTTTCATGCAAGAAGTGACGGTGACAACAGATCTCCTTTCCAACTTTCCTTGGTTCATGCCATTTTCCCAAAAATCTTTCCCTCTTTGAACGATATCGAAACGATAAGCATTTCTTGGCAAAATGTCCTTCGCTGATGGATGGCCCAGATGCGAAAAGATTCTTGAGATGATTGTTTGCCGTTGAATATTATCAGTTGCTTATTGCGATCTTTTCACTGCTATGCATTTTCTTTTGCAGCACCTGCAGGTCCGGTTTGACGATCTTTACCCTTGATGAACGTATTTAGCGAAGTCCCCAAAACGATAACTTTGACCAAAAAACGCATTTTTCAATTAAGGTTTTGCCGATCGCTCATGTGTTTTTTTAGCGTTGTGTCGTCGAAATGTGCTTCGCGCCACGACGGCGTGCACTTTTTCAACATCTTAACATATCTTAACGCTATGTTGCCCTGTCGGCCCTCCCTGAACAAAGTCCGGACTGAGTCAATGGCTTGCTCCTGCACGCAAATGACTTCCTCCTGCATATGCAATGCGCCACAGCAATGTGGCACACGCTCCAGACCTGAGGCGTTTTGATCATTTTCGCTTGAAAATGTGCTTTGCGCCACAACGGTGTGCACTTTTTCAACATCTCAACTTCCAAAATTGGTCCGAACCTGCTGTGTTTTTTTGTATTTTCATGATTTTTATGTGCTTTTCACATTTTGACTTCCGAACGCGCTTCGCGCCACAGTTGCGCACACTTTTTCCATTTGAGCATGAGGTTTTTTTGACGTTTTGACTTTCAAATTTGCTTCGCGCTACAACGGCGTGCAATTTTTGATTTTTCATCTCCCCAGATGGTTCAGCGCCCGCCACTTTAGCGAGCCTACTTTTTGATCATCCAGAACCATTAAAAATTAGAAAGGCAACGTGTTTCGCGGCTAATTATTCTACCTTTTCGCGCGCCTGCATCTTCCTTCTTCTGATTTTGTCCCTTCTCTGATATTTTTTTTTCTTCCTTTTTCTTCTCTGACTCTTCCCACCTCTACTTTTCTATCTGTCCACATTGTCGGAAATTTGGCTTTAAAATTTCCTTCGGCCACACTAAACACTTGCACTTGGTGCGGGGCGGGATATGCATGCCGCCATTAAGATAATTATATGTAATTGATCACGCTGTGGCCTGCACATTTTGGAGCTTTGATCATACTTGTTGTGCAGGTAGCCATGAGCGCGTGGCGTCCGTTGCTTAGAATCCGCAACGCGCAACATCGCCCATATTCAGCTGCAGCAGCAAGCACATCACCGGCAAAACAGTTCCGAGGGTGTGGTGCGGAAGCAAGCGGCAGAGAATCAGAATTTGTTTAGAAACAAAGTGCAATTTCAAGACAACAACCGTTGAGATGCAGCCTCCAAGGAGAATGCGTTGAAGACCGAAAGAAACACGCAACTTGCTCAAACAGGGAGCAGCTGCTGGGAGATTTTAGGGTTGCAAATAGCATGTTCTTGAACTGCCCATCATTTCCCCACATGCGTGTTTGCACAGCTCTGGACTGGGTTTTGTTGCCAGAAGTGGGGCTCCACGGCAAAGGTGCACTTACTGTAGGCTTTGGGAGGCAACTAGGAAAGAAATGTGAAATTAAGAATGCCCCCCCCCCCACGCAACAGAGGTTTTGCCTTCCAACATCCTGCAACATCCTCCATTGCCAAATGCCATCGGCCAAATTATTTTACATTCTTAGATGGTCTTGGCTGCACATGTGGTACGCATTCCAGCTATTTGTGTAGACAAAGTGCAAGTCTGAAATCCGGAATTCAAGGACATCATTGAGTCATGATTCATGAGCTCAATGTTTTGTTGGTTTGGGTTGAGCAAGTGATTCTGTTGAGTGTTTTGTCGCAACAAGACATGGAGGACAGCATTTGGCCTGAGCAATGCAAAACTAACCTTCCTGTGACAGCTTTGATATTCCAAGGCTGCAGAAATGCAGCAAGAGATGAAAAACAAGTTTGCTACCCAGCAACGCGTGATCTTGTCATATTTTGTCAACGGTTTGCTGCGAAAGATTCATGATAGTTCGCCTGGTCAGGCCACATGATTCAAGGAGAGTGTGCATGTTTGTGATTCTATGGTTGGGTAGGGATTCTCTGTCCAATCTGACCTCAAAAGAATTCAAAAGATATGTCAAACAAGGACATGAATCCAGGTCATGCTTACGGATGCTCATTGTGTTCGTACATGTTCGTACACGATAGTAATCCACTACTATGACTATCAGACCTTCGAGCACAGTGATGGTTTTTGAGGTCTTGGTCCGATTCCTTCGTGAAGACCATGCAAGGTCAACAAGGCCAGGGCCTCGAGCTCAGAAGATCTCAGAAGATCCTCAAAGAATGACCCGACTCGTATCTCAAAGCATCTGAAGGCCTCTTTGAATGATCTGAGAACCTGAGCATATCGGAGCATACTCAATCGTGGTCATTTCATGTCATTTCCTTGTCGCCAGATTTTGTTGGCCCGAGCTCAACCAAGACATTTGGGCGAAGGTATGCGAACATTTTGGCAATTATACCCTTCTGAGTTTGAGTTGAGATGAAGAGGGAGCATTGTAGCTAGTGACAAAAGATTCAACAAACAGAGAGCGTTTCACAACGTGTTCCACCTTTTCATCATGACCTTGTGACACCTTATGCCTTATGTACTTTCATACAAAGATGTCTTGCCTCACAGTTGTATGTATGTATGTATGTATATATATATATTTACATTTCATTGTACTCTACAGCATTTGTACAGCTCCCTTGCCTTAAGCCTGTCATGTCCACCACCAAATTTGCATCACCCTGCATGCCCTCGCGGTTGGGAAACATGTTGCACCATGTTGCGCCGTTTTGGTGCCTTTTTTCTTTCTTGCATATTGTCACTTGAACTGTGACTCAACACTGAACCTAGATGAACCAAGCTGCGTCAGCAACCCCCCAACGGCTTCCCCGACCTGGCGCCATGGATAGCTGCAAGACTACGTATGAGACCGATGCTTGCGACGTTACCAGCATCATCATTGGCAGTGGTCTCATTGCAGGCCGATGAAACCTGAGACGATCTCATTGTTGTGTTTGTTTCAGATTCTTGACAAATAAAGCCTTTCATTCATAGCCTTTCGTTGTGTACTGCTTTTGGTTACTCAAAGATTTGCACCAGGAACGGCGTTGGCAATTATTCCTGCGCACCTAAAGATTCTTTCTTTGCGAAGCGCTGATGGTGTTTCTGCACACACGTTGCTCCTCACAAATGTGCAGCAGATGCTGGCATCTTGGAACATGCTGGTGCTTAAGTTCCCGCAGATGCAAATGTGCCTCTGCCTCGAAAGTTCCTTACCCACCTACGGCTAGCTGTGACATGTTGAACCGTGTGTGTGTGTCGGTGGGATGGGTATTTGATTCGTTGAAATGCATCATACTCTCGTTACATGATCCTGATTAGTGGCAAACGCCAGAGCCAGTGGGCTCCAAGGTGCCATTTGAATGAGCCATTGTGTCAATGCAACCTCGTGGCCTTGTACCAGACGCTTGCGCAATGGCTTTTGCAGGCTTGTGGCGGCAGCGGGGCCCTGCATGCAATTCCCACCTTGGCACAAGCTACGCAAAACCGTGATGCAGTGTAGCACCTGTTGAGACGTGTTTACTTCAAACCTGTCAACTAGTCGACCTCTCTTGCTGATACCTTGCTTGCAGCTCAGACTGAGCAGAGTCAGAGCTGTGTGCAGGTTCCCCTATACTACTGGTGTGCACACTTCGCCCCAGAATCAGAGAAGAAGCAGTTGAATCGGAGGTGGCAAGTACAAATGGGGGTTCTCCTTGTTGGCACTGGAGCCCTGATTGCGTGGTCAATGCTGCTTGGAAAAGCGAACGTGCAAGATTTCAAAGAACCATGCTGCACACATTCCCAGCTGCCCTATGTTGCCCTTGTAAATCCAGGGAAATATGTCAGTGACAGGCCAGGTGCACTTGAAGCCTCAAAGTCAAGAGTCAAGACATGACCAAAACAGCAACCTGTGAGAGAGCCAGATCACGCAATAGTGGGACTGGACGGAACCAAGAGCGAATTTGTTTGGGTGGTGCCCTTTGGGTGCGTTTATTAAATCATATTTACGGTATATTTGTTGTAATGCGTTTGTGCAGTCATCTCCTGCACACTTGTTGCACGCCTTTTTCGCAGCTCATGTGGCTTACGTGCTTCCCAGGTTCTCAACTTGCAGCTGGAGCTTGCGCTTGTTGGCTAGTATCCTGGGCTATGTCAGCGCCGTGCTGAACATTTTCCGTTTGTTGCCGCAGATTCTGACCTCTTTCCAGCATCGCGGATCTGGCAGCATCAGTTACCGCATGCAGCTTGGCTAGAGTATGCTTGGTTTCTTCCAAAATGATCGGCAGGTATCGGCAGATTATTGCTTTCGGTGCGTTCGACCTGAATCATGAAGCGTGAAGCTGACAAATGCAGATAAATGCAGAAGTACATGCAGCCAAAACCATCCAAGACCCTATAACGTCAGAGTCTCAAAAGACAAACTCAAAGATTCAAAATACCACTTCAGTTGCACAATAACATTTTGTTTCAAAATACAATGTGAGAGTTTACACTACCAGTTTCAAATACATATATCATACATATATATATGCATATGTGAGGTTTGAAAATACAACTTACAAAGCCGACCATGAGATACCATCATAGCATATCAAGCATATCAAAGCATCTTAAAGCTTTCGTACAGTATGCAACCAAAGATTCATGTATTTTTAGATAGCCGATGGCCTATGATGTTGAGCTTATTTACATCCAAATAGCACACGGATTTGCAGGCCTCAGAGTCAGAGTCCGGCTTCTCTCTTGGCATCCAGGTACACTCTCATGAGCGTTGGTGGCCTGCTCAATGTATACTTCCAAGTGTTCAAGTCGCATGAAAGGCTCTCAACTGTTGTCTCCACGACAGTTGGGAACCTAATGTTCTTCATTGTGCTCTTTGCAACTTGCTTGAAAAAGGGTTGCGATCGCACGTATGCTTGGGTTGCCATGTCAAGTCTGAATTCTGAAAAATAAATGTGTGGACCGTACAGAACGCAAATTACCAACTGCATTGTAAATTTTCAGACTCAGGTATGCCTCTACTTTGACTGCTGCGAGCGCAGACGCTCCGAAGAATTGATTTCCTGTGCTGATGCTTCCTGAACTAGAAACCATGTTGAGGCTGCTTAGGCAAGTGTTCGGGCAAATTGAGAGGTCTTGGAACTAGTTGGAACTTAGATTTTGTTAGACAGTGCCGCATGATCAGTGCCTGGAAGCTGCGTGTGCAAAGCACATGTGACTGTGGAAGCCGCAGATGATTAATTTTAAACATTTCTCTTCCACAAGACGGGACACGATACGGATCCTTGCTGCACCATCGCATATTAAAAGATGCAAAAGCTTGGCGTGTCAGGTCGGCGAACACAAGTAAATGCCACAACACTACAGCTGGACCTGCGGATGGCGATGGATGGATAGAGAGAGAGAGAGAGACTGTCAACTACAGGGATTCCTCCATTTGTTCCCTTCCGCGTTTTGAAATTCATGGCTGAAATGTGGAAGGTCATGGGGCTGCCCTCGATCCAGCGTATCCAGGCAGGGGCCCAAAAGTGAAAGAATCATGGTTCTGGTCGTCAGAACATCAGACACTTCATAAATTCGGAGGATAACGAATGTGTCAAATTGCAGAAGATGCGCTTCAGCATGCTTGAGCCTTCATTGTAATCTGCATTCGTAGTCCAATTGTGCTTCTTGACGCGCAACCGCCACTGTCCAAGCATATTCGCCCTCTACGAACATTAAGTCATATCAGAAAAGCTTGGCCGATGTGGAGCGAGTGGCTCCATATCACATGAATCAGAAAAAATTGTTGGTGGCCGTTGGTGGCCAGAATGTGTAGGATGTGTTTCCAACGGTTACAGAGATGATGGTTCTCATTTTAGTCGGTTTTGTATGTGCAAAGCAAGGTGGATTATTGATCAGTGTCGTTTTTGGGGTTAGCACTTTTGCATACTTTGCATTGTAATGGCTTCCCATGCTCTCGCTTGTCATGGCAAGGCGCACCACCACCGAAAGGAGGCCTTTGCCAACGCTGTGACCCCAGCGGGCGAAATGTGGATGTATTGGGTGGCCCACCGAGCTTTTCAACTGATTTTGCTTGTATTCAGTAGGCATGTGCCGATGCTTGCCGTTCTGCTGCGGAAAACCAAGTGCTCCCGTCGTGTTTGAACCCGTTGGCTTAGAGTGCAAGCCTGTGGAAGCTATCAAGGACTTTGAAGACAATTGGAGACGTGTTTATCGTGTTTCAGTTTCGAGTTATTTTTCGCTCACAGTTTTCCAATGTTTTCTTTCCCCTTCTGACTGCGTTGAATTGAAGCAACAGGCCGCAAAGCCGTGAGCCAAGCCGCAGAGCTCAGAGACGAAACGAATGAGAAAAGGCAGTACTCGACGCAACGCTTTATTCGAGATTTGTGGGACCTGGGACAATGTGGGACAAATGAAAACTGATCAACCTGGACTCCACCTGACAAATGTATTCCAATATGACAAGACATGACAAGACCAAGGCACCACCAGAAGCCACAAGGAGTGAACATGAAGTGTGGATCCGCTTTGAGGAATGATAGGACAATGATAGGAACGCAAAATAATGCAAATATGTTTGCGACTGTTAGCGTTCATATTGTACTTGAAAGCAGGACGACCCCAAAGCCACCGGGCCTGGAACTCAGAGAGGCCCACTTTAGATGCCATGCGATGCCATGCCAAGTGGGCTCATGATGGCTCATGTAAAATTAACACGACTTAACACATATAACCTGATGGTTGGGGCCTTTGGATTAGGAAGCTGCAAGACGCTGCAAAGGATGTTGCTGATGAATGGAGGCGAATGTAAGCAGAACAGTACAATATAGTACAATTAGATACAATTAGTGCTTTGCCGTGCTCCACGTTTGCCGACATATAGGAGATATTAAGAGAGAAAAGTTTGCTGCACCTGAATTTACCTCGGGGTCATAACAGGGTCCAGGGCACAGTTGTGCGGCAAACTTGTCATGCGCATGCCCGTTCTCGTGTTTGGTCCACACCATGGAAGATCCCAGAGTTGTCAATCGATCAAGAGAGGTGCGAGGCGAAGGGACGGACGAGACTTAAGCTGTTAAGCGTTAAGCCAAGCATGTCAAACAAGTGCAGATGCCTGATGCATGATGCCACTCAGTTGTGTAGAATAGATGATAATAGATTATAAGATTATATATAGAATTATGCATATAAATGAATATATATTATTAGATACTATTATATAATATAATATTGCATTGAATTATATTTTATTACAGTATGTTACATTATATTATATATAATATGTACATGCGTGTTTGGTGTTTGTGTGTGTTATGTTCATGACCAAGGCACTGTCGCGGATCATGGACAAGTTGTTGAGCAGCCACATGCAGGATTGCTGTTTTTTGCTGTGCTTATTCACTGAGCAGCCAGGCAAGCTTCTCGTTTTGGAGTATATATATATACCTATATACCTATATACATATATACATATATATATATATACATATATACATATATACATATATACATATATACATATATACACATATACACATATATATATATATACATTGTGCGTTTGTCTTTATGTTGCTTTTTCCCTGTTTTCAATGGCCAGATAGCGTCCTGGGCCTGAAATGGAATCAAAAAAGAGAAGCCCCGATGCAGGTTCCTTCACAATAGACAGAAAATGCAATGAATGGAGCTTTTCAGCCTAGTGGGTTCATCTCTTGCAGCCTAGTGGGTTCAACTCTTGCTACCATGCACCTCTCCTTTCACAAAGATACTCTCGTGGTGTCCGATTGAGCGTTCCAACCAACGGTTTCATGACAGTCTTGATCAAAGACGTTTAGCATTGTCTAGAATGTTTTACTTTGTGACGTGCGGAATGGGGTTAGTAGTGATTTGACTCGATTCTGGCGGGATGGCTTTGGACTGCTTTGGTTTCAATAGTTGTGACAATGATAACATTTGACAAGTAGTGTTTGCAAGTGGTCCGTGGATTTTTGTTTGGTTCAGCTTCTAGAATTCCAGAGCGCGTTGTTCAAGTTCTTTTGCTATTTCGCGATGCCTCAAGGACAAATAACTTGTTGCTTCTGGCAGTGGGTACCACAAAGTTCACCTTGGAGTTTGCTTAACCTGCCCATGGTAAGAAACTCTTGGCGCCACCATTGGCAGTCAAAACCTGGTGTGCCCTGTGGCTGAATCCTTGCAGGCGTACCGGCTGGGCCAACAGAACCAGGGGAAGAGCTGGATCATGGAGGCGGATGATCATACTTTTTATGATATTGTCATGATCTTCATGATCTTTTCATGCATATGTTTGCAATTGTTTGCATATATATATATATTTATTTATTTATTTATTTAATCATTTATTTGTCATTTATTTATTTACGAACTTATTTATTTATTGTCTTTTTTTGGTGTGTGTGTGATTATGTAATATGCCTGAAACAAATCTTCTGGATACATGATACATGTACTCATTAGTCCTCAAAGTCCTGAAAGATGATAAGATCTGATAAAGTGTGGCACTTTGCTGATGTTTTACATTTTGCAATATACTATATAAATGTTTTGCATTTAGTTTTGGCAAGTGGTTTTGCTTCCTGGGTGAAGTACTTGGATAGGACGCGAGCAAGCCTCTGCTTCACAGGTTGTCACACAGCCAGGTGGGAAACTGTGCGCAAAAGGGTTCAGCCAACTCATAGCAATAGCACGATGTCATCACAATCCCAGTACAGTAAACCTATGTATGTCTGTGTCAGTTTCAGCAAAAAGCAGCCTTGAGGTGTGCCAGCCCAGCAGGCATCAGAACTGCCAGCTGGCGACTTCATGCCTGAAGAAGCTATTGAATCCAAAGGCAATCCACAGCAAGATGGAGGTGGCTTGAGGCTTGCAACCTGTGGTGGAAATGGGGCAAACCAGGATGAGCCGGAAGAGAAATTGAAGCACAACAATTCGATAGTACTGTCTATTCGTTTACGTCTACTTCAACAGCAGCTTCATGGCTAGTTTTGTTCAAGTAGCTTCTTGAGATAGTCGTAGATAGTAGCTCAGAGATGTGGATCATTTGGTCGCAACCATGACGAAGTTAGGCGCATTGAAGAGGACGAAGGTGTTGGAGCTGTTTGGAGCCCAGCCAAACTCACCATTGTCTTGCAAGCGTTACAAGTGCCGTTCACATTCAACTGCACTATTGGAAGAAAACTTGCTAGAAAACATATTCACATATTCGCTGAGTGCCACCGAAGCAGAGGCTAGAGAAAACTAGCTTGCACAAGACCTTACCAAGACAAGAAGAAGGCCTTGGCCAGCCTCTGAACGCAATTCGCGTGCAGCAGGAATGCAAACAGAGAAACGAACAGATCCGGATTTTGCACATTTAGGAAACTGCAGTGGTTTAACGTTAAATGCTTAGAAGCTCAAAGGCCTGGAAGATATTCGACAATGATGTGCCAACGAAAGTAGGATCGGAAAAAATTAAAAAAATAAAATAAGGTGTTTTTAATACGTTAATATAACAAACCGAATTTAATTTAATCATAAGAAATCATAAAAATATATATATATATATAATATCTCGAGTACTGATGCCGTTGAGGGGATTATATATTTTTATAAATAGGTATGGTGTAGAATTTATATTAATTTTGATATAATATATAATTATATTTTTTTATTATTTATATATATATTAATTCTTGATATGAAATATATTTAATATGAAAAAAAGAAATAATTGTAATAATAATATTTTGATTTTTTAATAAATTGAATTATTTATTTGTGATTTTTTAATAATTAATTGTATTTTATATAATTATAATGGATTTAATTGTTTGCTAATATATATATATATTGATAATACATACATATATTAGGAAAAAGAAATTAAAATTAATAATTGTTAATGAAGGGTATTTTTATTTAATTTTAATATTTTTTGTTGATTATGAATTAATTATTATTTTGATTATATAAGGATAAGGGTTTATGTTTAATTTATTAATTTATGAAATTCGGAAAAAATATAATATTATTATTAATGAAATAAATATTTGAAATTAATATTTAAATAATGTATTTAAATAAATTATTTTAAAAAATATATATATTATTATTTTTTTTATTGAAATATATTTGAAATATATTGATTTAAATAATATATTTAATTTTATTATAATTATTAATAAATATATTTATTTATAATATTTTTTTATTTTAAATTTATATATTGTTAAGAATTATTATATTTTAAAATAAATATTAGGTGATCGATCTAAAGGTTCTTGTAAGGAGTTTTAATTACGAAAGTCGTGTGTGTTATGTTGGAAACCCTCGCGAAAGTTTTTTTTCGAATTTGCGAAAGTAAAATTTTATTTCGTGAAAATTTTACGAAAGTTGGGTATTATAATTATTATATGTAAAGGGCAGCTACCCACTGCCGCCCGGGGTCCGGCAGGAGAAGGGCACCAGAAAATGCGTGTAGCAATAGCCAAATTTCCAAAAGTGAGGCTTTGTGAGAGCCAAACACCAAGGCCCCTGGTTTTCTCTTTTTTTCAGTGTACCCCCTGCTGATGGCCGGGGTCTGTGAATAGGGATATTTTCGCGAAAGTTATGCGAAAGAGCGGGCGAAAGTCAAAGTGCATGTTGAAGGGGGTGGGCCAGTAAATTTTGCACAAAAGAATCTGTTTTGAGAAGGGATTCCGTGATGCTAGCTGCATGTTTAAAAGGCTACTAAGAAGTGATCCGTGATTTTCTGGCGTAATTTGGCAGGTGGTAAGTGAATCTTTATAAGAGGTGTTGTTGGCCAAGATGGGCTAACATGGGCCCCGCGAAAGATAAACATGGAGTTCGCGAAAGTAAAATTTTTATTCGCGAAGAATAACCGTTCCGGGATAAAGGAATTTTGATTAACAACCATTAATCTAAATATTTATTTTTAATATATATATATATAGGGATTCTAATTAGATTTAAAATATAATTTATTTATATTTATATTTATATTGATATATATTTTTTTCTATATTTTTATTTTATTTTTGATATTTTGGAATTTATATGGATATTAATTAAATAATAAGGAATTTTATTGAAATTTTGAATTTATTTTTTTAATAATTATTAAATAATTTTAGAATATTTTAAATAATATAAATATATTTAAAAATAATAATATAAAATTGGATAATTATTAAATTTGAAAAAAAAAATATAAATTTATAAAAAATATATTAATATAAATTCTTATTTGAAATTTAAAAAAAAATAATTAATAGAAATTTTGGGAATGGAATTATAAAAAATAAAATAAAATTTAATTAATAATTTATTTTTTTAATATTATATTTAATTAAATAAAATATATATATATACGAATAT
>Ga0126342_10011436_pt1 | contig 15856 bp, 17 predicted proteins | sample Cyp1metagenome_FD_92528 | JGI IMG/M metagenome (GOLD analysis project Ga0126342, IMG submission 92528) | Coral microbial communities from Lord Howe Island, Old Settlement Bay, Australia - Cyphastrea 1 metagenome | ecosystem: Host-associated > Invertebrates > Cnidaria > Coral ... | reverse complement strand
TTTTTCGAAAGTATTGGATCGCAGGGGGAACAGCTTGAGCCAAAATGGCATAGCCATTTTGGCAACTATATCGTCAACACATTACTTGCTCTCCACAAGTTCCAAGCAAAGAAACAATTATTAAAAATTACGTGTATATATATATAATTATATATATAGTTGAACCGTTTAATGTGTTGTAGTTTCTAGATTCTAGATTCTATAACATGCCGCCGTTTAATTTTGAATTTACCAATTTTGTGATTTCTTGTGAGGATGAATGGACAGCTATGTCCTGCTACATATTCCAAATCTTTCTTTGATTTGACCCACTTTTGTTTTTTTGTTGCTGGTTCAACAATGCCTGATCGCTTGTTCGCAATGAGCTTGCAGTCTTTTGATGCCTACGGAAGACCTCAACATCGCAGGACATGGCGAATCATGGCGATATCACATCCGAGTGGCTATCTGCAAATGCCATCTGTGTAGCCACATCCGCCTGGCATTCTCTCTGGAGACTCAGGGCTTCAGGGTTCCGAGTGTACCGAGCATCGGTCACAAATGCGAGAAGTGGGACGAAGTGCGACTCAGTGCGACACAACTCTCACATTGCCACTTTCCACATTTCATTTCATCGGTTTCCTTTCTCTGTTCATCTGTAACTCCCTCGCCAAACACTTGAAGTTGCAAGCAAGTGCAAGCACCACTTTTCCTTCTCTTGATTTTCTGCAGTATGGCATCTTAACTCAACGACGCCTCCCAGGGACTCCTGGGAGGCATACCACCTGCTTTCCTACGCTATGCTGTTTGAATATGGGCAAAGATGTGCTGCTGGTGGTTCGGCTACCAGCGTCGCCACACACACACACACAGAATAAAATTACGCCCAAACACCTCATTTTGCCCAACATCACTTTTAGGTTTCAAAGGTTTAATTAGGGTTCGATTGGGGTTTTAGGTGTCTCGGTTTCAGGTTTCAGTTTTGAACTTGATCGTTCCAAAGGTTTTAGGTCGGGGTTTAGGGCTAAAGGTCTTATGGTTGTTGGGTGTTAGGTTCAGGATGACTTCGCACCATGACGCACAAGTTCCCCACCTGGGCTTTTTAGGAATGCCGGAAGGACCCAGTACTTACATGTATTTACAATGTATTTACATATGTCTACAATAATATATACATTGTTTGGAGAATGCCTCGTGCAAACTGAGGTGTTTGCCCGCAAAACTGTCAGAAAGGCCCAAACTTCAAAGTAGAGCGTCAACCTGTAACTCATGTCAAACTAGCCAAAGCCTTGGAACGCCTGGGAACATGCAGCCAAGCCAAGCAGGAAACCGAAAATGACTGTAACTCCATGCTTGGCCAGTTGCTGGCCGCAGCTCAGCCTTGGATTCTCTGCTGCAGGCCATCTGGAAGTGCTTGTTGGGTGGCCTTCGCATCATTGAGGATGCCGCAGATCACATCGTATCGAGCGGCTCCAATCATGTTCTTGATGCTGAAGTTTGGAGGGAAACACCCACGGCCCTGCATCCAAACAGTCATCTCATCCATTGCCATCCTCATGGACCACAAGGATTGGATTATCTCTTTCATGGCGGTCTCCCGGTGCATCCTCCTCCCTGCACTCAACTGATGCAGCACTCTGAGACAATCTTCAACCTTGTAGGTGCACATGCGAACACCTTGCCACATGATCTTGTGCTTCTCCAAGTCGCTTTTCACAAGGTTCTCTCCCTTGGCTAGAATCTCGAATTCTTTCTTCCGGCGATGGCTGAAAAAGGTCCAAAGAGAAGATAATCCGACCGCGAAGATGCTCAAGAATGGTGTGCCACACAACAAGCTCAGAACCCATTTTGCTTGAAAGAAAACACCACCCTCCGCCACGGTCATCTTCTTGTAGTGCAAGTTCCCATTGTTGTCCCGATAGTCTGGCTTGTACCAGTTGTTGACAAAGTTGGTCCAAGCAAGATCTTGAGGGCGGTAAGTACCCAACCACCCCAGCCGACCAATCACAGCAGTGACAAAAACTGCAGCCACAGCTCCTTGACCACCCAATGCCATTTGCCAGATTTGCTTTCGGGATCCATCAGAGAGTTTCACAATCTCTTGGGCATGCTTCTTCAAGCGCGTGTTGTACTCCTGCTCTTGCTTTTGGTACTCTTCCCAAATCAGGTTCAAAAGGTCCTGCAAGCGAATGAACAGACCCATCATACAGAAAATGCACACCATTTACTAGTTTACGCACCATCGTATACCAATTACGACATGCATGCGCCAAACAAGTACAAAACCGCAACATAACTTAACACGACGCACAAAAAGAGAACCTTTGTGTTCAGATCATCGTCTCAGTTTGCATCTCGCTGCAGATGCATTTCAGCAAAAAAAATGCAAGCATAATGCATGCACAATGAACTTGTCACGGCCAGCTGATGAAGTTTTCTTGGTGTCTGAGATCAGTATATAGATCAGTGGGATGCTTGTATTTTGATTTGTATTTTGCTTTCTTAACAAAATGCGGCTGCAATGCTGCGGCCAACCCTCTCCATCCTTCAACTGGTTTTGGCATTCCTCCTGCACCTGTGCCTGGTCTGCATCTAAGGGCTGAAGTATCTCCAAAACAGTGCGTGCCATAGTGGTGATCTTTGAGCGTAGCACCAGAATGCTTCTGCATGTGACTTCTTGGAACTTGCCTCGAAAAGGCTCTTCTTGTCAAATGGAACGGAAGGGGTAGGATGCGATGAGATGATATTGATGCACATGTCCCCTGGAAAAAAAAACGTTCAACGGTCAACGCATATATTATCAGGAATCAGTACGAGTACCTCTGAGAAGAGGCAATCAGGATTTCGAAGCAAAGTGTCAACGAAACTTGGAACACATGTCTGATGGAATATAGGCACCATGATCCCAAATGCCAAAGAAACATAGAGAATCAAAAAGAAACCTAGTTCTGTGGCCCCTTTTTAAAATGTCTTGAGCGCGTTAACAGAGACAACCACAAGCAGTCATTGTTCGACTGGCTGGTTTGCTCCAGAGTTGATCAACTCTTGTCATCTACAGCCGCACAAATAGCATAAAAGAATGACGTGACGTATTCAACTTAGTAAACCCACCCTGCCCTGCGCGAGTCTATGGCACGGTGCAGTTCAGGTCCGCCAACCTCATCTGGATCTCTGGGCCTGCCCCTTCTGCCAGCTTTCCAATCTCCGCTTGAATGCTTGGACCCCACAAATCAGGATTCACAAGTCTCCCGGTGGCATCAGAGAGGTATTGCTTCTCCATTTCTTCTCCCATCCTGAAGCCGATGGGGGAATTGAAACGACCAGAATTCACAGGTGAAATTGACTGGCCACTTGGCACCCAGAAATGTTGATTGAGAACGCTGACATGGGATGAATCAGATTCACATATCATTCCCTGTAAGTGCCTCCCTGACATTCTGAGTTCATCCGCATCTCTGGTCTTGCATCATCTTTTTCTTGGACTCCGCAGACAGTACAGTATCTTCAACCAGAATGAAAGCCTTAAATATCATGCTAGACCCTTAAACATCCTTAAACTTGGTTTGACCTTAGGAAGTTACATAATTACTGTACACCACACCACCCCGGAAAATCCTGGCATACACAGAGCCCAGCCGGCATGCTTTGCAAATCTTGCAAGACTGCAACCACACCCGGTGCCTCATAATCTCGAAGGGATCTTGTGTTGCCGCATCCATGGTGTGAGTGGGTCGGAGTGCAGCAGCGTCGGTGATCATCGAAAATTCGGACGTTTCCGATTTTGCCATGCAAAGATGAGGCTCCTGAAGCGCCAAACACCTCAAGGGACAATGGCCTTGCACAGCGGAATCAAATGGGGCGGTTTCCTGGATGAAATACAGCGGGCGGGCATGGAACCAATTTGGTGCAACCAAGTCTGATATATAAGTGTCCTCAAACTGTCTTGTCAAATTGAAAATTTGTTAATTAAAAACAATGCCATCTCTATGCCATCTCTGTGTTCTCATGCCCGACAGCGCTGTGAAAAACAGCGAAGGGGTGGGCCTTGTTGGTCGTCTCTGGAGGAAGTGGCCTGCAAACAGAGAGCAACGCATAGGCATAGTGGGTGAACCGACATTTTCATACAAGAATCAGAACATGTCAACAGGTGGCACAAACCAAGTGACCCAGCTGTGCCCAGACCTTAAGACATGGGTGTAGAGGAAGACTAGCTGGCTCCGCTGCGCGAATGCCTGAGACAGTGCAGGAAGATCTCCAAATCTGTATGGATCTGGTAAGTTTCTTCTTGGACTATTGGCCAAATTTATGACCATTGATAATCGTAGCCTCTCTGGGTTAATTCGTTCAGTTATCCAAACCCACCCTAAAAAATCCTGGGCACGTTTTCCTCCTGCGAATCCGACCCCAAGCTTTGCTATGAGAGCCTTGGATGCACCTTGGATGGACTTGGCCCTGGCTGCTCCAGCTTTCGGTGAATGAGAAATGGTTCAATGGCGTCATTGGTAATGGCGTCAAATGAGAAATTGGCGCAAGGTTACGGCACATGGTATGCATGAAGGAAGTTTAGAAATCAAACTTCCGACAAAATGGACAGATGAAAAGCAGAGGTGGGAAGAGTCAGAAAGGGAAGAGAGGAAGAAAGAAGATCAAAGAAGATCAAAGAAGAGAAAGAGTCAGAAGAAAGAAGATGCAGGTGCGTGAAAAGGTAGGCAAGTCGCGAAACATTATGTTTTTCCAATGATTTGGGTCTCGGAGGGTCGAAAAGTAGGCTCGCTAAAGCGGCGGGTGCGGAGCCATCTGGCCGGATGAGACATGAAAAATTGCACGTCGTTGTGGCGCGAAGCGCATTTCCAAGTCAAAACGCAGAAAACACCTCAGCTTCGGAGCACTTTTAGGAATTGAGCCGTCGAAAAGGTGCACGCCGCTGTGGCGCGAAGCGCATGTCGAAGTCAAAACGTAAAACATTTCAACGCCAGAACACTTTTGGAAGTTGAGATGTTGAAAAAGTGCACGCCGTTGTGGGGCGAAGCACATGTCGAGTTTCGAAGTTACAATGTGCAAAACACACCAGGTTTGGAGCACTTTTGGAAGTTGAGATGTTGAAGAAGTGCACTCAGTTGTTGCGCGAAGCACATTTCTTCGAAGTCAAAAGCGTTAAAAACTGACAGTCTCGGACCACTTTTGGACGCTCAGATGTCGTTTCGCGCGGCAGGCGCAGGGGATTGTGCACCTGGTCAAAAGTGAGCAAAATGTGACGGTTTTGTAGCAATTCCAAAAGCGATGGTAGGCGTGGGACATTTGAAGAGGATCTGCAAAGATGCACTTCGCTTGGCAGGCGCAGTGCGCAGTACAAGAGACATGTTCACCAGAGATGTCAGGAGGTCAGGGCGCTGATTTCCTGAGAGAGGTTGAATTTTGGAGCATCAGATCTTCAGGTTTGCTAAGATGATTTTGCGAGACAGGCGCGGCATTTTAGACAGATGGAGTGGAGAAATCGCAAAACGCATTGGTACGAGGCCGTCGGCTCTGCACTCACCTTTCCATTTTTGAAGGAAGTCTCGCGGAATTGCTTCGTTTTTGACGTTGGGTCTCGCAGGATCGCTGCGCTTCTGATGTTGTCAAGTTCAAAAATTGAGGAAGTCTCGCAGAAAAGCTTCGTTTTCAAACTTGCAGATAGACAGACAGGCAGACAGGCAGACAGACAAACAGATAGAGAGATAGAGAGATAGAGAGAGATAGATAGATAGATAGACAGATAGATAGATAGATAGATAGACAGATAGATACATACATACACAGATAGATAGATACATATGATAGATACACAGATACACAGATACATAGATAGATAGATAGATAGATAGATAGATACATAGATAGATAGATAGATAGATACATAGATAGATAGATAGATAGATACATAGATAGATAGATAGATAGATGGATAGATAGATACATAGATACATAGATACATAGATACATAGATAGATAGATAGATAGATAGGTAGATAGATAGACAACTACAACTGCAACTACGCTAATTACACTACACTACACTAATTACAGTACACTACACTACACTAGACTACACTACACTAGGCTACACTACAACACACTACACTACAGCACACTACACTACACTACATTACGTTACACTACACTCATTACACCACATCACAACTACAACTGCAACTACACTATACATTACACTACACTACAACTATAACTCCACTACACTACAACTACAACTACAGCTGCACTACACCACACTACATCCAGCAGTTGTGGGTGAGGTGACCACTGCAACATACTGCAACCATCGCAACCACTCAAAAAAACACAACTCCAACCACCTTTCGGTCCATCAGTGGATTCGCTCTGCCATCCATGCATCACAACAATTCACCTCTCCTATAGTGTCCTACCTTTGCAACTTCAGTAGATTTTGGAACAAACTCCCTTCTAAAGAAGATTGTACCCACCCACTCCACTGAGCACAATCACTTAAAGATTGCCTCTGGCGAAGTGACGCGCTGGTCTTAAGGGTCACCAGCTGACATATGATATGCACATGGTGGAGAAAGCCATGATGAATGTCCACTTTTGATGTGGAAATTCAACTACTTCCGCCACCGCCTTGTGCCTACTGGTGTGGGTGCTTGCGTGCGTGTATGTGCAGGTATGTGCGGGTGTGTGCAACCGTTCGCCATTCTTTTCTAAGAGCCGCCACAAAAAAAAAAAAGCCGGAGCGACCAAGGCAGCTTAAGCAGTACCTGCGGTACACGCACCTCGGCACAAGGATGTCAACCTGCGAAAACTGTTGGGGCAATGCTGCCCCACATTTAGAATGCCTTGAAATGACTGCGACTACGTTCACAAATCTTGCTGAACTGGAATGGAACTCAGCACCATGCTGAGAACGCTTTCAGAGCGGCTTGGCACCAATTGTCGCACTCCTGATAGGCAAAAACTATATCACAGGCGACAGCGTGTCTTTGCTACATGAACCCCTCCCGTTTCTGCAACAGTGCACCAAGTGAATCTGCTGAGAAGCAACGCAAAAAGGAATGTGATGAAACTCAAGAACTACTGTAGCCAATTTGACAAAGATATGCCACGCGTGGTCATCCTCAAAGGTTTGCGCTATGATGAAGTTTGGGAATGGAACGGTTGGTCGGTCCTTCTTGCCAGACCATTCCTTCAGCAGCAGGGGAAGCAATTCTTCAGCCAACTGCCAGCCTGCATGAACACACGGAAGACATTCTCACACCGGTGCAGTCCACCATTTCCTCTGGTGCAGAGCCGGGATTGGCTGACTGAGTGACACACACACACACACAAGACAAAGAAAACGTATATAAGCTCATATAATCTCATATAGCATATGCTGGTTGATGGTTTCTTGAGGTCCGCAAATCTTCCATGAGCCCTTCATCATGCACAAGGTCGGGTATAGCAACAACCAGCATCACGGCCACATCACCTCCCATGGTCGGTGCCTTGGCCAGTTGTGTGCTCCGATCCATCCTGCCAGAGCAGCTTGGGGGATCTAGACAAGAAAAATGGAATGTGTACATGTATGAGAACAATTAATCACGGCCATGCAACAGCTGAAATTCGCTCTCATCAAAGTTTATCGCCATTTATTCATATCGTATCCATTTAACTCCATATATGTTCATTTACTATATAACCAATTATAATTAATTGTAAATTACAATCATATCATCCGCAACGGTCGGTCCTGCAGCTCCACTGCTGCCCGGTGAGCGGCACAAAGGAAGTAGAGGTAGGAAGCCGAAACCTTTGCGCGACCGCTTTCCTCCAACTACCCTCACCATTGGCCGACCCAGACAGTGAGTCTGGCGATGGAACTAAGTTTTGAGACGAGGTTTTTCCATCTGGCAAGGGATCGACTGGTTCCATACAGTCTTGTCTGGCAGCAATTGCTAAGCCACAAACTTCCAGCACCTGCGAGCCACTCCTGGTTTCACCAAGCGGGGAGCTGTGGTCTTGGGTGGGGCTTAGATTGTATGTGCTCGTTCCAGGCATTGCGGGAGGTCTGTCTCAGAATCCAACATCCAAAAACAACTGGAGAGCCAAAGTGTCAGCTGGACTTGTCCCACTTTCGAGCCTCCCAGGTTTTCTCAATCTGAGCTCGTGACCCGTTGACTTTGGCCGATTGCCCTCTTTCACACAGGGCGCGGGCCTGTCCAAACCGATCTGCTGAGGGGTCAGGTGGCCCAACTTGCAGCTCCTGCAGCTGGCCTTGGCGGCCCAGTCCTCTGGAGAAGCACGCCCTGACAGGGCAGCATGGTGGGTATTTCCTGGTCTCAAATCAAACTGGCAATGGCCTCATCTGACTATTGGCTATTGGATGCTATTGGTATATCCTGAAGATCCCTGGGGTGCAATGGGTTTCTGAGTGCTTCTTTGGTATGCTGGTGATGGGGTGCGGGCATTACCCTCATTAATACACGTCTGCTATAGCCTAGTAGGGCACCTGCCAGAATCTGCACGCTGGATGCGCGGCCTTGGGGCGCTTGTAGAGCTCTTGGGCTCTTGGATCTTGCAAATGTTTGGAAAAAAAACTTCCTGCTGTCATCAGGGTTCAAACCCTATTCAATTGTATTTCAATGGGCACTGGGAAGTCGCCGGATTGTTGTGAGCATGACATTTTGAATTGGGTATCTTGAAACATGACAATTGCAACCAATGACACATCTGCAAATCATATTTGGCATGGAAAGGGTTTTGGCTCTATCGAAGCAACTTCACCCAAAACAAAGTGTTTGTGATCCGCGCGGGGTCAAGTGGAGAGAATTGCTCTGAAAGAATTGCTCTGAAAGAATTGCTCTGAAAGTGGACTTAACTCTCATCCAGCTTTTAGATGGAAGTCACAAACATCAAAGTGCGCATGATCCTCCATTAAAATCCCTCCCCCTAATATTAAACACTCTCCAGAAACCATGGTTTAGTGGTGAATTTCAACATGTTTGAGACATTATGGGACCATTTCGAGGATGTTTAAGGTTAGGGTTAGGGAGATTGGCTTATTGTATCTTATTGTAATATAGTGTTCCTTTGACACCATCCATCACGGCCACAGCTCAACCCACTGATCCTTCCAGGTCAACCCACTGCTGCTCCGCATCAAGCGGGACAGCATCTTGTGGACCCGCTGCGAAAGGGTCTCCTGCTGATTGATGCCTGGATTCAGTACTGCATCGTTATGGGTCACTAATACTTTTACAGTACAGGATGGGCAAATACAATTCAAAAAATAATGGGCACATGTGGGCACACTGAGCAGGTACCCTGTCAGGTTGCTTCATAGGGCACGCGCATCCTACTGCATCCTCACTCATCCAACATGTTACTTGTTGGATCTCTGAACGACAATTCAGTGCAATCGCACACCACAACTGCCAGAGATTCCAGGGACACAGGCGTCCTCCAAACTTCGAAGTGTGGTATCACCCTGCAGGCAAGCAGCGACTGTGCAAGTGCCACTTTTTGGTAATCACTGTGATGACAATTGACGCATCAAAGGTGGCTACAAATCCCCTCAACAGTGGCCCATCACACAATCTTCTCCAAGGAAAGCAGTTGGTGTGCTTCCCTTTGTGTGCTTCCCTTGGTGTGGCATATAAACAAGATCATCATTCAATTGGATGTCATCGATGATCCCCCAGGCAATGGGTGATGAATAGATTTGGTTAAAAGTCAAAAATTAAAGTCTATTTCTGCCCTCTTGGATTGTCATACCCCTAAGTTTGACCAGCCATTCATGGGTCTATTGGGATTCCCATACGATGCCGCCATCCCTGGTGGCTGGGTGGCCTTCGTGGCCTTCTTGGCACCCTTCTTTTTCTCTCCTTCACCTGGGAAGCAGGAGATCTCACCGGAAAGTTGCCTGCTCATGCAGTTGCTGAACCATGCTGAACCTGTGACATCGTCATTGCTCAACAAAAACGTCAGGAAATTTGGCATCTGACTTCCAGAAATCTGAGGGTTCCTTGCATTTTTCTTGTATGCGTTTTTCCCATGGTCCATCAACCTTTCGTCACCTCAGCTGCTCAGCTGCTGAGCTCGCAACCTTCCTTCTCGTCACCGGCCTGCGGTGGGCCGTGGGCCTGGGTGAAAATAAGGTACCTCTAAATCCATTGGTTAACCATAATTTTCCCTATCAAATGGTCACTTTATGGGTATACTTGGATGGGATCTACTCAAGATACTCAAGATGCCCAAAATTCTCTGCGTCTCATGCAGTGGGTTTGTGCATGTTGTGCACATAGAAGCAGAATCATTGATCAATGATTGAAAAACTGACAGAGACTGGGAACACCAGTCACAAGGGCCACAAGGGACCACCCACAAACCTATCCTGTCATAATATCAGTGATACCCTATCATGCTACATCATGTTCATCATTGGGAATTATATGAGTTCCTCTGCTCCCACCTCTTCCTTGTTGAGCTTCACCTGCCAGCGAGGTCACGTGAACTGCAAGGTACCACTGCCCAACAACCCGCATCCCACAGGAGGTCAACAGAATCTTCAAGCGGAGGCGGCGCACATCACTGCAAGCTGCCAGCGGGCCTTGTGATTCAGATTGACCAGGGCCTCAAATGCACAGACTCCCAAGACAGTTGCTGTACCACCTGTGATGCTTACCAAATGCGTGCTCTGCCAAGTGATGGCCGTTAAACAAACGAAAAATGATAATACAAAACAGAATCATCTGACGAATTCGATGATTTTCTTGATCATTCTTGCTGGGGTGTGGATGTCCGTCGCTCCACCAACTGAATAGGGCCCAAGTCCTACGAGTCTCATTGAATAGAATTGACACACTCAAATCAAGCTCAAACAAATGCCACGTCTGTAGCTTAGAAACATTTTTAAAAAAATGGCCAGTGATGTACTGCCCCCCAAACCAAGTCCACAATCAGCCCCAAAATCTGAATGCCTCTGTCATCTGATCCAAATCCTCTTCCCGTGCTGTTCACATCCCCAAACTGAATCGACCGGTCTCTTTTGGGGTGAAAATTCATGCTCATCAACCAGATCTTAGTTTTTTATAGATTCTTGAGGTCTCAGGTATTGACACATCAACCACAGAGCATTTACATGCATATTATCCATACAATTCCAGGCACGTCCCCAGGTCCACTGCACCATAGCCACATCCCCATGGCGCAACCCAGCTGCCATCTGCAGTTCTTCCACCATGGCCAAGCTGGCGTCACGCTTGGCACCGCAGCGCATCAAAAAGGACTCCACCAGGTCGGCCTGGGCTGTCTGACGGAGGGAGGGAGGGAACGGTATCGAACATTCCAGGAAAACATAGGAAAACCCACCCTATTTCATCACATCCGGATACAAAATGATACAAAAACCGAGGCTTTCTCTAAGGCGTCCATTGAACATATTGAAAGAACAAGCCAATGCATGTTATAGTATGTTGTGGTCTTATCCACCATCAGGCCGAAATGATATGAATAATGAATAATGAATAATCTTTCACGGGTAGAAAATAAATATCAAATGGGACCTGGTTTCTATGCCTGTATGAATTGTTTTCGCTATTGAGCACAGCAAGACTTCAGGGGCACCACTTAACAATCGACTTTTTCACAGATTGTCAAACAAGACCAAACAAGTTAGATGATGGGACATTCTTTTAAAAAACCGGGTATTGCGGTATGCAGCATTCAAACACATCCAGAAAAGAATAGACGAAGCTTTTGCACTCAACGCAGACCCAACGCGCCTCACGCAATCTACGAACCAACTCGTCCTGTTGCAAGCGCAGCTTTTGCTGCCTGACAGCATTTGAAGCACCCAGCGACTTTTTTGGTGCTCACCTCCATTCAACTTTTGGGCAGTAAATGGCATGCATTCTGATGTAATTAGCTACATAATCATTGCATGAATGGACTAAGTCACTAAGTAAGTTTACGCTTGAGGCGAATGGAAGCGACATCACTTGGCCGAAGATTGCCAAAAAAAACATCAGAATGACGAAGAGCATGCCATTGACAAATATGTGGGATCATGCGAGTCCCACGGTTTCAGAACAGGTACTGTATAGATAAAGTATGTTATTATAGTAAATATACGTGTATATATAATATGATATAACATGAGCTATATAGGCAATATAATTATACATATGGATTTCCTTGAAATTATTGACATTTGGGGCAGGTTCCATCCCATGTTGCACTTTGAGCTCACCAGTCAAGGAAGGATTACCGTGAATGTTGCAGCAACATGTGCGTTCAATTCAATAGTTAGGATATGTTGGCTGCGTGATTTACAATGAAAATCTGGTTGCCAGTTGTCAAAGCTGACATTCATAAAACATCCACTTTCATCCACTTTCATCCACTTTCATCCACTTTCCAAAACCACGCTGCCCTGACATCAGCGCGCTTCCAGCTGCCTCTTTGTGAGTTTCTTCTTTTTGCTGGGTTCATTGGTGGCGCCTTCGAGGCCTCAAGCGACAGCAACCCAAGTGGGAAAGGGATGGAGCGATTAGCACGCACAGAGAGAGAGAGAGAGGGAGATTCCACTACTGTATGATATTGTAAATTATTACTAGTTGTAGATATATGATGAGATGATATAATTTATAAGTAAGTATCTGCGTGCTTGTGTCTTGTGTTCATGTCCATATTCGATTGCATTATATAAAAAAATATATATAGTGGATATATAGTTCTCCAATGTCACCTGTGCAAACGCAAAGATACCACACAAATAAGTGCCGTGTACCACATGATCCACATGCAGCCCGTGACATGCACAGAGCCCCTCTTGCCCCTTCACACGGCCGTCCTGAAAATCCCACGGCCGGATATTTCTTAGTGTCCTGACTGGAGGCAGCAAAGGAGTTCATCAACGCACCTCCACCATCATCCAGAAGCTCTGACAAAACCTGGGGAGGCGCTTGGTGTGATTCCAAAATGGGAAACTCATGAAAATGAAGTGGTTAATGCCAAAGAAATGCCAGGAAAAAGTGGAAGTTCTGGGGCTGTGACCTTTGAACAATGATAATGGGCTTAATTATGTTAAAATTTATCAGGTGTGCCACCACCAGCCCACGTATCAGGATTTGTTTGGTCACATGCCGAGAGGAAGTGCCCGGCAAGGCTCACCCTACAATTCCTGAAGGTGATGATGAAGGCCAATAATTCCTATGATTAGTTTGAAGGACAGTACGGCATGGAAAACGGACCAGGGTGGATTCGAACCACCAAGGATTGGATGCCCAAGTCTCGTCAATGACTTTGGATCACAACGCCTCATCCATTGGGCCTCTGGTCCTGACTACCTGGGAACTAAACAGTTGCCATAAAATTGCCATCCCCCCCAGGGTCTCATACCCCCACCATCCCAGACCCTTCACAGCAGCCTTCACTCTTGCCGGGGGGCGAAGGAGAATCATATTAATCAAAAACATGCGCAACGCATCTTCAAGTAGAGTATGGCAATATAATAAAACAATCTTGGTTTGAAAAAAGCTGAACGGCTGGAATTTAGAGAAAAACTCGTTCAGCAGTAATCGTTCAGCAGTAATATTTTTGTTGGGCCTCCTACAATCTCCCACATGTGCAGTGCACCCAAGCTGAGCAATCAGCCCCGGAGTGGTCCAGAGTCGTGACATCGTCCTGATCATCCTGAGCCATCAGCTGGTCTGGAACCAGCATCTCCTACAGATCCTCTTTGAGGTGTTTGCAGCGAAAACGACGTCTGCCCGACTGTCTCAGTGAACACCAAAGATCCCGAAGACTAACAGGTGTCAACTCAATGAGAGTCTCACCAATTGTGCGAGCGAGCGAGAGAGGGGTATGAATTAGACAGGAATCTAGCCCATCTAGTCGAAGGAAAGTCCAGCAACACTGGGCGACTGGCAGCCGCAACGGCAGGTCTCCAGCGGGCAGAATGTGACCACCAAATCATGAGCCAAGAGTCTTCATCACCAGCCTGTGCAGCCGCCTGGTTCCTTTCCTGACACGCAAGCGCGCATAGCTTGGGGAAGATGCATCTGAATATCCTGGCTAATTTCAGCTACCCTGCAAAATTCCCCATTTGTGGCCAGAAAAACGCACATTAAACATGATTAAACTGCCTAGCTTTTGCGTAAACAAAATTTACCCCTGACAATATACCTGAAATATCCTGAAATAATACTTTGTACATATTAGGATGCCATGGCATGGCTCTGGGGTCCCTTGGTGAACATGAAATTGCAGCCCCTAGCCTTCATGGCAGCGATGGCTTTGTCAAAGACAGCCTTTTTCGTTCCTTGGGGCCGGCGATGGCCGGGAGTGTGCAGCGGAATGGCGCAAGCATGGGACAACTTGATGCATGAATACCGGACAAAAATTCGAAGCCCTGCATTCTACAAATATCGAGCCATTTGAGAGACCATCCGAATTTTATCACTTTGTTGGGGGTAATCACCGAATCTTGACCCGTGCACAAACTGTGGCCATACAGGGCCATACATATCCATATTTTGTAGTCAACGCCTTCATCCACTGTAATTTTGGAAGGTGCAAGAATGCCTGCCAAAGCCATAGAACCCCGGCAGCAAAGCATAGCATCCTAAGGCCTGAGCCATCAGGATCATCATCTTCATCTTCGTCGTCCTCCATGTCTTCATCCTGTGGCAACAACCCAGATTAAGCCACTCACATGAAGGCGGAGCACGCTTTAGGAGTCCCTAGCGGCCAAAAGAGTTCCATGACATGACAACAAGTCTCCGCATCACTTCAATCTTCAGAAGCAGCAGGAAGCTGGACGATCGACGAATTCCATATCATAAATGTGGGGAGGCGTGCAAAATGCGCACGCTGTACTGCAGCTCATTGGCTAATTGCGGGGAAATACACTTGGATGCCATGTTGGTTGAAAGGAGGAACTTTGCACCTCCTCCACCTCCGGCTCATCCTCATTGGCTGCAGCCTTGCCACACACCTGGGTGGTTTGCAGTGCTGCAAGGTTTGTTTGAGAGCTGGGAATCTTGTCACTGGAGGATGGGATGTGCGTGAAGATTCGCAAAATACCACTAGGCCTGCTGCAAGCACCAAGCAGCTTTAGAACGGTTTGGACGTCTGAGGTGGCGTCTTGTTGTCCACAGTGTCAGGCTCTGTGTGGCTGTCACATTTCCATACATTTCACAATTTTCCCGATACTGTTGGATCTCCTAGTATGGTATGGTGAAAATTCCATGCATGGGGAGAGGTTCTCCAACGGACCTTTACGTGATGCAGTTTCCACTGCCTGATAGCAGCTCCACTACATGATACTACCAAAGCCATCCAAATCCGGATATCTGGGGTGGTGGTTCAAGCCCACCCAGCAAATATGAAACAATCGAAATCAGCATCATCAGGTAGGGTTGAAAAGAAATGTGTAAAAAAACCAATCTAGCAAGTTATCTTGGTGATTCTTGGTGTATATCGCATTCTATCACTCTGTTGGGCGGGTAAATCGAGAAAATCTCCCGATTGTTGCCACCACAAGCTCTGAGCTGAGGGCGGAAGAGCACAAACCCGTCAGCGTCTCGTCCTCACACAAACTGGCCGGCAAAAACCGATCAAACAATTATAGGACCGGATAACCCCACATGTTAGCAACTTCTTCAGACTTAGACGGAGCACAGAAAGCGAGAAGGGAAGAGGAAGTATGAAAGTGATGGAGGGACGATGGTGGTATGTATGTAGGTAGGTAGGTAGATAGGTAGGTAGGTAGGTAGGTATGTATGTATTTAGGTATCTATGTATGTATGTACGTAGGGTAAGTTGTTTGTGAGTAAGTTGCTTCGCTTTCATCGAGTTCCACCAGGCTCTGATGTTTTTT
>Ga0126342_10011435_pt1 | contig 15857 bp, 16 predicted proteins | sample Cyp1metagenome_FD_92528 | JGI IMG/M metagenome (GOLD analysis project Ga0126342, IMG submission 92528) | Coral microbial communities from Lord Howe Island, Old Settlement Bay, Australia - Cyphastrea 1 metagenome | ecosystem: Host-associated > Invertebrates > Cnidaria > Coral ... | reverse complement strand
AATTTAATTTTAATATATATATATATATTTTTTTTTCCATTTTTATTTTAATATATTTTTCCTTTAAATTATATCAATAACATTTTAATTTTATTTTTTTTAATTATAAAAAAATAAATCTAAATAATTTATTATTAAGATATATTTATATAAATTAAATATTAATAATATTATATATAATATAATAATACATAATTAACAATAATAATATAATAAAATAATAATATAAATCATATAATAATATTATTAATTTATATTTCCAATATCTAATATTAATTTCATCCTAATATAATATAATTCAATATATAATTAAATTTTTTCAGAATTATTTCGATTTAAATTTAATATTTTATTATTTCCCCATAAAAAATTTATTCAATCCAATATATTTATCAATATTTTATTTTATTAATATATATATTTTTGTTTCCCTCAATTATAAGAACCAAATCTCAATAGATATTACCTCGCGTCAACCAAATATAAGAGAAAAAAATAAAAATAGATATCGAATAAATATCAGAAAAAATATAAAAAATAATAACATATATATCCAAAAATATATAAATATAAATATCATATAAAACATTAAATAAATTATTTATAAATATATATATATATACCAAATAAATATCAAATAACATATCAAAATAAATACATGATCTTATTTCCAGACGGTATATCAGAAATTCTACCAACATAATATTTCTGGGTGGGGATCCCTTGAAAAACATATTTTTTTGTGTGCGTTGTTGCTTGAAGCTGGGAAGGGCTTGAGAACAGCTGAAAAGAGAAGAAGAGACAAGAAGCGCTGAGAAGAGCTGAGAATAGGAGAGAATAAATGAGAAGAGCTGCAAAGAGCATAAGAACATTAAAAGCAGCTGAGAAGAGTTGAGAAGAATTGAGATGAGAAGGATATTTCAAGTAAAAGGAGCCAAGAACAAGAAATGTCAAGAGTTTGTTTCTGCAACGCGCACAAACGTCTTGTAATCCTATAAGGGTTTTCATTTTTGATTTCCCGGCTTGCTCGGAGTACTACTTGTATTATCTTGTATTCAAATAATATCTTATATTTACATCCTGAATTTTGATTCAAATGTATTATGTAATGAAAGGATGTCCTGAAAGGATGTCCTGAAAACATATATATAAAAAACACTTACTCTGATGATCTGAAAACCACTTTCAATAAATAGGATTGGGCGACACTTTTGATTTCATAAGCTTTGTAAACGATGTCCGGGGCCAAAATTTGCCTCACCAGCTCCACTCTGAAACGTCAAAGCCTCATAATTCTGAGTGTTCAAGTAGGTCGGACACATATGTGTGTAAGAGTCCAGTTGTTTTATGTTGTCTTACTGCACAAAGACCAACAAAAAATGCAGGCAGTGGCCTCCGGACTTAGGTGCCGAACACCCTGCCAGAATCACGTCTGCAAGGCTATGCAAGGCTTCAAGCACCGCGCTGGGCAATCCTGCCTCCTGCAAACGCGTTTGCAGGTGCTCCTCCTCAGGAATCTCCAGGCCAGGGTCGTCTGACCTTAATGCAGTCAACCAGCTGACCCGTCTTCTGAGTTCCGCAGCTGGTGGAAACTTGTTACATCTTGTAACAACAAAAAATCGAAAAACAACATAGATATACACGGACCATGAATCATTGAGGAGCTGACGGTACTGTCCAGTCTTCCTATCAGAATGTACCCAAACAATGTCAAATGTCTTGTTTTCACAAGGTGCAAACCCAGTATATAAAATTATATATATATAATTATATATATATATATATATATATTTGTTTTCAAAAGTATTGACTGCGCTCACGTGTCATATCTTTCATCAGCACAGGGAACTGTGGCCTCCATCTGGTAGTCTGGAGCATGTGCACCATTGCTCGGCGCTGAAGCTTGTGACTCTGGATCCGCGTTGACCTTGATCAAGTTCGCTGGGTCAGATTCTGTGAAAGTCTTACACCTAGAATGTCGTAGAACCAACGCTGCAGAGGTCTGGCGCAGACCCTCTGTTCGCAGCTCTTGCAAGATCATGTTGTCATCACTGCTGCAGCATCACATATGTCATATCATACAAATACAAATCTGTGCCGGCAGGCGGCGCCACAAAGCCAACTGCACAACGCGATAAACAGTGGAATGTGAACGCAGCTAGTGTTATATGGCATCAATATGTTTCTTCGATAAAACCTGGATATGTCGGATGATATAGCGATATTCAATTTTTGAAATGGATGCGTTTCGTGTCCTGGGTGGGTGTCAGCAGCGCGGAAAGCAGTTCAATGTTATTGAAGATGAGACTGCGCTGACTTTAACCCACGCCAAAGAGAAAGGCTTTTCTGTTCTATGTGTAACCTATGTGTGGCCCATAGATGTCTACAGGTTCCTTGGGGAAAACGCAAAAAAGGATACGCTCAGATCACTTACTTGATTGAATCTTCAACAATCCCTGAGCTGAACACAAATATCTCTTCCAAAAGATCGTCGCTCATGGCCTTGGGTGGGCCAGAACTCAAATTCATGTGCCAGATCTGACACCAGGGTGAGTGCAACTTGGGAAAAGTACACTCTTGGTTGACAAGCATGCTCTAGTACATGTACGTACATACACGCGCAGGAAACATGGACCCAAACAGCTGCGATCATAGCCACCACTTCGTCGTGGCCTGCCTGTCAAGGTGCGGAACACTGAGCTTGACGCGTGAAGGGTGAAGTCAACTTTTCCCCAAACAGTGTAGCCGCACTTGGGGTTCTTACGGTAATTTGATGACCCTTGCAGCACAAAAGTTCCGTCAGATTCCGGATGTCTCGCGCAGAATGGTGTCCTAGGGGGGCCCTTGCACAACCGTCTCGTCACTTTGTGATTGTCCGATCGCTCTCGTTGTGGCCCTGTGCGAATTTTGAATTTTTTCGTGGCCCTCTCTCGTGACTTGGGCGTGTCGGATCGCTCTCATTGCGGCACAATGCGAATTTTTAGATCGCTCGTGCAACCCTCTCGTCACTTTGGGCCTGTCAGATCGCTCTCGTTGTGGGCCGGCGCCCATTGTGATAATCAAGGAGATCTTGTGCAGAGATCTTGGTGAGTAAGTCTTTTATAGAGAGCTTTCGCAGTGATCTTTCCAGGGAGACCTCTTACAGACAGAGACATTGCATAGAGATCTGTTGCAAACATCTTGCCAAGAGGTCTCTTACATAGATCTTGTCAAGAGGATTCAAGAGGTCTCTTACATAGATCTTGCCAAGAGAGCTCTTATAGAGAGCTTGTGCAGAGATCTCTCCAAGAGATCTGGTCAAGAGACCTCTTATAGGGAGCTCCTACAGAGATCTTGCCAAGAAACATCTTTTAGAGATCTTGTACGGAGACCTTGCATAGAGATCTGTTGCAGAGATGTTGCCGGGAGATGCTTTTTAGAGAGCTTATGCAGGGATCTTGGCAAAACACCTCTTGTAAAGATCTTGCGCAAGAGACCTGGTGAAGAGAACAGAGATCTTGCTTTGAGATTCTTTACAGAAATCTTCTGTGCATATCTCTTCTAGACACCTTGTACAAACAGCCTTACAAAGGGATCTTGCACAGCAGCTTCATGCAGCTTCTACACAGAACCTGTCAACGAGATCTTGCACACGATCTTCTACAGAATTCTTCACAAAGGGAACTTGCAGAATCTAACCTGGTATCCCAGTATTTCTTCATGTTCCTTGCAACACTGCTTGGGGTATCTTGCCGGGATAATGAGTCGAGGTCATACTGAGTGAAATTGGTCAACATAGGCCGTAGGCACTCATGCTTATCTGAACAAAGAGCTGCCAAATGCTGCCAGCAAACCCCGAGCTTTGCTGGATTCCCGGATGCCTCATTGGCGTAGTAGGTGGCAGAGTGCCCCTCCAAATCCATGGCTTCCACCGACATGCCAGCCTCGCACGGCTCTTTGCCAGCCATAGAATGATTCAAGGGCAAGGGGTGTGGCTAGACAGTAGCTCAGGTTTCAAATTTATCTTGGATCTCATTGGATTCTGTAGTGCTGCTGTTACAATCCCAAAATATGTAATTCCTGTGATTTTTTGACATGATTTTTTGACATCTTCCCCTTCACACACCACCGTCAAAAGTGCAGCCTTCAGCAGCAAGTCCACAACCTCCTTTTGACCAGCCTGCAATGGGGTAGGGCAAGGCCCTAACAACCTACATCAACCTACACAACTAATGTCATGGACAAAGCACCCCGCTAGCATGCGGTAGAAGTGACATGTTCCCATCAACAGCTTGCTGAAATGAAAGCGCTGGTAATTGCTGGTGCACATGGTCTGGAAACACTTGAGGTGGAGTCAACGTGCCAGCATGTGCCAGCCATTGCATAACGATCTAAGTAGGACAGAGCCCCGAGGTGCCAAGGACGAAGGCAGCCTGTGCGGCATAGTGCAAGGCTGTCTTGCAGCCACGGTCCTGGCACAAACGTCTCAATGCAGCACTTGCATTGTGAAAACTGCTGGCCAATTCCAGCAATCTAAAGTTGGATTCTCAGTGATCTCACTGAAAAACTCATGCAATCAATTTGTTGCGCCCTTCCATACTGATCATACTTGTTGCAAGTGAAGTGGGGAGCAGTCCATGTCAAGAAGCACCATTCCGCGACTTCCTTTCAATAGGAGCCTGGATGAGAATAGAGCATGGGCCGGGACTCAAAAGAGACATATGAAAATCAACCCAGCTTTCAAGAGTTGCAAAGGCTGTTCAAAGATTACCACATCAGTGCAGCGGCATCTGCACAGCACCTAGAGGTGGGTGCTATCTGATGCTATCTGCATCTGCCACCAAAAAATATCAAAAAATGCACAACATTTTGGTAGCATCATGTAGCATCGACCCTGAATCCCTCTTGGGATCTGACGTCATGAAGTCACAGTTGCCTACCTTCGCGCACTCCAGGAACGGTGTCATTCCGGCCTTGGTTGATAGGTTTAATCACAAAGGACCAAGGCCCCAAGGCACAAGAAGCAGCTTTTATTGATTTGGGATAAGTTCCACTAAACATGGATAGGGTATCATGGAAAATTGGGTACCCCTAAAATTCACTTTTTCATATTTTTTGATCATTTTCACCATGAAAGTGGCCATACCTGAGGCTATTACAGAATCAGGCTGAAATGGATCTGCCTGGAGAGCGTTGGGCCCATGGGTGCAAAAATTGGTCAAACATGGGCGTGGCAAAAAAGGATGGAACAAGCTATATCGATCTCTGGGATTGGGCACCAAGGTGCCCATATGTGCCCATAAGAAATGGATCCACAAAGTCCAAGGGGTTGACAAATTTGTTCCATTTCCACTGGCACCTGGGCTTCCATGAGCAGCTCAAAGACCTGCAAGGCGGAGATGCTCAGCGCAGGCATATACTGAGCCCTGCGGACATGCCACAATCCATGCCAGCCTCTGAGGTAGCATCCTACCAATGGCTGCGCATCTGAAATTGGCTGGAACACAGTCTAACTTGCAAATAGAGTAAGAATGAGTGTAAGAATGAGTAAGACCTTTCCAAGGATTACCCTACTGTGACACATATCCACATGGCAAACTTCACGGCGCGCATGTCCTCTCTTTGGCAGAGCATTGACAGTGCTGTCGGCCCTGTGGATGATCCGTTTAAGAATTGCCTGTAGCGAAGGTGCGAAACCATAGGTGCCTAGCAGATTTAGCAACCTTGTGAACGATGTAATTTGATTGATGTCATGTCAGTCATGTCAGTCATGTCATGCAACTCCAAAGTCAGATTGCAGGTGACCGGGTGCTGCAAGCTTCAGCAGTCTTTAACTCAGATTTGGTTCATTTGAATTGGCGAAGAAAGTTGCGGCAAGAGACGTGAAACATATGAACAGTGACACAATGAATTGACCACACAGCTTCCAGCAACATTAGAAAGTATGTCTCATTTGTCGTGACAAATCCAAACTTCATCGTCTGGCACGAGGCCTTCGCTTCTGCTCAAAGAGCTCATCCTGTAGCTTCTGCTCAAATTCGTGCCTCAACAGCGACATGTCAGACCTGGGGGCCTGACAACTTCAATCATGATCAATGCCAATGTACAACTCCAAACTTACCATAGCAATTTCTATACTGATCTATGGTAAAGATAGAACGGAATCAAAACACAAAGAAGCGATACAGTAGCATCCGATAGCATGAGACGGCGCCTTTCGAACAGCTTTTGCCCTGCCGCACTCGACAAAGGCAAATGCATGCTGTGAAAATATCGTGACAGGATTTGAAGAGGAAAAAGGCTGATTTGCATTGATTTGCGGTGCCTGTTGAACCACAAAGGACATCAAAGGACATGTGTTGCCCGCACCTGCCTTCTTCTAGAAGCTTCTCTGCTGCATTGTAGGCCCCAGCCCGCAACGCAACCTGGCTCTGCGATGAATGGCTTCTGCTCTAGAAACGGCGAAGCGTCCAACAGCCCTCGCTAATCCCCTGACCTGAAGCAGGCTGAGGCCGTCGGCCGTGCTCAGCAGCACGCTGGCAAGGGACTCCTGCAAATCATGCGGTGACTCTGCATTTCTCTCCGCGAATTGGATGTTCTTTTTTCATCTTTTTTCCCGGATTGAGCATGGACTGAGATATATTTGATTCCCTCATTGTATAGATGTGAAGCGCGGACAGGCGCAAACAAAGTATATAAACACAAGTGTCAGGAAAGCATGAAACATGCATTTTGAGATCTGGAGTTGCTTCCGTTCTCAAACTCCAGTGCATATTTTGATGATTAGACTCGAATCATGCCTTGGTACGTTGAAATGCAGAAACCCTCGTCCTCGTCGGCCTCGTCGAGTGTTTCTCCCAGGGCCTGTTGTCAAAATCCAACGGGTTTTCTCGTTGGCACTAGCTAAGTCTGGTGAGAATCTGTGGGTGACTTGATGCTCCAACAGTCCAACATCTCATTAAAATATTTAAGATTCATTAAGTGATTTCTGCCACAGCACCCAAAGCAGGGCATGATCATAGCATTGCCCAGCAACTTCTGCCTGGGCATTGTTTGCCTTGGCCGCTGCGACTGCATCAGCTGCCTTCTGCGGTACTTTCTCTGACACAGAAGTCAGGTCGCCTTAGCACTGCGGTCAGTGCCGTTGCAGGTGGGGGTGTCTCGGTTCCAAGGCTGGCGAGATACAGGACAAATATGGACAAATGGTTTTGTGAACCACTCCTATACTCAGTGTCTTGAGTATTCTTGAATCATGTCCAAGCATTTGTGGCGGAACTTCCTTTTTCATCTTTTTCTTCTCGCTCAAACGAGGACGCTTTCCGCTGCTGCCCATGTCTTCTTTAGCTCTCAGATTCTCGTCTTGGGTTTGCCTTCTGGCGTCTGGCGTTCCGACCTCCGCGCAACGTTCTTTCCTTGCGGGTTCTTCCCCAGAGCGTGGTCCGGCACCATACACTCTTTGTTCACATCAGCGATCTTCTGTCTCCGTAGACATCCGCATGCGTCTGTAGGTCCACCGGTCCAAATCTCCATCCAGGTTTGAAAGGTCAACCATCCGATCCCCTCACTTGATGCACTCTTGATCTTCTTCAAGCACCTTCAGCAGGGCACATATGACCTACTAGAAAACCGCATCTGATCTATCTGCATGTGTGTTTAAACTTGTGCATATACCGTGTATATATATATATACATACATTATAATACATTATACATCTATTAGATTCGATCAAATACGAGTAGAAAGGGCATCATCAAACACAAACAACATCGTTTAACAGACTCCTTTGCCGCTTGTTACTGATGACCTTAGACGGTGCATCAACTCTTGGCTCAGCTTTTCCGCGCCTCCTCAAAGCGCTTCTTGCTGATAAACATCGCCTTCAGGCGTCCGAGCGACGGTCCAACATGGTCCAACAGCATGGGAACCAAGGCGAATTCTGGCCCTCATGCTGGACACCCTTTGAAGCCTAAGGACTAAGGATGTATCAGATCAAAAGAGATTACATGAGATATCTCATATTACATACATTACCTTGCCTGCATTCCATTGCTTTGCCAGTACTGTGGGCCCATCTACCCATTGGAAAGGGCAACCCTGCCTCCAAGTGAGCTTTCAAATTCGCTCGTCGTTTAGGGTGCTCGTCTGCCTTGCTATCTGCGGTAAAACCTGGGATGCATAGGTCCATGTGGAAAGCGAAAGCATATTGGCGGCGAAATCCACAGGCCTTGTCTGTCAGCCTAATCTGTAGACACGTGTCATAATTGTGATAATAAATAAATATTAATAATGTGCCCATACTTCATGGAATCAAACAGCGCATCTCGCGCAGTCAAGAAGCTGATGCATACTCCATCTGGATCACCAATGTTAATGTTGCAAGGTTGGTTGGCCTGTCCAACGGCGAGACTTTCAACCTTGCTCTGAATTTCTGCTAGAAGACGTTTGCTCGCTGCCCTCGTGATGTGTCATGGAAACTCCCTAGTCTTTGGTGCAAACACCGTTGTGCTAGCACCAGCAGAATCAAACAGTGTGACCATGTAAGGAAAGAATCAAGTATTGCAATATGCAAGCTTTCATTGGGATGATCATGGCAGGCATCAAAGAGTTCGTGATGGAAGGGATGGGTCGCATCGCTACAGCACTTTTCCCACCATTTTCCCACCATGTCCATACCATGTCACACCTGAGTAGTTGGCTGCTTTGGGTGTTTTGCAGTCTTGGTCCACCTGGGGCAACAGGCAACCACACCATAGATCTCCAGTTCTTCGCGGGCCAAATGTTCCGTGCCCGAGCGGCATTGTTCTGTCTGGAAGCGTTCTCGGGGGTCAAAGCAATCCTCGGCGGAGCTGAAAATTCGATGGAACAACTCTTCGTTCTTCCGATATTCAAAGGGTGTAGAATAGTTTTTTTTTTGCCTCAGGTTTTAGTTTTTTTTGGTTTTCTTTCCTGGCACCATTTGCCTTGTATTTGCAACAGTTTGGAACTAGAACCTGTCATTTTTCATGGTATTTGCCACATTTTGGCACTTCAACCTCTCATTTGCATGGTATTTGCTATTTACATTTTGGTACTTCAAACGTTCAGGTGGGTTTCTTGAGGGTTCTTTAGGGTTTCATTTAGGGTTTCATTTAGGGCTTCATTTAGGCTTTCGTTTAGGGTTTCATTTGAGGTTTCATTTGGGGTTTCTTTAGAGTTTCATTTGCAGTTTCATATAAGGTTTCTTTAGGTTTAGGTTTCTCTAGAGTTTCGTTTTGGGTTTCTTTACGGTTTCATGTAGGATTTCTTATCGGGATTTCTTATCAGGATTTCTAAACCTTCAAATGGGTTTCTTCTGGGGATCTTTTGGGGTTTCATTTAGGGTTTCTGTTAAGGTGTCATTTAGTTTTTTTCTCTCAGAGTGTCATTTAGTTTTTTTTTTTGGGGGATGTCATTTAGGGTGGCATTTAAAGTTTTTTTAGGGTTTCTTTAGGGTTAGTTAATTTATGGTTTCTTTAGAGTTTATTTAGGGTTTCATGTAGGGTTTCTTATTAGTCAGGATTTATTTATATAATTTTATATAGGGTTTCTTTGGGTTTCACCCAGGGTCTCTCTAGGGTTTCATTTAGGATATAAACAGGAAAGAATAAAGCAAAAGAACATGAACAACAAAGAGACAGTAAAGACAGGAAGCAAATAAGCAGAGGAGCAGGAAGTAGAGCAGCAAGAACACATGACTGAAGAAAAGAAAGAGTAGAATAGTAGAAGTAGAAAGGCACAGAAGCATAAAAGCAAAGAAGCAGGGAAAACAGAGAAGCAGAAAAGCAAAGAAGCAGGGACAGCAAAAAGCAGAACAGCAGAGAAGCAAACACGCAGGAAAAGCAGAGAAGCAGGGAAAGCAAAAAGCAGAGAAGCAGAAAAGCAGGAAAAGCAGAGAAGCAATGAAAGCAGAGAAGCAGAAAAGCAGGAAAAGCAAAGAAGCAATGAAAGCAGAGAAGCAGGAAAAGAAGAGAAGCAATGAAAACAGAGAAGTAGAAAAGCAAAGAAGCAATGAAAGCGGAGAAGCAGAAAAGCAGAGAAGCAGAAAAGCTGAGAAGCAGAAAATGAGAGAAGCAGGAAAGCAGGAAAGCAGGAAAGCATAGAACCAGGATGAACCAGGAACCCCCAAAAAATCCGAAACCTGCCACAAAAAAAACAAATAGCCCTCCATATTCAAACAGATTCAAACGGTCCAAATCGGTGGGCTCACTTTCTACCAGTGTGTGAATGAAGAAGTCCGGCAAGCAGAACAAAATATACAAGACAACATAAGAAAAGCACAAACATCATCAAACATCATCAAACATCTAGTTTATTTATACGTATGAGAATGCCTTGGATTTGGCTGATAAGGCTGGGGTCCATGTACTCTGGTGGCTGAAGCGGGCGATCGGCCAGCTCGTCCATGAGGGCAGTGAAGGCATCGGGCTGATGGCCGTGAAAATCAAATTGCAACAGGGGCGCAGCTTTGGAGATCAACTGCCTGGCAAACTTGGCAAACTTGTCATTCAAATGATTCAAAGTCAAAGCCATTCAAACCCTACTAGCCTGAGCACCCAAGGAGGACAAGGTGACAACTCATGTCAAACACACGATACCCGAACAAGCATCTGAATTGGTCTGAATTGGTACGGAGGTAGAGAGGTAGAGAAATCACATTGTACGATAATGAGCAATGAATTGCCACCAATTGCCACACTACAGTAAGAGTCCAAGGCACTGCTTGCGGTAGAGCTCATGAATGTTCACCCGCAACAATTTTGGCACCAACTTCTTCGCCCAATCAGAGATTCGCTGCGTCTTCGGATCGAAAGGGAGTTCAACGCTCAACTGGCTCCAAGCAATTCGTTCTGGAAATGGCAAGCTTGCATTTACTGGTGGCCCCATGTTCCGATACCAGCCGCCACCAGGAAAAAGTATAACGACAGGAATGCATCCCACCAAAACTGCATGGAACAATCGCATTCGGAAGGTGTTATCCCCTGGCATAACGGGACAGAACAGCGCTCTTCGCATTTCTTCCGCCCAAATGACTTCAGAAGGTAAACTTGGGGAACCTCCCTTCTTGACATTTTCCCCGTGGCTTCCTTGTTCACGCCTGGAGACCGCGAACAAATGCGGCAAACGACGTTGCCATTTCTCAAGCTCCCCGAGCACCTCGGCCCTAAAGGGGCGCTCTGCAACGCCATCGGCCATGAAAAGCAAGAGATCTTTCGAAGCAAACTCCCAGCGCCCCAATGATGGAAGATCATCTGTGATAGTTGGAGGGGTGATGAGAGGTCCAAAGGCTGACCCATCGCTGCCACAAGGGGATGGGCCGTAGTGAAGAACCAGTGGTTGCATCTGAAGATCTTGGGATAAGTCGCTAACTGAGTCTGAGCCAAGGAAGAGATGTCGATGCGCCGTGGAGGCATTGTAAAATGTCAAAAGGGGAAGAAGCGCATTCAGTGGTCTTTGAGCTGAACATCGAACCCAGCAAAAGGGAGCACTCAAGGTACACCACATGGAGGACAGGAATGGCACAACGAAATATGAGGCCTCATCAGGATTCTCCACGAAGATCTCGTCTGGTCCTGCTAGGAGCTTGGCTAAGAAGGTGGCTTCCGCAACAAATGGCCGAAGGCCGTTGAAGATTCCTTTGGTGTTGTGTGTTTCCAGGCAGGGTGAGAGGCCCAAATTGCAGATTGCGGGGTTGGATTCTTTCTCCCGTACCTCTCCATGAAGGTGTTCCAACAATTTGCCATGTACAGCTGATGGCAGCTCATACATATAGAAACGGAGGTGACTTCGGCGACCACGGAAGTCATCAGGGTGAGCCTTGACCTTCACGCCTCTCATTCCTCTGCCCTTCATGATTGGCAAATCTGCCAAGCCCCCAAAAATTCTCTCGAAATGTTTTTGCCGCACCGACATTTCTTCAAACTTTTGGGGCCCCCAAGCTGCAGCTAAATTCCTGAGAAGTGAAGTAGCTCCTGTGCCATCCTCTGCTGCCCCACGTTCCGGACCTGCAAAGGCTCCGGCTGCGTTGGTGTTCGCCGTAGGCTGCACGCGAGCAGCGGCAGATGGCCCTTCCCAAGGAGGTGGAACTGTGTAAGCACCGCGGTGCCAAAGCCAACGGATCCACCGGATCACGTTCTCATTCACCTCGTCCATGGTGGTAAACCACTGCAGCTCTGTAATGCAGGGCCCACAATGGCGAAGAGTGGTCAAAGCCAAAATCCCTTCCAAATACGCTAGGCATGACAAGTGTCTCTCGCAGCCATTGGGAACAAGTTCTGGCCATGAGCCCAAAGCCTTGCCCCAGTTGATGGCTCCAGGTCCTTCTGTCTCTCCAGGATCCATTTGTGGCATCACTCCCGGCCTCAACTGATCCATCTCTCGTTCTCTGGCCAAATCAGCGTGCACCGCTGCACAAAGGCTCAATGCTGACACAAGGCCCGAGGGACACCAATAATCCCCGAAGTCCATGTACTTCGAGCTGGTCATTGCGCCCAAGTTCTCAAACTTCAAAGCCCCATCTTCGCGTATGATGTGGTGAAGCACTGATCTTACCAATGGCAATGCCGTCTTGTAGCATAGCACCTCCAAAGGCTGCGAACTGATGCCAAAAGGACCCGAGCCCAACGGTGAGTGCGCCAGAGTGAAATTGAAGAGCTTTCGGAAATTTGCCCATGGACCACCGCAGTCACAGGTGGAATCCTGAGGTTGACTAGAGCCACTGGTTTCATCTGGCACCATCTTGCATCATTTCGCCATAAACTATCGATACAAATTGATCAAATTGATACACATTGCAATCTAGAGGTATCTAGAGTCTAGAGGCATTTGGGTGGTGTACTGCCAACAGATTTTCGCAGGATTTCACAATTTCAACCCCAACATATACAAACATTATCCAATTTTGGGTATGCAAAGGTATCTATCTCCACATTTCTGGAGAAAGCATTGTGAACATCGATCAGTCATCGACCTCAAGGTACTGCTCCAGCTCTAGGGAGGCATAGTTCAGGGTCGACCGAATTTCCAATCCATGGAGCAAGGCAAACCAGCGCGTAAGGTGCATCGAGCTGGAAAAATCGTTGCTATATGTCAATATGTTGCTATCTGTTTGATGTTTCATGCTGTTTTATGATGTATTAATAATCTGTTTTATGATGTTTTATGTATTTTTCTGGTTTTGTTCGCTTTTCCTAGGTTACAATCCTTGTACAGAAATGCTTTCCACCTTTGTAATCTTTGTAGCTACCACACACCCTCTCTCTCTCTCTCTCTAGCGCGCTCTGTGATTGATTCCTTCTCCTATTCTCTTTGTTCTGGTAAAAAAATCATCGGACTTTCCGCTGCACAAGTTCTTTCAATCCTCTCGTACAATCGCACCCAAGGACGAAATATGAGCCACCGACTATCTATGTTGATTTGCGTGATTTGTGGGCGCAAACTGCATCAGTGAATCAGTTCAAACTTAAACATCTCAAAACTCCAGACTCCAAACAGTTGTCAAACGACCAATTTGATCCGCTTGATTGGGGAGCCACACTGAAGCTGTGTTCAGTTACAGTAGCCGCTGGCTGGGAAATTGCCTCCTGTGCAAGAAATGCAAGAAAGAGTTTGCAGTTCATCTATGTCCATATGCGTACGCACGCCCATGTTCATAGATAAATACTGGAAGTGCGTATATGAAGATGTAAGGAACTGCAAAAGCATGCAAAAGCCATGTTCTAGTGTCGAATTTTGTCGAATCTACTAAAAGCGTGCGATTGGAATGCCAGTACGCACTATGACGGATACTCTCCGCCCCTAGAAGCGGCCACTGAGACCTTTTTTGCGAGATCTTGAAAGCAAGTGTCTGGAGCAACGTCCAGCATTCGATGGACCTGCTCGCTTCGCAATCCCGAAACTGCCCGACCTCTACTTTTGGCTACCCACATGTTTGCAATATGGAAAAAGTTGAACAATGTTGAACATATTTGGATGTTAGAGGAATCGGTGATAATGCAGCTGTCCCGTCATCGAAAAAGAGGTTTACATGGCCATACAGCGCAAAGAAGCGACCCGGTCTTTGACAGGATCTTTGCGCGACCTTTGAAAAGGTCCTTGCAAGCAGCCCGACAAGTCGATCCACACCCCAAACTCCCCTGAAATCAGCAAACATTTGCAGTCCTACTGGTTGGGTTCATCGGAATGCCTTCTTGCATTTCAGTCAATTGTTCAAGAACTTTCAACATCCTGGCTTCCAGCAACATCGGGGAAAAGCAAGCACCAACCACCTGGCCAACGTCTAGACCGTCTAGCTGCTAAAGATTAGTCACTAAATGTCACTAAGACATTCTGCGCACTTCAGCCTCACTCAGGTCACTTAGCTCATTGAGCTGGGCTGTCTGGCTGGGTCCAGCTGCTGGGTCTTCTCCGATAATCTACGACCCGTATGTCAGACAGTGATGGCAAGCAGTGCGCCAGCCCAAGCCTTGGAACCAGGAGGATCCATGCAACAGGATGCAACAGGTGGGTAGATATTATGAGCTAACAACATCTAACAACAACAAGTGACTTATCAAACAAGTCACTTAATCATTGTGGATCACAATGATCACCGACATGTATCCCATGTCCAAGTTTCCTTGGGTTTGTTACTTGACATCCTCCACCACAAGCATCCAAAAGCAATGCTACTGCAGCCCAGCGGCAGCACTTACAACGATGGATGCTGAGCTCGCAGTGCCTGCCAGGTCTAAAATGCACACGTCGTGTCTCATGGTGTGTCTGGCAGGATCTGAGGGATGTGGCTTGCAAGGCTCTGGATGCTGACGTATGTCTCCCTCAACCTTTGCCCCCGTGGGTGACTACGACCTCTCCTGCGTCTGCCGGGGTTGTGGTTGTAGATGTTGTAGTCAGTGCTGCACCTCAGTCCCAGGCAAAGATTCAGCATCACAGCGCAAATCAGTTTCACCAAGCTTCAAGGCAACCGCCATCCTGACAAAAGTTTGTTTTAATATGTTTTGTTATCATCAGCAGTGGGCAGTTTGACCAGTCCGATATAGCCAAAGGTCCTCACAATCACTTCCAGGGTCTTTGCTACAGGTCTTGCTGGTAGCGTTTGGTGAGACGAGCTCGAACTGTTGATGGATGGGGCAATGACAGTTTCTCCCCTACGACCTCCCCAATCATTGCAGGCTGCGGTCCCTGCCCAAAGAAGGAAAAACCAAACATTCAAGCCTGGTAATCAGATCCTTCGCTGGATGCTTGACTGCAAATATTCACCAATTCTGTCATGTTGGGTAAGCCGGTAGCCGCTAGGGTCTGCCCCGCAACCAAAGGAAACTCTTGGGCTGGGAATTGAAGAAGTCAAATTGTTGCTTGCCTTTCGCTGTGCCCTGGATTTCTCGTGGTATTTGAGTGTATCTGCCGCACAACATACACGATGTTTCGTTTGACACTGAAGTCACCAGGCAAATCTGAAAGCAACAATCATACTAATACTATCTAATACTATTACTATGACTATGACTATTACTAATACTAGTTCCTTCTGTCAACGGAGCTTCATCCTACAGCCCCTACAGCATATCCCTCCTGATTGTGGGGGGGGGGGACCCCCCCCCCTCTCGTACATTTCTGCATTTGTAGAAGTATTATATAAATATTTAATAATAATAATAATATATATATATATATGCATATATATATATATATGTATATACATGTAAATGGTAGCCAACAAGGCTGGCACACCACCAAATAGATTCCATCTGCATATTTTGATGCACATTATGTAATGAACTTTACAGTAGAAATTAAGTGAAACCAACCTTTCAGCTGACTGAAAATGCCCCACGCTCTCCCGCTGCGATGCTTCAATTTCTTT
>Ga0126342_10011434_pt1 | contig 15858 bp, 12 predicted proteins | sample Cyp1metagenome_FD_92528 | JGI IMG/M metagenome (GOLD analysis project Ga0126342, IMG submission 92528) | Coral microbial communities from Lord Howe Island, Old Settlement Bay, Australia - Cyphastrea 1 metagenome | ecosystem: Host-associated > Invertebrates > Cnidaria > Coral ... | reverse complement strand
CCAATTGCAAATGGGCATTATGACGATTTCGTCAGTATCCAACAATCAAAATGGGCAAAGACTTGAGCCCAAAATGACAGTAGCAAAACACGCTAACCCTCCGTTCTAGTGAACATCCAAATAATGATTAACAATCATTACAAAGCCCAGTGGTGTCTCTCTTGTCCAAGCTTCAAAGATCTTCAAAGGTGCAAATGCCTGAAGCCTATATTTCAGGCAGGTCGTTCAATGGCTGGCTCATTCTGTTATTGCCTCTGGCACTCGTCCCTCAGACCTCATCAACATCGCAGCGAATTCCACACTCCATCGAAAATGAACCCGCTGCACTCATGCCAGTACCAGCAATGAGTGGGAAAATCGATATTGTATGTGCATTTGTTCCTTCGTATAGTTTATGGTGAATAGATATCCCGATATCCCTATCGTGGATCTTCATCAATCGTCATCCGCAATAAATTTGGTAGGTATAAACCCTATAATCTATCAAACAATATCAAACGATATCAAACGATATCAAACGGGTAATTTGTATGTACAACATTGTACAACTGTGCAGAAGTACCACCAGATTCGGCCGAGGCCAGAACTCTTGGAAGCGTTCGGAAAGTGCAGCATCGCTGCCTCGCATCAAAATATGTCGAAACCACAAAAGGGCAGAGGCTTTTTTTGTACAAACCACTACAAATGGGATATACATATATATATATATATATATTATAATATCTAATATAATATATATATATATATATATTATCTATACATGAATGGCATTTGAATCGGTAGATCCAAAATGTTCATCTTCCCAACATGTTTCCCTGCCTCCACTTGGACTCATCTCAGGCCTTGGAACGAAATCCATACCCAAATGGCCAAATGGCCATGTCTGGGAAAAGATGATGGTTCCTTTCCAGGTTAAATATGGTTAAATATGAATACCCTATAAAAAAATGGTTCCTTTCCGGGTTAAATATGGTTAAATATGAATACCCTATAAAATCCTACAAATGGATGTAAAATGGATGCAAAAATGGCGCTTTTAATGGGAACATCATGTATAAATGGCTTCCATTGCCATGTTTGATCTTACCGAGGGTACAACATGGGGGCTGGCACCCGGGTCCCCGAGGTACCTCATGCGGCTACCAACGCCACGCCTCGGCACAGAGGCTAACTCACTATTGGAGTTTCATGATACCACATGATTGATCGAATAGTATCATATTATGATTGGGTCGACTATACGACTTACGTGACTTTTCTTCCCAGTCTGCAGCAAACTCACCGGAAGTCAATCTGATCTGAGAATATCTGAGATTGCTGCCCAAAGTCCCGCGCATCTCGAGGATCAGGAGTCTTGGGCAAGGCATGATCCATTAAGACAAAACCCATGCACTGGACGAAAAGTTAGAAATAGTGAGAATCAAATCCATCGTTTCCTGAAGTGGGGTTATTTGCAGATGAATGTTTCGACAAACGAAAACGGTGTGATCAAGACCGCAGCCTCTCTTCTTGCCATAGGAGTGGAATCTTCCTGGCAGAGCTGCCGGCGGCAAGTCTACCTTTGCAGTCCCTCAAAAATGACCACTGGATAGGCCCACTACATATTTACCTGTTGGAACTTGTTGGGGAATCAAGTTCTGAAATCATCCATTGTGGGGAATTTCTTGTAACGAATTCTACCAATAAGCTAGGAGAAAATAGAATCAGCAAGTAGATGTAAATAGTACAAATAACATCAAATAACTATCATAAGTAAAATCGTTATGAGTACAGCAAGTAGTATTGTGAATGAAAATGTTAAGAGTATAAAAATATGTTGAGTAAATGTAACAAGTGTAAAGATTAAGAGTGAACGTCATAAGTGAAAATAGTAGAACGAACATATTATGAGTAGATATTATATGATATCATGCTGACAAATATCGTGAGTCATGAGTGAATATTAAGCACTAAAATATTGTGAGGACATATGCCACAAGTGATTTTTTGATGAGTATGTAATGAATCACAGATATCACAGATATCTACTGTATATATTTTTTTTGAATCTAGCACACATCTGTCGCGATGGGGCACCAAGGGTTCTGTCTGTGCGCGGCGCAAAGTGGGTTTCCCCGAGGGCACAGGCTTGGTGTCACCTGTCTCTGCTTGAGCTTCCCATGGCCATGGAACAATGGGATCCGACTTGGGAATTCTATGGCAGATTATTAGTAAATGTCAATGATATGTATATCTATATATATATTATATGTACATAAATATGATGAATTATAATTATGATGATATATGAACAATGAGGAATAACATGGAATAGCTATGACTTGGGATTCTCATATGAAAAATCACAATAAGTGTTTGTCACCCATGGTTGTTTTTGCCAAACCCTGGTTGATGAATCAGAGGGGTAACCCCGCCAAAAAAAATATCATTAAACAGCCTGAAGGTTTATCAATCCGGGGTCGATGTTATGTGAAACCACCAATCAGAACAGAACTAGATTCCATTACTTGAGGAACTGTAGAAGGTGATTTGGAGAGTGAAAGTGATGGGAAATCATCAGAACATTCCATGTTCTTTACACAGCCATGCCCAGGTTTCCGGACTCACGTTTTCTCCAAGGATCTCTCCAACAATGTCCTAGGATTAAAACATGCATTGCCGGATGAATCGGATGAGCTGTGTAAAAAACAGAACGCCTCAAATCTCAGAAATTCCCTGCATATGTTTTGGTCGAAACTTCTGGCTGATCTGAAAATCCATACCTTCAAATTCAAACACCAGCAACGTATAATTTCGACCAAAAACATTGGAAAACCGTGGTGCTGCAGCACTTGGTTCCCTTGCCTCCAAATCCGGATCTGGACCGCGACTATCTGGAGGAAGAGGTAGATCCTAGCCCCAAGAAATAAAATCGAAGAGATTCGAAAACAATCTGTTCATCTTTACCATGCTACATAGCTCTCCATGGAAGTGTTTGAAATCTCACAAAGCATGCCAAAGGGTCAGTTTTTTGTCGTTCCTTACATGAGCGGCTTAATGACTCAAAGCACAGCCAAGGCATGCAATCCTCAGCTTCATCGCGACTCCTTCTCGAGACTGAAGAAGCCTGCGCTATAACGTTTGTAATTACATATTAGTGCTTCGTCCGCTTGACATTCAAGTCCATTGCATAGATTCAAGAACTGGAGATATTGATTCTGTCTTGCCTTGCCCTCGTCCGTCATTTGTTGGTAAGTTCGGACGCAAAATTCCTGCACCATCCCATGTTAAATCCGCCGAGCCTGATCACGAAGCACTTCTGCTGGAGCAGTTGCAGCAAAAACCTGCTCTCCCAACCTGTTCAGAACTTGGATTGGAAGCCTAGAGTCCGGGGAGTCGAGTAGGCAGTCTTCATACTTGAGGCCAAAGGGACGGGGGCGAAGGCATAGGAAAGCTAGTTGGCGCATTGAGAGAATATGTGGCGCGACCTTTTGAGTGTCATCTTTTGAATTGAAATAAACTGCCGTTCGATGTTGCTGACAAGCTAACAGCAGCGTCTCATGATATTCTAGCTCGCATGCATCATAATCATTCCACAACCCTCCCCCTGACATCCTAGCATGCCAGCGTCAAGATTACGCTCCTAGCACTCTATTTGCCAAATACAAAGTGCCACAACCGAACGCATTTCGGTTGAGCCAATCTGCAACCATCTAATTGAACCTCTTCCCCCGGCCTTTCCTTCCTTGTTCCTGTCCGTGACATATGTTGCATATATATATATATATATATGTATGTGTTATATATATATTATATATATTATATATATATATATATATTATATATATATATATATATTATATATATATATATATATATATTATATATATATTATATATATATGTCTTTGATGACACTTAATATACCAGTATCTAAGAATCTCCATTACAAATCGATATATCTACAGTCTATATGCATAGTACAGCTATGAATATAAATCTATATATATATACCCAAAATACTAACCCAGTATTAGAATCTGGTAACGTAGGTGCATACATCCACCGAGCAAGACATGCTGCGAATCTTGTGAGGCGCATCTTCCATTCCTCGCCAAGACTGGGTCATGTTTTCACGCAGGCCTCTTGAGGACAAGGAATGCAAGACTCCAAGTGATTCTCTCTCATTACATTAGATTACATTACGGTAGGTTAGATTAGGTTACATTAGGTTAGGTTACATTACAGTAGGTTTGATTAGGTTACATTAGGTTAGATTACATTACATTACATTAGATTTCATTAGGTTAGATTACATTACAGTAGGTTAGATTAGGCTACATTAGGTTAGATTACATTAAATTAGATTAGATTTCATTAGATAAGATTGTATTACAGTAGGTTAGATTAGGTTACATTAGGATACATTACATTGCATTACATTAGAATTCATTAGGTTAGATTACATTACAGTAGGTTAGGTTAGGTTACATTACAGTAGGTTTGATTAGGTTACATTAGGTTAGGTTACATTACAGTAGGTTTGATTAGGTTACATTAGGTTAGATTACATTACATTACATTAGATTTCATTAGGTTAGATTACATTAAGTTAGATTAGATTTCATTAGGTAAGATTTTATTACAGTAGGTTAGATTAGGTTACATTAGGCTACATTACATTGCATTACATTAGAATTCATGAGGTTAGATTACATTACAGTAGGTGAGATTAGGTTACATTAGGTTAGATTACATTAAATTAGGTTAGATTTCATTAGATAAGAGTGTATTACAGTAGGTTAGATTAGGTTACATTAGGCTACATTACATTGCATTACATTAGAATTCATGAGGTTAGGTTACATTACAGTAGGTTAGATTAGGTTACATTAGGTTAGATTGCATTACATCAAATTTCATTAGCTGAGGTTACATTACAGTAGGTTAGATTAGGTTAATTAGGTTGGCTTACATTACATTACATTACATTAGATTTCATTAGGTTAGATTACATTACAGTAGGTTAGATTAGGTTACATTAGGTTAGATTACATTACATTCGATTTCATCAGGTTACATTACATTGCAGTAGGTTAGATTAGGTTACATCAGGCTAGATTACATTTCATTACGTTAGATTTCCTAAGATTAGATTACATTACAGTAGGTTAGATTAGGTTACATTAGCTTAGATTACATTACACTACATCAGATTTCATTAGATTAGATTACGTTACAGTAGGTTTGGTTAGGTTAAATTAGGCTAGGTTACATTACATTACATTATTTCATGAGATTAGGTTACATACAGTAGGTTTGACTAGGTTACACTAGGTTAGATTACATTACATCACATTGGATATCATCAGATTAGATTACATTGCAGTAGGTTAGATTAGGTTGCATCAGGTTGGATTACATTTCATTACGTTAGATTTCATTAGATTAGGTTACATTACAGTAGGTTAGATTAGGTTACATTAGGTTAGATTACATTACATTTCACATTGCATTAGATTTCATTAGGTTAGATTACATTACAGTAGGTTAGGTTAGGTTACATTAGGCTAGATTACATTGCATTACATTACATTCGATGTCACTAGATTAGATTGCATTAGGGTACGTTAGATTAGGTTACATTAGGTTAGATTACATCACATTACATTAGATTTCATTAGGTTAGATTACATTACAGTAGGTTAGATTAGGTTACATTAGGTTAGATTACATTACATTACATTAAATTTCATTAGGCTACATTACATGACAGTAGGTTTGATTAGGTTACATTAGGTTAGATTACATTGCATTACATTGGGTTTCATTAGGTTAGATTACATTACAGTAGGTTAGATTAGATTACATTAGGTTAGATTACATCACATTTCATTAGATTTCATTAGATTAGATTACATTACAGTGGGTTAGATTAGGATACATTAGGTTAGATTACGTTACATTACATTAGATTTCAAGGCGTGTCGGCAAAAGCCAATAGGACAATAACACGCTAGGTTCCAACCTTGGAAATTTCGACCCCGAGGGGCATGGTGATTTTCAGACGCGCGGTTCAGCTGCTGGCTGAGCTTGTGGTGGTGGCAAGTTGCTGGAAACTAATCTCGGACATGAACACTTCCTTGGGAATCGTGACATATAACGCACAAAGTGCCACTAACCGCGCGAGATTGACTGAGATTCTCAATGAATTTTCTGGTGTTGATATTGTTTGCTTGCAAGGCACAAAGCATGCTACAACGAACATAGAGGTGAGCCATATGAGATTTCAAACTACACAGTGTACCTGTGGCCAGCCGGAAAAGGTGCCCACACCAACGCTGCTGCAGGAGTTGCAATTGCTGTTAACAACAAGATGTTTTCTGACCAATACCGCCGTGATGTATGGAATGCGCCTGAGGATTTGCAAGGTAGAGCAGGGGCAGTGCGATTTACTAAGCGTAACTGCTTTCACTGGCGCTTCATTACTGCTTACTTTCCTGTTAATGGGCAAGACCCAGAAGGTAGTGCTAGTCTCACTAAGTGGATTGATAGTGTTTTGTCTCAGCTCCCCACTAACTGCATCCCCATAATTGGAACCGACGCCAATGGTAAACTAGAATGGACCCGCATCACAGGATACCTTGTCAAGGAAGATGCGGGGCATGTGGTGGGCCCTCACCAGCCAGAAATTGAAACCCAAAATGGCAAAATGTTTCGGGAGTTGTTGTGCAAGCATTACATGCAAGCTCTCGATACTTGGCATGAAACAGCCAGTGGGGCCACTTTTTGGAGCCACGAAAATCGTGGCAGCCGAATTGATTATCTTTGTGCTCCTCGCCACCTCCCTGTGAAGGTTTGCTCCCTGTGGCGTCGTAGTGCTCACAAACTTCAACTTTCTACTAATGCAAAACTCAGAGACCACACTCCTGTAATTAAGTTTCTTTTCACACCAAATCACATGTCCATCATGCACCTTTAGCGGAAAACCCAATTTGGCACAAGGATGCTCTCATGAATGCATGGGTTTCCGGTCGTGGCTAAAACGCATTTGTACAGGTTCTTGAAGATTGGGCTGGGATGCAAGAAACCCAGCACATACTTGATACCTTTGTGTCCCATGGTGAGGTTGACAAAGCATGGCAATTCAAAAAGCATGGTGTGACTGTCGCAGCCAAGAAGCATTTTAGTGGTAAACAGCGGCAACAGCGGCGAGGCAAATTTCAGGCCTCTCCTGATACCGCAGCCCTGGCACGACAGAAGCAAGTGTCTCGTACACAGCTCACACAGACTTGTTGTGGGACTTTGATGCATGCTTGCAGAGACACGTTCTTGCCTTTGTTGCTCCGCCAATGGCAGGCAGTTATTCAGCTGCAAAAGCTGGACAAAAAGTTGGCTAAATCCAGACGGGCGGATAAGCGACGGCAAACGCAGGCATGGTGTCAGGAAATGGAACTGTGTGCTTCTAGGCATGAGTGGGCAGCTGTTTGGCGCGTAAGGTTGCTGGCACTAATGTGGGTCCTAAACTTAGAAGGTTCGATTGTGTGCAACGTACTGAGTGGGCAGAGCAATTGAGTAGCCCTGGCCCCCAGGGAGGTTGTCTTGCTTCGCCCCTGTTGTACCATGAACAGAGCATGAACTTGACACATGTGCTTGAAACACTTGTTGCCTCCAAGCTTGTGCATGAGAGTGAGAGCGTGCCTTGCCCCCTTATTGCTGGTGCCCCGGGCCCTAATAGTGAGCAGTGCCTTGACGCAGTCCTAGAAGCACAAGCTGATTTAGACTGCATGAGGCTCAATCTTGTTCGTGGCAAGCACAGACGTGCCGTGCCTGCATGGAGTGTCCCACTTGAAGTTTGGCAGCTTGCGCTGTGCCGCAAGTCTCGCACTTGGGGCTCATGGCGGCAGACGCCCGTGCTTGACACAAACCATATTGATAAGCTCATGTTCCAACTTCTGTGCTGCATTCGGCAGAGTGCCGCCTCAGTGCAGCAATGGAGTGCTTCACAGACAATCCAGCTGGATAAGCGCAATGGCAAGAAGGGATGTTCCTCCTTACGTTTTATTCACCTCCTTGATCCCATTGGTAAATCCTTTTTTAAAGTATTTGGGATAAATGCCCCCCAGCAACTTGAGATTTTGCTTACGGCTTCACTCCTGGAAAGCGCCGGGAGGCGGCCATTGCACAGCAGCGAGCTTTGAGACATGCACTGCGACGGCATGGGTGTTCGGTTCACGCGGGTTTCTTTGATGTGGGCAATGCATTTCCTTCACCACATCATGATGCACTTGGTCGCGTGATTTTTGCCAAGCATAGTTTTGCCGGATGCGTGTTTGCTCCAACAACGTTATCGAAAAGCAATCATGCACGTTGCGGGTGCGGAAGGGTACGGAGTCATCCTGGCGGTTGGATGTGGCAGCATGCAAGGTGACGCCATTGCCCCTGAGCACTTTGTTGAACTTTACAATCCTGTAGTCAGCAGCTGGCATACCCGCACAAGTCGCCTTGACCACCGCAAATATCTGACTGCTGTGGACCCAATCTCTGAGGAAGCCGTTTCTGTTGGTATCAGTGCATATGCTGACGATATTGCGCGCACTTGTGTAGCGAATGAGCTGCATGAGCTGCAGCAAACTGAATCCTGATGGGATGCCGCCTTGGACGCCGCACTGCGCACAGTCGGTATGGGGCAGACTATGGGAAAAAGGAATGGCTTGTTCGATTTGTAGGAAAGCATGCCTGCACAAAAATGCGAAAATGCCTTGGAAAGCCACCTGCCTTGACGGGCCAGGCAAAACTAAGTGTTGTTATTTAGGTGTTTGGGATGACGCTGACGGGCTGACGGGCGCTCGAACCCTGACATCTCCAAGCGAATTGCTGCTGCGCACACAGCTTGGCGTGCCATGCAAGGTTGGTGGCGCACTCCCCATGTGCAATTAAAGAATAAGGTAATGGTTTTTCGCAGTTTGATCCTCGGTTCCTTGTTGTCAGGTTTGGAGGCTGCCACTCTTACGCAAAATGATGTTGCTCAACTTGAACGGGTCCAAATGAAATATGTGCGCAGCATTTGTGGCAAGTTCGCTTACAAGTCTCTTCTATAGAAACCGAAACAAAACCTCACAACAACGCCTTCATTCGCCAAAAAGTGGGTATCTGTACGGTCCGGAGTGAGCTTATGCACAGAAGACTGAAGTGGTTGCAGGCACTTGCAACTTGCCCTGCACAGCATAAGGTGCTGCTTGCTGTTGTTGCCGGACGATTGGTTGCAGGTTCTGAAAATGCGTTTGACAGAGAAGGGCGTGTCACAGGTACGGCTGGGCCCTTTCCTCCACCGTCTCTTGACATCCATGCATGCAGGTATATCTTGTCCAGTGGCCAGCCTTGCTCCTTTGTGGGACACAGTTCCTTGTCTTTAAGTGTTCATATGGGTGAAAAACATAACTTAAGGGAGCCATTCCAACATGCCGTCATCACCAGCCAGCGTCCGTTTTGCATGTCTGCTTTCAAAAACAAACGGAGCGCACAACAACATGCCCGCAAAAGAGGGATTAAAGGGAAATGTCCGGAGGTGTCTCGTCATCCATGCGCAGGTCACGCTACGGAAGTGCAACCCCCCAAGCAACTTGCCTGTCCTTTTTGTGCTTTTTCCACGCCCCTGCCAGCTTTGCAAAAACACATTGCTTCGCATTTTGACAATCCTGGACTAGTTTCGCAGTTGCAAGCCCAGCCTCGGCAGAGGCACAAAGGCACGCCCGTCACCACACTGTCCTCTTTCGGGGGTTCAGAGACAGGGCGTGCTGCAGTGCAGTCAGATATTTCCAATTGTGCAGCATGGTGGAAACTTAGCCCAGAGGAAGAGGCTGCTGCGGTTGCAGACCCGTACTGCCATTCTCCATTGGTGCCGTCAGATGTTTCAGAGTGCGCAGCCTGGTGGAAACTTAGCCCAGAGGAAGAGGAAGCTGAAATTGCAGACCTGCACTGCCAGTCCACCAGTGCAACCGGATGTTTCAAATTGTGCAGCATGGTGGGAACTTGGCCCAGAGGAAGAGGCTGCTGAAATTGCTGACTTGTATGGCTCTTCTCCTTTGTCCCCTGCTCCCATCCATCCGCGACAATCATTGATTAGCCGGATTTCAATCATTCCAGAAGATTTGAGAGCTCAAGCCCGGTCCCGGCTTCGTTGTTTCTTGCTCATGGAGAAGTGGGTGGCGGGAGGCAGCGCCGAACCTCGCTCACAGAGGCGCCGGACCGGCGCAGGAGGAGAGGCCGACTTGGAGCAGGTGAAGCAGCTTGCCGTTTCAGCAGCAGAACTCGCTTTGAGCAAAGCCGCCACAGTTCGAGTCCACGATGCAGCCCTCCTTCGAACTTGGATGCCCCCGGCTTCCTCGCAATACGCCGTGGCTGGCTTGCAGGCCGGCAAGGACTATCACGAAGCAGTGAAGAGTGCAAGCAGATCACATGGGCTGGGCAGCCCGCATCTCCACGTGTGGGCCAGCTTGGCTGTCACAGCCAAATCCGATCCGTCTTTGAAGGAGACCGAGAAAGCAGAGGTGACCACTCATGCCAACGCAATCACGGATCCCAAAGAACTGGAGGCTATGGTGCTGGTGTGCAGCATGCGCCCGGCATACAACAAAGAATGGGCGACGGCCCAGCTCGAGGTGGAACAGCCTGTGACCGATAGCCCAAGCTCTCCAAGCAGCATTTCGGAACGTTGGTGGTGAACAAAAGCATGGCACAGCTCACAGAGGCCCACGTGAACGCAAAGTGACCGAGCTTCTCGAAGGCATGGGAGTGAAAATGCCTGCTGTTCCCAATGAGACTTGACATGCTTTGAACAATGCTTTGAACAAGTGGGTGCTGAGATTTTGTATGATTCTTTGCTCAGTGCCTGGTGTAGCAGCCTCTGCTTTCAACAATTGTTTGTGAAGGTGGTGCGCTACGGTGGGGCCAGTCCCATCTCAGTATGGTGTGCAGAGCTGAGCAGCGATGGAATCGCGTTGCTCTCCTCGGATCACTCAGTGGATCCCTTGCAGGACCGTCTTGAGATAAGTCAAAGTGAAATTAAATTTCAGTAGATTAGATTACATTACACTAGGTTAGATTAGGTTACATTAGGTTAGATTACATTACATTAGATTTCATTAGATTAGATTACTTACAGTAGCTTAGATTAGGTTACATTAGGTTAGATTCTTTTACATTACATTAGATTTCATTAGATTAGATTACATTACAGTAGGTTAGATTAGGTTGCATTGTTAGATTCCATTACATTACATCAAATTTCAGTAGATTACATTACAGTAGGTTAGGTTGGGTTACATTAGGCTAGATTACATTACACATTACATTAGATTTCATTCGATTAGGTTACATTACAGTAGGTTAGATTAGGTTACATTAGGTTAGATTACATTACATTACATTAGATTTTCTTAGGGTAGATTACCTTATTACAGTAGGTCAGATTAGGTAACATTAGATTAGACTACATTACATTACATGACATTCCATTAGTTCAGATTACAATACAGTAGGTTAGATTACGTTAGATTAGAAAAGGCTACATGACATTACATTAGATTTCATTAGGTTAGATTACATTCCAGAAGGTTAGAATAGGTTACGTACGGTTAGATTACATTACATTACATTAGATTACATTAGATTTCATTAGGTTAGATTACATTACAGTAGGTCAGACTAGGTTACATTAGATTAGGCTACATTACATTGCATGAGATTCCATTAGTTTAGATTACATTACAGTAGGTTAGATTACGTTATATTAGATAAGGCTACATGACATTACATTAATTTTCATTAGGTTAGATTACATTACAGTAGGTTAGATTAGCTTACATTAGGTTAGATTACATTACCTTACGTTAGATTTCATTGGGTTAGATCACATTACAGTAGGTTCGATGAGGTTACATTAGGTTAGATTACACTACATTACATATATTTCATGAAATAAGATTACATTACAGTAGGTTAGGTTAGGTTAGGTTACATTAGGTTAGACTATATTACATTACATTAGATTTCTTTAGGTGAGATTACATTACAGTAAGTTAGGTTAGGTTACATTAGATTAGACTACATTACATTACATCAGATTTCATTAGATTAGATTACATTACAGTAGGTTAGATTAGGTTACATTAGGTTAGATTACATTACATTACATCAGATTTCAGTAGATTACATTACAGTAGGTTAGATTAGGATACACTAGGTTAGATTACATTACATTGAATCATTGAATTAGATTTCATTAGATTAGGTTACATTACAGTAGGTTAGGTCAGGTTACATTAGATAGACTACATTAAGTTACATTAGATATCATTGGGTTACACTACAGTAGGTTAGATTAGGTTATCCTAGATGAGATTACAATACATTACATGAGATTTCCTTACATCAGGTTACATTACAGTAGCTTAGGTTAGGTTACATTGGATTAGACTACATTACATTAGCTTTCATTAGGTTAGATTACATTACAGTAGGTTAGATTACATTGCAATGCATTAGATTTAATTAGATTACATTACACTAGGTTTAATTAGATTAGGTTTCATTACAGCAGGTTTGGTTAGGCTAGATTACACTACATTACATTAGATTTCATTCGAATAGATTACAAATACAGTAGGTTAGATTAGATTTGATTACATTATATTACATCAGGTTTCAGTAGATTATATTACATTACAGTAAGTTAGATTAGGTTACATTAGGTTAGACTACATTACATTACATTAAGTTACATTACAGTAGGTTAGATTAGGTTACATTAGGTTAGATTACATTACATTACATTTATATAATTGGGTCGGGTTACATTTCAGTAGGTTAGATTAGGTTACACTAGATTACACTACATTACACTACATTACATTAGATTTCATTAGATTACATTACAGTAGGCTAGATAAGGTTACATTAGGTTAGATTACCTTACATTACTGTACATTAGATTTCACAAGCTTATATAACATTACAGTAGGTTAGATTAGCCTACATTAGGTTAGGTTACATTGCAGTACATTAGATTTCATTAGGGTCGATTACATTCCAGTACTTTAGGTTAGGTGGCATTAGATTAGACTACAATACAATACATTACATTACATCAAATTGATGAGATGACATTACGGTAGGTTAGATCAGGTTACATTAGATTAAACTACATTTCATTATTAGATTGCATTACAGTAGTTCAGATTAGGTTGCATCAGATTCGACTACATTACATTACATTATACGGTTTTCATTACATTAGATTACCTTACAGTAGGTTAGATTAATTACATTTCATTACATCAGATTTCATTAGATTAGACTAAATTACAGTAGGTTAGATTACGTTACATTAGATTAGACTACATTCCATTACATTAGGTTTCATTAGGTAAGGTTACATTACAGTAGGTTAGATTAGGTTACATTAGGTTCGATTACATTACATTACATTAGATTTCATTAGATTAGGTTACATTACAGTAGCTTAGATTAGGTTACATTAGGTCAGATTACATTACATTACATTAGATTTCATTAGGTTAGATTACAGTTCAGTAGGTTAGAGTGGGCTGCATTACGTCAGATTACACTACATTCCATTAGACTTCTATAGGTTAAATAAGAGTACGGTAGGTTTGATTAGGTTACATTAGATTAGACTATGTGACACTAGATTTCATTAGATTACATTACAGTAGGTTAGATCAGGTTGCATTAGATTAGACTACATCACGTTACATTAGATATCATTAGATTACACTACAGTAGGTTAGATTAGGTTACATTAGGTTCGATTACATTACATCAGGTTTAATCAGATTAGATTACATTACAGTAGGTTATATTAGGTTACATTAGATTTCAGTAGATTACATTACATCAGATTTCATGAGATTACATTACAGTAGGTTGGAACAGGCTGCATTAGGTTAGATTACACCACATTACATTAGATTTCATTTGGTTAGATTACCTTACAGTAGGTCAGATTAGGTTACGTTAGATTAGACTACATTACATTACATGAGATTCCATGGGTTTAGATTACATTACAGTAGGTCAGATTACGTTACATTAGGTTAGGCTACATTACATTAGATTTCATTAGATCAGAGCGCATTACAGTCTAGTTTAGATTAGGTTGCATTAGGTTTCATTACGCGAAATTACATCAGGTTTCATTAGATTAAATTACATTACCGTAAGTTAGATTAGGTTAGATTCGGTTGCATTAGGTTAGATTGCATTACATTAGATTTCATTAGGTTAGATTACATTACAGTAGGTTAGATTACATTACAGTAGGTTAGATTACATTACGTTACAGTAGCTTAGATTACATTACAGCAGGATTGATTAAGTTACATTAGGTTCGGTTACATTACATTACATTACATTTCATTGGGTTACATTACAGTAGGTTAGATTAGGGTGCATTAGGTTTGATTACATTACATTAGGTTTAATCAGATTAGATTACATTACAGTAGGTTAGATTGGGTTACACTAGGTTAGATTACATTACATTACATTAGATTTCATTAGATTACATTACAGCAGGTTTGATTGGGCTACATTAGGCTAGATTAGATTACATTACATTAGACTTGATTAGATTAGATTACATTACAGTAGCTTCGATTAGGTTACATTAGGTTAGATTAAATTACATGACATTAGATTTCATCAGGTTAGATTACATTACATTAGGTTAGATTAGATTACATAGCCGTTGACAGACAAGACCCCCCATCCCAAGGGCGATGCACCACTAGTGCCAATACATAGCAAGAAGCTCTTGACTGTTTGTTTTTTCGCGTTGCCGGGTTGGCCTGCTTGTGTGCAACACATGGCAACATGGACAGCAGTGGTATACAATCCTCTTTTCCTTCGAAGCATGCACCGTTTGTCCCAGATGGTTGCTGAATTTAAATGGTACTCTTTTATTGGGTTGCCAGGCACACAGCGCAGCACAGACACACCAGTGGAACGATACACATGTGGCACACACAATCTTTGAATGGAGAAAAAGGCAAGATGATCCTGCCGCGGGTGTGGCTTTGGCATTTCGTGGAAAGCATTTCAATGATCGTAATGTCAGTCGGGTCTACATCCCCCCAACGCAATATCAAGGGCGCGTTGGTGCTGTGCGGTTTCGGCGCGGGGATGCTGACTTTTGCATTATTGTTGCCTATATACTTGTGGAACCGCATACGCAAGCACAAAAGCAGTACAACGCACAGCTGTGGCAGTGGATACAGCATTTGTTGGACCAGCTGCCCAGTCGTGGCCTTCCCATCCTCCTGCTTGATGCAAATGGTAGAGTTGGCATGGAATCTAGCCAGTGTGTGGGTAACAGTGAGCCCCGAAGGCAAAACTACAACGGTTCCTTGTTACATGAGTGTTTGCAACATCATCATCTATTATCATCTATTTGCAGTCAATACATGGTATCCGTGTGGCCCTACCTATTTTGGTCAGTTTGGTAACAACAGCCGCATTGATTACATTTGCCTCCCCCAGTCCAAAAAGACGTCAGTGCAAGCATGTACAGTGCCCCATTCTGCCGGTGACGGGTTGCAATGTATATCTGCTAGAGTTATGTTCATCTCAGCCAGCCAGGGACTGGAAATCATTTCTTTTTTATTTTTTCATTTTTTTCATTTTGATCATCATTTTTTTGGCTTGAAAATTATCATCCCTTTTTATCCCCGTTATTTTTTTTCATTATTTTTTCATTCCTGTTTTTCCTCCCTTTGGCATTTTCATTTTTCTTTCCTTTGCTTCGAAAATGGTCCTTGGTCCTTGGGAATTGCCACCAGAGGCTTTTTCTCGAACCCTT
>Ga0126342_10011433_pt1 | contig 15858 bp, 11 predicted proteins | sample Cyp1metagenome_FD_92528 | JGI IMG/M metagenome (GOLD analysis project Ga0126342, IMG submission 92528) | Coral microbial communities from Lord Howe Island, Old Settlement Bay, Australia - Cyphastrea 1 metagenome | ecosystem: Host-associated > Invertebrates > Cnidaria > Coral ... | reverse complement strand
TCCCTGATCTATATCCTTACCGCATGTCACTCAGCTTCGTTGGCATAGGAAGTGACATGGGCACCTCTGCCGCCTGCTTTATGAGAATTGTACAAGCGCGATATACAGAACTAAACCGTTTGTGATAACGGTGTACACACACACAGACACAGACACACACACACACAGACACGCGCGCACACACACACATACATACACACATACATACACACACACACACACGCACACATTTCTTCAGATTTCCCAGGGTTGTTCACCAAAACAGATAGAATTCGTTGCCCGACGGAAGTTGTTCCATGGAAGACCATCCGGTATTTTTTTTTGGAGTTTGCTATAGGAACTGTCATCCATTGAGTTCCATGATTCAGCGGTTGTAAAGACCGTCTTCATCAGCTGGCGAATTCCTGAAATGTACATCCTTGATCATCCTTCCATTTGACTTCATGAAAAGGCAATCCCAAAACAGATCATCTTACAGATTATTATAAACACATATAAAAACCTCTGCACCAAAAGGTTGTATTTTTTCCATATTGTCCCTATCATGTTCTTGTGTTCTTTTTTGGCTTCTTGGCTCCCTACCAGATGACTTTCAATGTCGGATGCTAGTCGAATCTTAAGAATCGTTTCTACACTATGACAAATTCTTTCGACGATCTTTACTAATGTCTAATTATGTCTAATGTCTAATGATTTCTTCTCTATTTTCAACAACTTTGCTAGACACTACATCTACTCCAAGTACTGAAACAAACATAGCCATAGTTTTTCGGAATCAGCAGCCTACCCAGATGATCAGATTCGACCAATGACTACTGGTTGGTGAAAAACCTACTGGTTGTTTAGTGAACAAATGCCGGTGAAAGAAAAGCTTACCGTAGGTGAGTGAATCATGTTTTATGCGTTTTTTTTTCAGGAAAAAATAAGATATTTCCCAAGTCTGTTGCGTTGAAAAATCCTCTGCCGCAATTCGAATCGTTTAGGGAAAGCTGGCTCCTTATGTTTGTACATCGATGATATCCAGTTGGGTTTAGCCGTGCTCAAAAGCACTGCCGACGATTTTCCGTCACCAAAGTGGGTCACCATTCCATAGATTAAGTCAGCAAGTCAATTCCATTTATGGAATGATCTCCCCATAAAAATATAACCCATGGTAACCATGACCAGCCAGTGGTTTTCAGTGCTTGAACTGTGGATCAACTGTGGATCATCAAGGATCATCAACGCGAATGCGTGGCCAAAGTATGACAGATGCATTGCACCACCATCCATTGTGGCAATCGGACCTCGGCTAAGACATAGAGGGGAGGAAGACGGCAGCTATCCTGGTGACATGTCACATCTATTTCATTCTATTTCTACAAGTAGGTGTATACATGAACATAGTTATTCATTTATACATGTGACATTATATATATATGTCAATGTATGTACGTATATTATATATTAATATTAATATTAATATATGCATATGCATTAAATATATTTAAATATTATGTATGTGTATAGATGTGAGACCTAGCTAATGCTTAATGTTCACCACTGTTGCCAATTGACATGGTTCACAAAAATAACATAGTAAATCATGCTAATGCTTCCCATTGCTCATCAATCAGAAGGGACTTGGTTCTCACTGCTGTCACAGTGGCTTGCAAACCTCAAGGGAATTCTCTTGTTCTTCTGTACCTCAGGGCCGAGGTTAAGAGAAACCGTCGAGTTGGCCAACACTTTTTTTCGCAAAGGCTGGTGCGAATCTTTGGGATGTGTTCCAGTAACATAACAGATTGGCTTTGTCGGAAAACATAGGGTAAAATTCAACACGCAAAAAATATATCGAAAAATCACCATGGCTTTAGAGCCTCATCTCCATCGAGATGGCAATTTGGGGCTGTAACCCTCAAGCTCTTAGTACAGCTCGGTGGATATCCTCCATGGTGGCCCCACTTGGATCCACTGGTCATTTTACCATATTACAGTTAGGGTTTATCTGTTGGTGAAAATGCCCGTTGAAACAATGGTTAAATCATGTCAAATATACAAATTTATAAATTGCTTCAAGACCAATTGTTCTAGCTTATACAAATCATGTTAAATTATCGCATTGATTCAACCAGGTTTAAACAGCCTATTCATCTATTCCGAATGGTTGCCGATTGTAATTGTTGTCTGCTTCTTGACGGTTGTCAATCTCTATTCATCTATCTATTTGTTTTATCCTACTTCAATCACCATTTTTCCTGCCTTAAATCATACCCACTTTTAGCCAATATTCAACCGCTATGAATTCCCAATTGTTGAATCACCATTCCCTAGATCTGCAGTAGCATTTTGAGCGATGAAAGAAACAACCCGGTGATTTTCCGTCGGATTTTTCGTCTTCCACATCCAATTTTTTCTCATGAGTTTCAGGGGTTCATCATGGTCCATCCACCATCTGTGGTGAAACAAAAAAATCCAATCCATTTTTTCCTCTGGTAAACTCACATAGCTATGGAACATGGCCCATTTAGTTCGATGTTTGACCTATTAAAGATGGTGATGTGCCATAGCGAACTGTTACGGAAAATGATGGGTAAATCACCTAGACTTCCCAGCACCAAGGCTCAGTTTCTCGCACCCAGCCCAGGCGGAGGAGTGCTCCCTGGAGCCAAGCCGTCCTGTAGATTCACCAACAGCCAAGCATTTCATCAGTGGCCCCCTTGAACCAGCTACATTGGAGGTAGCTACATGTAACATGTACCTAGCATATGGATCCATATGGGGGTTTCCATAAATGGGGATACCGGGATACCCCAGGACCGCTGAATGGTTTCTACATGTTTCTACTGGAAAATCCCCCACAAGAATAGATGATTTGGAGGTACCCCATGGTACCCCCATTTCAAAAAACCTTCATTAATAACTTATATGTTTACAGGGATCCGATCTACCCCCAAGCTCCAGTGGATCGGTACCAATGGGATGATATCACCACCGAACATTGGGGATTTTTTGACCCCAGCCATATGGCAACTGAAAAATTGGATTTTTTATAGGGGACATGATGAACCATGAATTTTAAGGATATATATACTTATGTAGCTACATATCCAAATAATTCCAAAGAAGTTCCTGTTTCCAGAGAAAATCGTTGATTGTTGGTGAAAGCTCCGTTAGTGGCTGAGGCGGTTTTTGGTGTTTCTTGCTGGGTCTTCATCCGACCCAGTGCCTTCACTGGACATGGGCTACGGCGGCCATGGGTCAAATCCTTTTTGTTCGTACCCAAAAACGTGATGAAGACTACCCTCTGGTAAACTAACATAGCTATTGAACATGGTCATTTATGCTTTGATTTACCCATTAAATATGGTGATTTTCCATAGTCATGTTAGTTTACCAGAGGGTAAGTCATGCAATGTGCAATCTGCAGTTTCAGTGCTTCCAGGTGTTGTACCTCTGGGCCAGGGCCATGTTACATTCACCAAGCAGATGAACGACATCGTCGATTTTGAAAAGCCTAGTCCAAACATAGCCAAACCACCCATCAAACGCGTTTTGCAGACCCCAACAAATATTAATAAGGTCACAAAAACGGCCATCTTGGAGATCTGATCATGATCCCTCCATTTTTGGAGATACGAATTATATCGCCCGTTAAGAAAATAGCCCAAAGAATCGCCAGTTTTTCACCAAAACCCAAGGTCCCCAAGGTCCAAGAAGCGTCTGACATGACTAGTCCATGGCTTTTCTCCATGGAGAGTCCCCATTTCTGGTAACGTCACAGTATGGACAATCGCCATTAAAATAATCTGCAAAGCATCCATGGATTATTCTCCATAGCTTGTCAAAGTACCTTACCGGGTAACCCTTCTGACTTACCATTCGCCATTCGATGACCGCTGCGTCCAAGGTGCTTAGGGAAGCAGCCGGCTGGAGAAGAAAGCACCTGGCAAGTCCGGGTGAATGTAATGGAATGTCCAATGTGTTTCATGGCTTTCTAATGGGATCATATTTTTTCAAAAGTAAATAGTGCATTCCCCGAAACGAAACCAGGGTTTAGTATTGGAGAGATTCAGTATATATATATATATATATACAGTATATATATATACAGTATATATATATAGTGTATATATGTATACTGCGCATATATATATATATATATATACACTGTATATATATAGTGTATATATATACTGTGTATTTATATATGTATATACTGTATACATATATTCTTTTATGGGTCCCTTTTTGTGGGTCACAGCAATCAAACGAACCGAGCAGCAAGGGTCTCGAACTGGCTAACAGGACCTAGACCTGTTTTGCCGAGAAATGGGGGAAATCACAGGCCATTTTAAGCCATTGGATGGTCACATGTTCCCAATGGATGGTTTTTTTTCGGCACACCCAGGAATCTTTGTCTCAACACACCTGCCGCAGGTTGTACTGCACCATTCGTTGCTTGAACCTCGAAGCGTTACCATGAGAAACATGCGGATGTTCATGGCTCACTCTTGGGCGCCTAGAATGGAGGTTCTATACATGTGTTGGAAAAAAGATATTTTAGGAGGATATTCCCTTATGCCTTGGAAAGCACATTAAATATATTAAATGTGTTCGGCAATCCAAGTTCCAGAAAGTCTCATTGGAGCAATGTGGATATCGCAAAAATGAACCAGGCACCTGATAGTCACAGAACGGTGGTCATTTCAAGTTTTGTTCGACTCATTTTGGTGCTGACCTGCGGCCCATATCTCAGTGACTGCGCCAGAGAGCCATGATTTACAAGTTTTTAAGTGACATGTTGCAAGGAAAACGTTGCTCATCCCAGAGGATTGAAATCCGCAAAAGAAACCACTTCCTACTTCCTAAATTTACGCGGTTGCCACAATCCCAGATGAAAAAGCCAATATGAGTGGTGTTCAGAGCCCTCCTTTTGAACCACGACCGCAGAGGGCTTGCTACACTTCTTCTACTTGGTGCAACTCTGCTACAGCTGAAATGGCAAGTCCCTGGAGCACATGGGTATGATTTATTCTCAACTCCCCGATACCCTAGATAGAACAGTAGCCATATCATACATCCATCAAGACTCTTGATCTTTATCAGTTCCATATCTCATGGCTTGTGGTAATCTCATATATATATATATATATATATATATATGTATATGTATGTATATATATATATATGTATATGTATATATGTGTATATACATATGTATATATATGTACGTAAAAAAATATGTATGCACATATGTATATATATATATATGTATATGTATATATATGTATATACGTAAAAAACATATGTATACACATATATGTATATATATATATATATGAATACACATATGTATATATATATAAATACATATGTATGTATATATATACATACATATGTATATATATACATACGTATGTATATATATATATACATATCATAGGCCTAGAAAACCCATACAATGCCATACAAGCTCTTCACACTTGGATGTCAATCCCTGTTCACAACTGGGTATTAATATACTCGAGCCAGTTGGAAAAGAGACACCCCCAAGAAGTTTAGTGGGATGCACATCTGTCGGCTATGACACAAATCAAGGCTCATCCCTGTGTATTATCGATCATCAACCCTTTCTAGGTGCTACAGTAGCACTAATCCAACAAACATCGCGGAGCTAGAAGGGATAGATTCAGCCTTTTAAGCCTTAACACCTTTGATTAGGTTGAGCTTTTCTTTTGTGGACATCGTATCACCCAAGCTGTCACCGAGCGGCTGTATTTTTGGAGTCTGTGCTTTCCACTCACAGTGCCTCAAAGGGAGGCAGTGAACATGAGTGAACTCAGCCTGTCGTGAAGCTGAGTCAAGCGGGGTGTTTATTGATAGGGACGTTTATCTCATCAACCTACTCTACAGCAATGAACATGGCTGGAACATATCCAAAGGTCTATGTTATGGATTTCCCATCAAAAGCCTCTATTCATGCCGGATATGTCCATGGAACGTTTGATTACCAGACGCTGTTCTCATGGTCCTCTCTGGGCCACGGACTCCATCCCCAATGGTAAATCACCACTGGATGGATATGTCACTCGGATTTCACCGCAGGTTTGCCATGTCTTTCCATAGTCTGAACCCATCCCTTTCCCCTGCAGCTTTCAGTGACTTCATGGCCATCATCATCTCTCCGTTGGGTATCTCATCCAAATCCTGAGCGAAAAATCTCGATTTGTCTGCACCCAGAAATGTGTCACGAATGTGTCGCATCTCCAATGTTCCATAACATGTTCCAAGGATGATTAATGTTATTATGTATGATTATTATGATTATGTATGATTATATATGACTATGTATGATTATGGATGATTATGTATATGATTATATATGATTATGTATGATTACATAAGATAAGTTCATATTAACCCAAGAAAACATATGATACATTACTATGCATGATTATATCTGATAATTTCATATAATGTAACCCAGTTATAAAACATCTATAGAATAACTCATGCCCCACACCAATCAAGGCGTATCAGACCCACCTCAGCCTGAATCCGCAAACGCCTGGGAGATGATAATCCCTATAATTACTAATCCATATATCATACATATACATATATATGTTGTCAACATATGGGATATACCCTCTGGTAATTTGTTACATAGCTATTGAAAATGGCCATAGAAATAGTGGATTTTCCCATTGAAAATGGTGGATCTTTCCATAGTTATGTTAAATTACCAGAGGGTATATACATACTGGTTGGTGGTATACCTACCCCTCTGAAAAATATGAAGGTCAGTTGGGATGATGACATTCCCAATATGATGGGAAACATAAAAGCCATGTTCCAAACCACCAACCAGCATATATATGTTGTCAACATATGGGATATATGAGGGTAGAGTCATCTATCTATCCATTCCATCCGTCCGTCCGTCCATTCATTCATTCAACCATTCGTCCTTCATCCATTCGTCCGCAGCGATGTTTAAAAGCCATATCAGCATTTATTGTGAATCCAATCCAACGATTGACGTGGGGGGGTGATTGACTCAGGGTGATCTGACTTTGCTAGTGGGTGACTGATTCCGTCTGGTCTCATCACCACAGCCTTGAAGTGGGAAAGTAGTCTTACCGGTGCTTAGGGCTGGGAATGGGGGAATGGGATGATTGTTCATAGCTATATGTTATTATTTAGATTTATTTAGATCATTCCTCAGTTCCTTAAAAATTCAGCACCAGTAAGTAGTTTGTCGGGGACCACATTAATTGGGCCTCTCCTGATTTCCGATAGATTTTTATGTTTAACCAGCATGAAATCCGGTGTTAAGTACTTGGTTGCGGAAACTGCCGCAAACCATAGCATGTCTAGAATATCTCCAAACCATTCCTCCACATTTTAAATGCACAAGTTGAACAAAAAAAAGTGCCATCTGGTAAATACATTATTTCTGAAGATCTTCGCCAAGTTTTTTGTGCTCACTGCTCCCCACCCGGCGAGACATATAAACATTTGTAAAAAGGTTTGATCATGTTTGATCATCTATCAATCCACATGGCGGATGGCGAACATGTCATTCACCATCTTTGGTTGGTCATGCCATCTCCCTTTACTGACCGTCCCTTTCCTCGGAGTGTTGAACACATCTATGGCTTATCGAGCATGACCTAATACTGACATTTCCACATTTTTGCTGTCTACATCTGTCTACATTGCGAGGAAGATGTTGATTCCTGTCAAGTTTGGTTGGTTTTATCATCAAAATCACATGTCTTTAGCTGGGTGAAATTTGTGTGTTTTCGATGGTTTTCCAGTCAACCATGTTTGATTACCAGAGGCTAAATGATGGTTTCAATCCATTGAAATCCACATTTTTATGTTATTTTTTCTCAAACAATTTGAACATGAATTGAAATCCCTATCAAATAATCCATGGTCCATGTTTGTCAAACAACTTGTCAATATAAATCCAATGAAATCCCCATCAAATCCGGTCCGCAAACTGGCGCCGATCCAAAGGTCTGAAAAGATCACAATCGTGTCATCCTCAGGCGGAGGGTGGGGCCTGCGAAAAATTGGAGATGTACAGGTTGAACTCAATCCACTTGGGATATCCTCATCGCTGATGTTGGCAATGGGGCTGGATACAACAATTTGATTTAAGCATATTTAAGCTATAAATGTTGGTTTTAACACATGTCAGAATGGTTGTGACAATAAGTTTTGATCATCAAATACGGTGGGGATGGCGTCTCGGAAATGTCGACGCATTCGGGGACCAACATGAGTCACCACGGATCTTTTCGGGGCCAATATCATGTCCAACCGTCCATCCAATTTTTAGAAGTTCCCATGGATGCCTCGCACATACCCAATATATATCGGTTCGATTCCCGTGGCCATATCCCATACCTTGCCGAGGGTTGGAAAACTCCTGAAGAGCTTGCCCCTTGGTATTAAACATACAAACCACTTGAAGCCAGCAGCTCAATACCCATTTCAATACCTTTTGCTGGTCATCTGCAGAAAGCATTGATATTCCATAACCTTTGGCAATTGAACTTGGCAGGTAGGCGCATCTCCATCTTGCCAGGTAGGTGCATCATCTATGAAACGGCAAATTCTCCATGTCTTTGTAGTTGTTCCAATAATGGATCATAACGATCCCTTTTCAATAGCCTAGTAGCTCAAGATTAACAACATACCCATGGGTTTTTGAGACTCCTCCACTTGGGCGAGATTGTCCCTGGCCACAAAAATCACTTCCAAGCATCAGTGAGATTTGGCCGATCTCTCTGCAGCATTTTCCAGAGGCATCCCCTGCATTCGGAAGGAACATGGACGAGCCCAGAGGAATTCCAAAAATTCAATGGGACGAACCCGGGACTTGGAATCTGGAGCAATACTACTCAGAAATCATCTACAATCTACAATAATCTACAATACATCATGGAAAGTCCCAAGAATCTACAATAATTTACAATAATCGACAATCATTTCCATTGATGTATTGTAGAAAGAAACATCATCTACAATTATCTACACAAACGTTGGGAAGTGTGCGTTGCCATCATTGCCACCTCAGATGGCAGGCAGGATGGAGCTTTGAATATATTTATTACTTGTATGGTATTACAAATATCCAATCCACCCAAAATAGATGGTTTAATCCTTACCTTACCTCTAAACCAAGTTGTTGGCTTCATTGCTGCCCAATTTAAGTGAATATGTGTGACATTTGAAACCAGTTATCGCAGTTATCGCAGTTATTAAATCCAAACACTTCTCTTGGAATTGCTTAAGGGCCTTAAATAAAACCTTCGTAGTTTTTTAGGATCACCGGAGCCGGGAATCCAAGTCATCCAAGTAATCCAACATGGCAATCCCTTGGATCCCCTCCTTTGGCTGTTCTGGATGTCCCACAAGTCGTGATGCTGGCCATGCTTCTCACGGGTCTTGTTGATGTGGTGCAAGTACTCCTCGCCTTAGTAAAAAAGCGCATAAAAAACAAGGGCCTAAAGCACAGCGTGATTTTTTTTTGGGAGGGGTGAAGTTTGAAACTAGTTTATCATGCTTGATCTTAGGATCATGTTGGCTTCGGACTCATGAAACCTCAGATCGAAGTTAAGAAAATAGCTTGTATTACGTGTATATATTTATGTATATATATATATATGTATATATATGTATATATATGTATATATATGTATATATGTATGTATATATATAGTGTATATATATATGTATAGATATGTATATATATATATATATATATGTATATATATACATATGTATATATATATGTATATACACTATATATATACATACATATACACATATATATATATATATATATCTAAGATTATATATATACAGTGTATATATATATATATATTGATAATATGTAATGGTTTAAAATCATGGTTAAAATCCGGCTGACAGGCTGCATTCCTCCAGGTCCAGGTACATCACAGTGTCACGAAACGCCTCCGAACAGCCGCCAAACTTGGTAGAAACATGGTCCACAGTTATATGATTCACATGTCTGAAAATGGGAGATCCCCACAAGACTCAATTTTTGCATCAATCAAGAAACTTTAAGATACTATGAGGGAAGATTTTATGATCAAGCATGTGATTCTCGGCTACCATGTTGAAATTTACAGGCAAATCTACGTGTTATCCCTTCTTTCATACGATAAACAATATTCTTAAAACATGATGCTGAAACCCAGCTTACTGCGGATATGCTTGCAATGCGGATTTGGTTTGACCGTTTTTCTGTGTCATTTCAGGTAAGAATGGTCTTTGATTTGTTTGACAACCGGCCAGCCTTTTATCCGAATATAGGTGTAAGCTCCGGAGAATGGCAAGTATCTACAACAAATACCCTCTGGTAAACTAACATAACTATGGAAAATCACCATTTTCAATGGGTAAATCCACTATAAATAGCCATTTTCAATAGCTATGTAACAAATTACCAGAGGGTATCTTCCAAAATCCGAGGGGGTCCATCGGTCCGCAGTTCCATCTTGGTTTCCAGTCAAATCAGGTTGTGACGGGATTTCAATGTCCTACCAAACCTTTTCGAACCATTTCGATTGCCGTGTCGCTTCCTTTTCTTGAACCAAAAACCCTTTTAAAGTCATCAGCAAATGTGGTTGCTACCTTCAGGCTTCCACACACCTCAAGTCTCTACTTTGTTTTTGATTTAGACAGTATATATCCTCAGAACTTGATGATTTTAGCTGCGTCAATGGTTTTGGAAGCTGCCTGTTGTTAGTTCTGTTAGTTCTGATGTTTCTCTGAATTGACGTGCAAAAAAAAAAGTGCACCCAGGAATGAGTTCAGTTACAAAGACAAGTAAGGCAAGCAGACCTGGTCATCAATGTTTCATCTGAAATCAATTGGTGTCCAAACATCGAATTTCCGATCTGGTTGGTGGTGCAATAACCATCTTGAAAAATAGGACTTCGTCAATGGGAAGGATTATCCCATCCCATATATGAAATGGAAAATAAAAGTCATGTTCCAAACCACCAACCAGTATATATATATATATATCCCAAAACAACATGGATACAGGTCTTGCAATACACCCAAATGGTTTTGTTGGTTGGGTTCTGTATTGCCAATTGCCATTGTCCCAATTCAACTTTTGATTCATAGCATTTATATCAAAACATAAAACACGAACCACACTCAATTAGCGTGCTTTCTACCCAATTCCATAAACCATCCCCAAATCTAATGTTGGCTATAGCCCTAGTAATGGGATGATTTCAACTAACCCCAAATCATGGATCTATAATTGGGTATGGGTCAAAATTAGGTACCCCAATAATTGGATGGTTAATACTAAACTAGACATTCACATCTGTGGTCCCACATCGGTCTTCCATTTTGACCCACATCCAATTGATGGATATTGATGGTTTCTGGCATTGGGTAAAAACCACATCCCAAAACACCTCCCGAGTGCCTTGAATCGCTCAGCATTCAACTGGTACTGACGTGGTTTCAGGTCTCCGCGAAAGGTGTGACCTAAGGTGATCGGACTTGATGCCGAAAACGATGGGTGAAACAAAAAAAAGTCATCCATGACTTGGATGATGGAAATGGGCTACCATGACTTAGGAAACCTCCAACCAGCGTCTAACTGATTTTGGTACTTCACTAAACTGACTAAAATCTAAACGAAACAAAGGTCCATTTGATTGGTTTTCCCCCACTGACCATCATCTATGGTACGCATACTTCATTGTGAGGTCGTCATGATCATGACTGAACCAGCAAACGTCAAGGTGACATCCTCAAATTCTAAGGCAGTACTGCACTTCCATCAAGATATTGGCCAATAAATTCGATGGTGTCAATCCAAATAGCGCAACACATCTCAGACCCAGATCTTGGAAATTTGATTCTTGCCATTTTTGATTGGGAATAATTATATAGTATTTTCTCAAATTCTGGGAATGGTGGTAGAATATTTCCATTTATCACCGTCTCAAACTATATACACAATTTAGTATAAAAGTGGTGAGAGATTGATCTGTGCCTGAGATTTTGCTTTAAGTTCTCCGGGTCAAAAGTTATTTGTTTATCTTATTTAGTTTTCTCCCTCTATCTTCCTTTTCAACAATTGCCTTTACCTGTTCTTTTATTCTTTATAAAGCCAATTTGATCCAAGGGAAATCCAGTGAATTCGTTTTTGACCTCACTTCCCCCAACCTGTTCTGTATGTGCACTTTCCTTAAAATGTTCCAACTTGAAGACATGACATGTATGTTTTTGAACCTCATTTTTCAATGTGGATCCATTATATGGTTTTGTGCGAAAATTGGGTACCGATGGGTACCGCATACCATCCAACCATCTCAATTCACCATCAAGTGGCCATTTTATGGCTATAACATGGTATAACATGGTATGGGTAAGGGATAAACAAAAAAAACATGCTATTACACAGGAGTTAAAAAAACATGGTATACCTTATTTTCAAACAAACCAATGTCAGAGCATTATCGATTTCGGGGGTGGGGCCATCAAACAACCTGATTCACCGACCGTCAGGGTGTGATTGATAGGTCCGGGCTTGCCAGTAAATGGGTTATCATGGGTTATCAACACTCAATCAACAGAGAAACCAAAACAAAGTAATCGCAAGGATCAAGCAAACAAACATCGGAAACACAACAAAATAAAGCAATCGCTAATGAACAGCAATGGAACTAAATTTGGACTGATCCAAATCCATGCGGGCCTTAGCCCGTCATTGTGGAAACCGCTGCAAAAGCATCCGACACTACCATGAGTAAAGGAAAACTAGAAACTGAATCCTGATATTCAGTTTCCTTCAATCTGAGAGACGGCAGCAAAATACATCAGTATCTTCACAAATCTATGTGAGCCCATATATACACCCCAGGCATTTTTCATTGGAACCTTTTGAGGATTCTGGACCTTAGCAATCTGTAAACCGGAGTCATTGAGGATTAACTTGGATGAAACTAGACAAATAATAATAGTGAGGTCATCGATCCGAAACCCATTCTTTCCCGCTGATTTTTGTCACCAAAAAAAAAACTTCTTGAGAGCGCAAAATATAAAGGTCCACTACATTTTCACCCCGGATATTAGGGGCTATAGATACGATGGATACGATGGAATCATATTCCCCTTTTAGATTGCATTATCCAATAGTACTTGCTTATTTTTGTGATATTGATCAACAATGATTAATTAGATTTTACTATAATCACGAAAATGAATTTACTTGGGATATTGAATGTATAATGAGATGGAGCATTACTAATATCATATCGATAAAGCATAGCCAATCGAAATTATCACCAAATTTCCACTTCCAGTCTTTCCTTCCGTGATATTTTTTGGCGCCGCAACAAGACACTCGACTCAGCCACAACCATGAGATCCACCACACCCTGCCTGGGCGACCGAGTCATCGGAGAGTGTAATAGTTGGGTAGAAACATTATCATAACCAAATTATAGTAATAACTACATAACATAAATATGTAAACACATGTAATGATATGATATAATATGATACAGGGTGATTTTTTTTTCATCGGTGGATCATTGTTTCATGCAATGTAAACAAAAACATGGGATGAACACATATGGCAGTGTGTCAAAACCTTATACCCCTGGTGAACATCAAAATAGCTGGGATTTATGGATGTTCATCCCACTAAAAATGGTATTAATAGGTATTGATCCATACCCATATCTGGACAAACTGATGTAAACTGCAAGCTTTTTATATGCTAGGGATTCACCTAAAAAATCAGGCCAGCTATGGGGATGGATTCCCCTGATCCTAACCATCATTCACTGATGGAAAGCGACGCGAGGTCGTTGTAATTCATCCAAAGATCTAGTAAAACCATCAATTCCATCATGGTATACTTATATCGTTATATACATAGATATCACCCGCATTTTTTTTTAACCATTATGGTTGATGTTATACCCCAATATCAATGGAATATACCTACTATGTCCACTTTCTCATCCCAAATCCAAGGTAACTTAAGGCAGTCATGCTGCTCATGCTACTCAGAGACGTAGTGGGATCGAACAAAAATCCGAGGTCAACATGATCATCATTTTTGCTAAATCCTCATTCTTGTTACTTGAATGCATTACAGTATATTGTTTTAGAACAGCATAAACATATACCATTTATTTTCCCCTGAATTTTTGCTCCCTAAACTCCCTTGAGAATCCCAGTTACCATCTGATAATTTCATACAGCAAACTGGAGCATCAGCATTTCTAATATTTAACTCGCATTTTACCCAATGATATCCTCACTTATATCTCCCTTTAGCTCAAAATCATTCGTATTTCATCGGCCATTGCTTCCATAACCAATCACCAGAGGTAGCCTCTGATGATTTATTACAGTTTGCTATTGAAGCCATGGTCCTTTGAGTTCGTTGATGTTCTATGATTTTCCTACTAGTTAGATCTAGTTAGAGGGTGATTTTCCAGTCCGCAAAGCCTCAAATCACCAGAGGTCAACCTGCCCAAGATTCTTTCGCCAAGTGGCAACTCCAGAAGTCGAAGCTCCAGAAACTCCAACTCCGGTCCTGGCGCTTGCTGTTCGCTAACAGATCTACCTTTCGAAAAAAAGGAGATGGCAATCATCCCCAAATAGATAAGGAAAAATCCCATGAAAATAGTGATTTAATTAATGATTTTCGTATCTTTCTGTTACTATAACTAGAACTAGAACTGTGAAATTAACAATTTTACATAATTTTACCTCCCAAAAGTGGCTATCATTTACCTATCATGAGTTGGAGAAACCCCGTTTTATGGTGATATATGGAGTATCATGAGGAATATACAATGTGTACGTATATATATATATATATAGTAATCCTCAAAAAGAAACCGGAGAGTACATCATCACTCTTTTAGTAGGATTTTGCGTTTCTATCTTTGGTGGGTGACTATATACATCTATATATATATATATTTATAAATACACATACATATGGCTTTAAAGTTGACCGATCAATATTGTTTTCGAATATATATATATATAAGAATATTTTAGGGCCAACAACAGGACTGCTGATAAAGATAATCAATCATACATCAAAGTGGTTTTGTCTCAAAAAATCGAGAAACACCCCCAAAAACTTCCTATGCCGCTATGTCCAACCTCATCTTCGCCATACAAGTAACTTGGAGATCCATTTCTTACGGACAAAACCACAGCACGACTCCCTGGGAGATCCCAACTGGCAGAATGTTGACCTGAAAAATAGCACCGCGATAACTCCCCATTTCGATAGCTGAAAAAACCAAGATCTCTCCCAAGTTTCATGACCTCAGAGGGTATGTTGGCTTCATGTTTCCCGTTCACAGTTGATTTGTGCATTCAATCATGGGAGGAATGGGATCATGGTATCATGATGATACAGCAGCTAGTTGTCAGCACAGCAAGTTTCGCTGGATGCATCCAATCCCTTTCACCCCTGCTGGCTCCTCCGCCCATTCCACTTGCCATATCCACCAGTGTCAATGGTGTGCTCCGCTTCTTTCCCGTCAAGAGATTGGAGAGCTTGGGATGCTTGCAATTCTGAGCGCTTCAGCCGTCGACAACGGGGAATCTGGGACAATTTGTGTGATATGCTGCAAACCCGGGATTGCACATTCCGGGCAATATGAAAGCTATCGAGCTATCTATCTATCTATCTATCTCTCTCTCTCTCTCTGTCTGTCTGTCTGTCTATCTATCTATCTCTCTCTCTCTCTCTGTCTGTCTGTCTGTCTGTCTGTCTGTCTGTCTGTCTGTCTGTCTGTCTGTCTGTCTGTCTGTCTGTCT
>Ga0126342_10011432_pt1 | contig 15858 bp, 9 predicted proteins | sample Cyp1metagenome_FD_92528 | JGI IMG/M metagenome (GOLD analysis project Ga0126342, IMG submission 92528) | Coral microbial communities from Lord Howe Island, Old Settlement Bay, Australia - Cyphastrea 1 metagenome | ecosystem: Host-associated > Invertebrates > Cnidaria > Coral ... | reverse complement strand
TATATATAATATTATATATATATATATATATTATATATTATATACATTATATTATATGTGTATTATATATTATATTATATGTGTATTATATATTATATATATTATATTATATTATACATCATATATCATATATATATATAATCATATATTATACGTCATATATATAATATCACATATATATATATATATATAATATTACATTACATAATATTATATTATATTATATTATATTATAGAAAAAACATATTATATATATTATATGTATTATATATATGCACATATATTTTATACATTAACGTGTGTGAACCCATCTGCAGCCAGCTGAGCGCCTGCTGGCTGTCAACAGGCGGTTTACCTGGAGGCTTCAGCAATGACTGGAGGCTTGAGCTCCGAAAAGGTTTGAACATGTTAATCAGTTAATCTATATTACAAGTATGTTTAGATCTTAGTAAGATCTGAGTCAGATTAGTAAGATGAATTATTGTTTGGATCTTAGTTAGATTAATTATTTACTTATCTCAGTAAGATTGATTCGGAAGGTTAACTGCTAGTCATTGTATTAATATATATATATATTATATACAGTATGTTTTTGGGGGGTTACTATAATATACTATAATTGTACGATTGTGTGTCTGCATTTTTGGGATACTCTACAGTATGTATGTACTAGTTTTGGTGAGTGAACTAGGATTCACTTCTCTTCCCATAGACCACCCATTTACATTGGAACATCAATGTCCTATAGAAATTGAGCTGCTATAGGCCTAGAATGGCCTATAACTATTCTTGGCCTATAGGGCACATGCTAGACCTTGACTCGAAAAAATGTAGAAACCCTGAGCCCATCCGCAAATCACTCGTCATCTTTATGGCATTGCCAGGATCAACACCTTCATCCTGTAGCGAGGTCAGGCTCCATCGGTCCATCAAGGTGGATGACTTTTGATGACTTGTGGCATAGGGTGAATCCCACATATTAAGTAGTTACTCTTATCCATGATCATGGATGTTATAACATTATCCAAGTGTTTACTTCATGGATGTTAAAACATTATCCAAATGTTTACTCTTATCCATTAATAATGATCACTATTGTTTGATATTATAATTATTATCATTATTAATGTTATTCATTATCATCTAGCACCAACCACCAGCGTGGTGACATCCCATCATCCAACCGGCCATGGGCGTGTCCCCTTTTGGGCGCACTGGGCGCTGTGGAGCCGCTTTTGTCGCAGTCTGCCTGGCCCAGACCCTCTGGTAATCTCGAACACATCACTGTGGAAAATCACCGCTTTTAAATACTCTTAAAAGGTCATAGATAAATCAACGAACTACTATAAATATCTATAAATATGGCCATGTTCAATAGCAATGTTGGTTTACCAGAGGGTACCCAGCCGATTTCAAGTTGCAATGAACAAGAAAAAACACTAATATGTCTAACCATTCTTCCAAGCTTATTCCTTATTTTGCAAGAAATTTTAAGTAATGTCAATGTCAATCGCAGTTTCCATCCGTTTTCCCAGCAGGTTGCAGTGGATCGAGCCCCGGGGACCACTGAGGCTCTGTCAACTCCGCATGACTGGCATGACTGGCAGCTGCTGTTGCCCATCTGACAAATGACCTGAGCCACGGGATAAATGAAAAAAATCAGGGGAATTTCACCATGAAAAAATGTGGACCACTAAACATATATGGAATTAATATGAATTACTATGATTTAACAATGACCAATTGGGATTTAAACATCAATCTTATACTATGGAATGATATATCCAGAAAGGTGGTACCAGTAATAGCCCAAAATGGTCATGACAAACACACTGGATTCTGGGTAGCCTATTTGTAGGCAAACCCAGTTCCGTTTTCACAATTGTATAATCTATCCAAATATGTCTACATATATACAAGTATACATATATATATATATATATGTGTATAATGTGTATATATAGTATATCATATATATAGTATATTATATATATAGTGTACATACATATAAAGATGTGTAGTGTATATATATAAATATATATAGTGTGTAAATATATATAGTGTATATGTATATATATAGTGTGTGTATATATCATAGTGTATATATATATATTATTTAGTGTACATGTATATATATAGTGTATATATATATGTATATATATGTATATATGTATATATGTATATATGTATATATGTATATAGTGTAAATGTATATATAGTCGATGTATATATATATTGTATATGTATATAGAGTCGATGTATATATATAGTGTATATGTGTATATAGTCGATGTATATATATATATATATTACCTGAATTACCTATTATATCCTATTATGTTTCATGTTGGTTCTCCCAAAATTGTCTCATGAATGATCCTCCAATGATGGGCGGATTAATCACCTCAGCCAGGGTTGACAAGAAAACCTGAGGAGCTGGCTAAGAGACCATGCCATATATGCGGGCCGTCGAGCTCGCAACTACTTTCAACGCTGCGTGGCCAAAACAACACCAAGACTGCGTCTGACTTCGGGTAGAAACCCAAGTTATTTGGTGACGTGGGATTTTGCTGCGGAGGATGGTGACAAAAGAGGCATGTTTTTTTTGACAAAAAGGTGGCTGTTGCAGAAAAAATCGCACCTTGAACCAAGGCCGGCAGTGCCACGCCATGACCAGGGCTCGAAAAAATCAAGGGACAACGCACCAGGCAGCAATGAAAAATCCAGCTTTACCATGTTGAAAGGACTTGGAGTTGGATGGAATTGGATGTGAATCCTCCATTTAAGAATTCCCATCTCCATTGAATTCAAGAAAAATCCATGGAAAACTATAGGAAAGCGTTGTGTTCACAGGTTTTTTCCCAAATTTCTCTGCCCTCATGGTTCACCAGGTGGGGTCCTGAATGGCGACCTAATGGATGGGATTCAAACATGGCAAACCTGATTCTGTTTAAATCGTCCCTTCAAGTTGCTTAAACAAAGACCCCAGATGTGGAAAAACACGTCACGTCGATCCATGGTTTCCAATCCATGGAATCCATGGCGCCTTGTGGAGTGCCTTGAGCTCACTGGCCACTTGGACGGAACCATCCGATCCCCTGGAGGAAACGATCCGATAAAGGGTGATGATCAGAGATATAATTCTATAAACAATATCACGGTTGGTGAGTGTTGGTGAACATGCATTCCCATAGACGTAGATGATATGAGAATCCATAGTATAACTCCCGACCAACAAATTCTCAAACAAATGTTTTCTGGAATTACTAACTTCAGCCGCAAGTTTTTATGTGCATCCCATTCAGAAACATGGATAAGAACCATAGTTGCGGATATCTGAGTATCTATACCATATCTATAATGTTCATATATCATAATAGAACATAACTTATCATAATATAATAATACAATATGCCACAAAATACTATGATATATGGTATAACTGTATAACATAATAAAGTAGAATATGATATAATATACAATATAATAATACAACATCACTTAAAACAATATGATAATACAATAATTTATACTATATATTACAAAAATATCGTATGCTGTATAATATAATACACTACTAGTATAACATAATACCATAAATGTATCTATATTGTACGACATGTACATGTAATATCTATAGAACAAGGTATCAGCGTGACTGCAAACCACTTGCCAAGAGGGACACACATCCAAACAATGATATACTATGATATACTCAGGTTCATATGGTGCTCAAAGAAGTCCAACCCAACCATCTGCGCATATCTGCGCGCACCATTGGTTGATCAATCCCGTTAGAAGGTCGTGTCGTGCACCCCCGCCATCCAATGTACAAAGGAATGATTCCAACTGGATCACGTGCCACGACGTACCTCCCAAGCCGGAGCCCGTTTTTAAAAAAACGTGGAAACACCGTGTGCTCCTCACTAGTTTGGTTATCACAAAATAAGGACAAAAAACAAACAAAACATGGAAAGTAAGGAACAGTCATCCCAGCATCCTCATAAAAAAGGCAATCAAAATCCTCTGTCGACCCCTCAAGGTCTTTTCGGACCTTCTGATATGTGGAACAGGAGATGATTTAAATGCGCTGTTTGCCAATGAATCATTTTTTTGTCACAGCCATAAAGATCCCAGAAAACATCTCTTCTCAGGAACGTCACATTCCTCCCTTTTTGGCAACCGAAACATTCACTCAGCTTCACTCAGCGGGCACGTGTTGTTCTTCTTGTCCCAAATGGCAAAGGCATACATTCCGCACACCTGGACGGAGCGCATACCCGACATTCCACACATTGCCTGGCAATAAAATGACCATCTGTCCATAGGATATGATAGGATATGATGGGATGATTTTCCTAAAGATAGAGGATTTTACCATGGCTTTTTGATTGGCAAGATTACCAGAGTAAATAGCCAAAATAACATGTTGGATGCTCTTTAATTGGCTATAGACTTAAACTAACCATTGGAGATCCCCAGATTTTAGAGATCCATCCATCAAAGCTTGGTGATATAGCAGGGAAACCACCCAGTGTATGGCAGCACAATGGGATTTCAAGAAACAATTGAAACAATGTCTGGGTTTCTATGAACATATGGGAGGGAACCCACTTTCATCCCGTGGTTTTAGACTCATGAATCGTTCGAAAAAAAAAACAAAACATGGCCAATGAATTGGGTATAGCCACCGGAAAAGAATAGAACATTAAAATCATAGAGAAATCAATAGTGATAAATTGATACAAGTTGTGTTTCTACTGTTTTGGGTGTTAGTATGTCTCCCGGTTTGAAAACGTCTCCTTGCCCTCAATTTCGGCAAAAAAACACTGGTGCGGCAGATCTGGCCGCCTCGTTCTTGCTCAAGAAATCGATGCCATCCTGTGGGACATCATCTTTCGGTGCTGTCCACTCTGGAGGTTTGGAATTTTCTGAGAGATACCTTTCAACCGATCATTTTTTTGTTGGTTTGCTGTTGAATAATGTGTGGTTTCGTGAATTTTATTTGGGTATACCCTATAAGGGAAAAAAAAGGTGTAATTGGTTTTTAGATTAAACATATGCAATGGCGTATAATTACATAACCAATGGAGATAGCTATATCTATTTAGTTCTAATTCTAATTATTTATATATACACCGATATAGCGTCACAGAAAGTGATAAACAAAGACAAATGAGCTCCCTGTTATGTTTTGGATTGTTGTTTTCTGCTACCATCAAAGTGTGTATATATATATACTATTTATGTATATCAACTATGAATCCAATCGGTAGCCTAGTAAAAACACCTTATAACTTATAAATCATGAACTGTAAACATTCGGGGGTTTCTTCCTGTATAAGTCATACCGTATACTATAATAGTGTGTATATATATATCCCCTTCTTCCTGTTACTAAACTCCCCCAAATAAAAAAAATAGCATTGGTTGGGCACTTCCGTTTTTTGTTTGGTTGGGCACAATTGGATTGTTAATTGTGGTAATTGAGAATCAATAGGAGAATCAGATGGTGAAACAAAGGGTTCAACCCCCTATTGACAAAATAGATTGACACCTGGAGTTGTTTTTTTTTAAGGGTCCCATATCCCAAGTTTTATGTGTTTATGTTTATTATTAAGCTTTTCATTGGAATATTCCGGGAAAGCTTCGAAATCCAGTTTTTGGCAATATTTTATATAGATTTTAATCAGGGATTTAATCAAAATTGAAATCAAGTTTTTTATCTTTTATTATTAAGGTGTTCATTGGAATATTAGAGGTGCCCTAATACAAAATACCCCCTAATAAAAATAGACCACCGTGTTTGCCATTTGGGAAGGGTTTTTTCCCTGCTTTAGTAATAGGGAGAGAGGATTACAAATCCTTTTCCCATCTTTCCCCCTATGAGATTGATCCCCCAAAATGCACGGATCGCCTCCGCATAAAGGTGAAGGAGAACCTTCGCAACGGTGGAGCCCCGTGGGGCGAACTGTAATTGGTTACAGTTCCCGAACTGGAAGCCATGGCCATGGCTTGTTCGTTGATTTGCCTTTTAAATGGCTGGTGATTTTCCATAGCAAACTGTAACAGTATACCAGAGTGTAATAGAGGCATGTTGTAGCTATAGTTCATGGATCATGGGGGTTACAAACCACCTAACTGGAAAATACTGGAAACACTACGAAGTTGCAGCTTGTAGCTGGGCCAGCTGGGCCTCGCAATCACTCTTTGTGAGGAACTTGTGTTTGCCAGGAACTTTCTCCTGGCCATTTCAGTTTGGTACCCCCTGGAGTCCCTGGAGTTCTCTGCTTCCACTGCATGGTGAAGTCTGGACTGAACGCCCTACAATACATGGCAACAAAAGCCATGCCCTCGGGGACGCGTCGAAATCCCGGTGCCCTTAGAATGGACGACGCACACACACACACTTCTATTATATATATATATATGTATATATATAGATAGAGATATAATGAGATGATAACTTGATGTAACTTGGTTGTTTTCAAGATTATTCAAGCCATATAAAACATACATGACCCACTATCAACCACAAAGAAGGTCAGCTTGACTTCAGGGAAAGTCATCCCTGTCGCGCTCCAGACCTAATTCTTGGCACTTAAAGGGACCTTGATGTCCAACAAGTAACGGATTCGTCATCAGAAACGCTTTCCTACATGGATTTGCACCCCAGCTAGTAAGTGCATGGGTAATAACAATCTTAATCACATTAGTTGTAAATGCAACATCCCCATCAATATACGGGTAAACTAGTGGTAAACCTAATAAAATAAACCATCCCACAAACCAACCATTACTGGAGGTCATTTTACAGGTCAGTCATAAGATTCATAAGGGTATAGCCAATAAACCCAATCGGGGATGCTTCAGCCAAACATATCCCATAACTATTCATTGAAACCCTACGAAATATCGCATTACTAGTGGGATTACCGGGATTACCACATTATAGTCTTGTGTATATATACCGTATATATAATATACCGTATATATAATAAATATATACACATATATATATAATAGAATAAATATAAATATAATATAATATAAAAAAAATACAATACAATATAATATAATATAATAAAATATAAAATAGCATAATATAATATAACACAACATAATATAATATAATATAATGTAATATATATATATATATTATATATGTTTATATTATATATACCCTCTTATTTTACGATATTTTACACAGCCATGGGAAATGGCCCACTTCTAGATGATTGATAATGATTTAGCTATAATAAATGGTGATTTCCATTATGTTAAATCACTATAGGTTCTAGTCACTACTTGCGGGATGCAGAGCCTAGGCGCGCCTCCAAGGAATCCTGCAGAGTGGTGTAGTTGTAGATTTCTCCATTGACACCCAGCACGATATCCTTGGCCTTGTGGAAATGAAAAGAAACACAGAAATGAAACATGGTAAAACACTAGTGAAACATAGTGAAACACTGAAACACCATTGAAACACTTAAATACTGAAGTGAAATACTAGAGAAACCAGGCCCAAAATTTGATGCATGCGAAGCATTTGTACGGGATTTGAGCTGACAAGTCTCGCGGAAAATCCAACATCCCACGTGGTTCCATCCCAACTTCTAGGGCCTCGTTGAACAAGGGCTGATCGCCACTGTCAGGGTCCACAATGGCTAAGCGCTCGTGCGCAATGATGCTGCTACCCTGGCAGCCATGGCATGGGGATTTCACGAAGAAACCTGACATTCACGGTGAAGCGTTTCACCAACAAACATGTCCATGTGTTACCAACAAAAAATTGATTTGGGTGTGGTCTGAAAATGCTTAGTCTTCCCGAGTTTATGGCAGCTTTAGGGAACATGATCAGTGACCATTGGATGGAATGGGAGGGTACCATATTTTCAGACAAACCTAAGAGATCTAAGAGATGGACCGGTAAATATATCCCATATGCTCCGTAGTATAGATACAGACTCCATTTCCATTTCATACATCTGGCCCCAGCTGACGGAAGACAGAACCTCTCAAAACTGAAACTAAGGCCATAACGAATCGGATGATTTCCGCTACGTATGACGTATTTGGTATGGGATAGAAGTGATTTCTCTCGGAGTCATGGGACGTCATACCTCCCAAATAGGACAATTACCATGCTGAATTAAGGCCATACATGGATGTGCACTGGGTCAACGATCGATCAACTATAGAAGTTTCAGCTGATCCTCTGCTGACTGTAATGTTGGTTATCCAATAGCTGGTTAATTGGCTAGTTAAAACCTACTATACCCCATTCTAGCCCATGAATATCTATCCCATAAGTATATATAAATATCCCAGAAAACTATCCCATTCATATTCCATAAACATCCCATTAATCCATTACAAGCACCAGTACTATATATTCCATGACTATCCCATGAATATCTCATTCATCCAAGGGCCATGGCAGTTGCCTCACAGTAGACTCCGCTCCAATCCGGCCCTCGGTGTCCTGTTAAGGAAGTCCAGGGAAGACGTAAAGGGGGACCATGATGAGAACAGATAATGATGGTGTTGTTAGTGATGACACACATTATATATAATATAATATATATAATATATATATATATATAATATATATATATATAATATCTATATATATATGTATATTGATGTAATTCATAGCTTAGTATGTACGTGTATGTGTATGTATATAAGATAGAGAGAGAGAGAGAATGACGTGCGTACTACAAGTACAGTATGTGTGTAAAAATGGTAAATCTTGATGCTGAATGAGAACTCTGCTCAAAGCAATTGTCAATTCAATTCAAACCATTTGGGGCCTGTGGATCTGACAATATCTTTGACGCTACAAGTCATTGAAATCATGTGTCAATTTAACAAAGTTGCGTACTCTTGAACTTAGGCCCTGCTTCCCGCAGGTTTCGGGCCACGGGACTTGGAAGTGAAATCCCCATTCTTGGTCTGCTCGGTGCAGCCATTTAACATCATTATCCAGCATTTGGCTATTCCAAATCAAACAAACATATTCCAAGGTCGTCCCAGCATCTGACTTATACAAGCAAAGATAAACCATTGCGAACCTATCGAAAAAAATTGCTTGACTAAAATTGGTGGTTTTTCACCAACCCATGTGTTCTATGGATGGCATCTTTAGCCACCAATCTGGATATGGATTTATTTGGGCCAGCAGCCAGCAACTGAGCTTCCATGCGCAGGAGCTTCGCAGCCTCAACCACCTGCTTCCGCAGAGGTCCTGCGTCCTGACGCCACCGAAATCCTTAAAGGTGACTAAGTTCCTATATACATCTATATACTATAACTGCTTGGTGGTTTACCTACCCCTCTGAAAAATATGAGTTCGTCAGTTGCGGTTACTATTCCCAATATATGGAAAGTCATAAAATTCCATGGTTCCAAACCACCAACCAGCTGTCATAAAATCCCCATCAACCCTGGTTAGAGGTCAGCCTCCATTGATCAAAAACGTTGAAAGCTCAAAACCACCAACCACCCGACCCGCGACCCCTAGAATATGTAGATCTAGACAGAATGTACATACATACATTCTTTATAAATCTATATAACATACACTGACCTTGCTTTACAGCAGTTTTTTCAAGAACTGAATGGACTATGAATCAACCCTAGAGAAAGCACCAACCAGTAGGCAACGCGAAGTGGTGAGATTTTTGCATGATTGTGCATTTTGGTTTAGAGACAACAAATTGTTGCGGCCAGCTCTTGGAGTGGAAAATCCTCAAACAACGTCTTCCATGTCGGAGACTCTATCAATAATCCAAGAAACTAAATCTCCGTCTACAGAAGAACTACCCGAAGAAACAAATCCTTGAATCCCCGTTCTTGTTTTCATGTGCCCAGTTCATTGTTGCTGAACCCGTGACCTGCAAGCCGAAGAGTGCCAAGATGCCGCACATGACCTGGCGATTCTCGACCGAAACATCTGCGAGATTTTCGCAGAGAACATTTGGCGGACATGAGACCCTCCAAGTAGCCATAACAATTCGTAAAGCTCCCAAAATGATGGGCATATCTAATATAATATTTATTAATAATAATTATATATATATACATAATACATGCATATATGAAACATTTTTTCATGGTACTTGGAGAGTCTAAGGATGTCTCTAAGTTTCAGAACCCCGTCAAAAAACTCCAAAACATATGCATTTCAGGTATCAAATGACCAACTGATCCAAACGATTTCGACCCGTGCGTCGACCAGCAATTGTGCCTTTCGAACTTGTAGGACCCGTCAATGCTGCAGCTGTAGGAAATCAATTATCTTAATATAACAATATGACAATATGTGTATGCTATGTATGTGATTGTATATGTATGATGCAGTTGAGATCAGTTGAGTATGGACACAGTTGACTCATGAATTGAAGGTGTCAAAATAATCAGCTTTTCACTGCTTTTCAGCTGGTGTTCTGCTGACCAGATTGACCACATGCCAAGCTAATCCAAAAGCCTGCCGGATTGGACTTGGTGCCCAGATTTTAGCTCTGAGAATCTCACCATTTGCTCCATAAAAACAACCAGAAATGCACCGATCTAAGCGTTCTCAGCCAGTCTTTTCCTGCCAGTCAGCTTGCTCCTGAACCTCACGGCAAGCCACACCTGGTCCTGGTGATTTTTTGCAAGCACCCAGCGGCCCCGGCGGCCCCCGCGGCCCCACTGAACGGAGTGACTGTGAGCCGCGGCTCAGTGGGGGGTGGCTTGCAGCCCCAACTTTGAACCCGACTTGTTCAGTAGGAGTTCAAGAAACTCTAATGGTACTTTGAATGCCTTGAAAATGGCATGATGAAACTGCGGTTGGCACCAATTCTCAAAACGCTTCGCAAAACCCACCTCAATATGTTGATACATCTTGGACAGATTGGACAGATGCCAAGTGCTCCAGAAAACAGAAAGATGACATGAAAAACTCGGTGCCAACCTCACTGCTTCTTGCACGCCTCCTTGCCTGCTTGGGATCTGACGGTTTTTTGTGCGGTCGAGGGAAACTCCAGTTAAAGTCAAAAAATCTCCAGTGATCCAATGACCCTCCCTCGTGATCCCATGGCGCCGCCTATGAACCGAATCCATAGATGGTGCGTCCCTGGCGCTTGAGAGCGTAGACAATGTCCATAGCCTCGGGTGATCACTTTGCATCGTGGTATGTTGATTTTCTTTGCGTTACGTGGGTGAACAGCTTTTCGCGAGCTATGTGGTGCTTAGCCATCTTATCCCAAAAACGATACATAACGATACCCTCTGGTAATTTAGCAAAGCTATTGAACATGGCCAGTTATAGTTGATTTACCCATTAAAACTGGTGATTTTCCATAGTTAGTTTACCAGAGGGTAAATATAACGTGCACTAAAGTGTAGTGTCAACACCACATCAATAGACCTTGAAGCCTTGGTCGATCGAGGTTTACCCCCAACGCCACCATGCCATCAACCGTGACTGGATGGTTATCTTACATCCCAAAAGGGGCCCGGGGATGGGGATGGTTTATATGGTTTATTATTGGGTTTACCACATTAGGGAGGTTCCCCCCCTAAACAGTGATAATATCAATGGCTTATTTCGAGGATCATAAAAAAACGAATCGTAACTGGTTAGACCAGGAGACCAGGTTAGGTTTTGTCCCCGTGCAGTGTGTTAACCCATTTATAACTGGGTTAAAGCTTACCAGGTAACAATCCACAATTATAATAAGAGTAGAGTAACAATCCACAATTATAACAAAAGTATACAAAGGTAGCCATAATATATTACTTTCTATTTGTAATGTGCAACTGGATGAACAAACCCCACAAGTACTAACCTGTTACAGTCATTGGCCCCTACAATTATCAAAATGGGATTATAACTCATGTAACTGAAGTTACATATATATATATATATATATCTCACTTAAATGAGGTTATATCATGTTGTGTATATACATATATATATATATATATATAATTATAATATATATATATATAATTATATAATATATATATATATATATATAATTATATAATATACATATATATATATATTAGTTACTTAATCATTATAAACCAGTTTTAAAGTCTTAAGGGCTGTAACTGTAACCGGTTCGTATTCACAAACAGCTTCTCAACTCCCAGCCATTCGAGTAACCGTGACGGTCTTGCGTCGGGCGTGCTCGGTGTAGGTAATCCTGGTGACACCCGTTGTTTTTCACTTTTTTTTTTTTTTCGGTACCCTCTAGTAAACTAACATAACTATGGAAAATGGCAATTTTTAATGGGAAAATCCACTATAAATGGTTATTTTCAATAGCTATGTTAGTTTACCAGAGGGTAACCAAAATGGATGGAACATAACAACATCCTGCAAACAAAAATGAAGAACTGTGATAGATAGTGATAGATTATGTTCATTTATTGTCCTATCTTTTTGGGGGTTAGTATACATTCAGCAGTGGTGAGAATTTTCATAGGAGGGAGCCACAAATGATAGGCAAATAGGCAAGTTGGAGGATCCCTCATTGAAGTCCCTCCAAAATGGATGCTTAAATACTGAGAATCATGAATTGCCATGAATTGCCTGGGTCCTTTGACTCACACTGAATCCTTATTGAATCCGTTGCTAACCTAATGACTTGACCCCATGTTTGATTTGGTAAAGTCATGTCTGCATCCTTTCACTGCTTAAATTACTTTGCTCAGGATCGGACGAATCACGCAAAACATTCTCCAAGAACGTCTTCAGAACACCCCTTGTCTCCTGGACAAAGCCAAGATAAGCCAAGTATGGGTAATACCCAAAACTGGAGTTGTTTGGGATTTTTGAGCCCCAATACTGTAACAAGATAGTAGGGGGCCATTAGGGAACCAACATATTTTTTGGGTTCCAATCCTGGGAACTGCTCCATCCCACTCCACCCTTGTTTTAGGTCGAAATTTAGTAGGGAAAATGATGGGTTGGACATTGCAAGTGTTGCAACATGACATAGCTTTGATCACATCTCACGATGTTTTCATCGGATCCCGTTGCAAGGTTTGCGACACGGGCGAGTCACTCCAACTCCGGATCCTATCCTCGTAGATCAAGCCGCTGATACGTTTCACACCACCGCGGCGTGCCAGACGTCGAATGGCTGGCTTGGTGATTCCCTGAAAACGCGACTGGGTCCCTAGGGGCCTCGTCAAATGGCTTATGTCTATATATATATATTTGTAATATGACACTTACCCACTTATAAATAAAATAACCCAGGAAATGGGGATTTATATGGATTTATGAGCCAGGGATCACTCACTATTTGGAATTATGGGATTTAGCAAACAATGATCAGCCATTATGTGGGCAATTGAGCATACAATGGTGATGTAACTACTGACCAACAATATATGAAACTTTGAGTGTGTCTGATAATTGTGGTTGGTATACGAAATTGCGATCTTAATGGGAAAATATGGTAAAATGGTGATTACTGAACTGAATTCTGGGGTTCCGTACTTTCAGACAAACCCAAATGGGGTTGTATATCATAATTGGTGTTGACCGATTGACGGAGTTGTCAAATATCTAGACTCACAAGTTGTAAGCATAAAGAATATCAATTGGTACTTTATGCAAGAAAAACTATCCAACGTGTTCGTGCTTTCATCCGATTTGTGCAGGAAACATAGGAGTCTAGCTACCCTCCAGTCAGGTTGAATACCTGTACCAGTTTCGTGGAGTGAAATAACTGAGTTACCACTGGTAGGGTCCATCATTGAAGGATTGTGGTAATCTGGTAATCCATGTGGGTAATATCAAACAGTGTATGGCAGGTGAAGAATCAGCAAACACATTCAGGAATACCAGTAGCCCATCATTGGTATTTGATCAGGCCTTTCGACGACAGCATATCCACTGGGTGCTCCCTATGGGTGTGTGCAGTTCCAGTGAACTCAGTGGATATACTTCAGCATAGAAAAATATCAAGTTGTATCAAGTTATCCCCAACTTACAGTATGTGTTTTAATATGTTTTAATTCCTAACCGTGGTGTTATACCCATCTTAGAGTTTCACCTCAGTTTTCCCCGCAACCCGCATCAACCCGTGCAACCCGCGGCCTGGATACTCTCTTTCAGAACTTTGCGCTGGCGACCGCCTTTACCAACGGGAACATCATCGTCCACCTGGGCAAAACGGCGATGCCGTAAAAAGCTGGGGAAAGTGTGCAAACTGGATGGCATAGATCATAGATGTACCACTTCCAGGTGTCCCACTTTTCTATGACCTATTTTGTTGTTGCTAAATATATATTATATATATAATATAATATATATATATTAATTCATCATATATATATATAGATCCACATATATGTATAATATGTTTTCCCATTACCTATTTTGAGGTCGCTTAGCTGCTATATACGGCTGCGCTCCGTGGCGATGGCTCGAAGGCTCGATGTTTGTTTTTGTTTGTGTGTGTGTTTTCGATCTGTTAATAACATACGGTGAAATAGCAATATAATATAATATAAGCTGTTAATTTTAATTATGAATATCTATATACGTATATATATATATATTAAATTATATCAACATTAATATGTTCACACAAAATTTGATACCTAGTGACTAGACCTAGTGATTTTTAAAAAGTGATGGGAAGTAGAAATTAAAAATAGTGTATCATGGAAATTCACACAACTAAAATAGGATGTTTCTCCGTATCAATCAGCGCACGCCCTTTAAGCAGAAGCTCATCCAAACTATGATCCAACCAACATGAAACAAAAAAGGATTTGGGATGACATCCCTTAGATCCTTAGAAACAACATGAAACAACATTTTCAACAACCATTCGGGGTATATTTCTGGTGGTTTTTTTTCGCTTCTCATTCGATCCAATATTTTGGGTGAAATCGCCACGAATCTGAGGACCAGGACAGTGTCGGGAGCCTGCCCGAGCTGTCGGAATCCCCTTAAAAACATGGGGAAAATGTGGGGAAATTTGCCCAGAAATCCCAGAATCAAATCAGAATCATATGGCGATCTTCAGAAATTTACATATCTGGATTTTTTGGTAAACAAATGTAAACAAGATCAGCTGCTGGAAACCACGAGCCAAACAAAAAAGGCATGCCCTTTCATCCCTCTATCGAAATTGGGGGAGTCGATCACTAGACCACTACAGAAATGCGGTAGCGGGTCAAACTGCTGATTTTGGAGATTAAAAAAAACAAATGTCATCATGTGTGAAAGAAATGCACCGATGCGCCAAGCGTCTTTTTTGTTGGGTGATGCTGACGTCTGACGCGGACTTTTTGCTGCTTCCAGTGTGGCTGTGGAGCTTTGACATGGTCTTTCCCGTTTGGCTCCCCTTGCTCCTCCAAAATCGCTTCATTGCATGGCACCAAGCCAAAATCAGGACCCTATAGTGCTTTGTTCTATAGCAAACTAAATATTTTGTGATATGTACCTAGACCCTCCAAGTACCCAAATGGGCATCGTACCTCATGAGTACTTTTACACTTTATTATGGGATACTTGGAGTGGCTAGATCAGGCTAGATCTCATGTAATCATATAGGGGTTTCTTAAAATGGTTATCCCCAAAATCCTCTTTCAATACAATTTTTAAGTAGTCTAATGATTTGGATCGGGGTTCAGATAAGGGGGGAGGAGTTGTGCAGATGGTTTTGGTAGATACAGAGCGGAATGCATAGGGTGCACAGCTACAAAATGCAAGTCCATGTACTTTTTTTTCAGCTACAAAATGAAGAACATAACTCTTTCTGGCTCGGAAAATAATTCAAAACCAGTACTACAAAATCCAATGCATCTGAAGTCAAAAAAATAGCTGAACGTCGGAAT
>Ga0126342_10011431_pt1 | contig 15859 bp, 9 predicted proteins | sample Cyp1metagenome_FD_92528 | JGI IMG/M metagenome (GOLD analysis project Ga0126342, IMG submission 92528) | Coral microbial communities from Lord Howe Island, Old Settlement Bay, Australia - Cyphastrea 1 metagenome | ecosystem: Host-associated > Invertebrates > Cnidaria > Coral ... | reverse complement strand
TTGAGGGAGTATGTGTGCTACGTAGGTCGTCTAAAAGGTAGCATGTACCTAGTAAATGCGAGGCTGGTAGTCAGAAATGCTGCAAAGACCTAGCAAATACGAGGCTGGACCTCAGAAATGCTGACTATAGCTCGCAAATAGAAGGGAAGGGGGTGCTACTTGGAGACCCATACCATGGGGGGGGTGGGGGGGGTAGGAACACGCAACACGAGACCATATATATATTTACTGTATGTCATGTGTATATTATTATATGGATATGTGGCAATGAAATGAGTAACAGAAATTTTGCTTGGTTATGTTTATTCTATGGTTGCTGACACCCGCATCTTGCTTGGCAAAATCTGGAAATTGTGCCTCTTTTCTGTACAATTGTATGGCCATATGTTGGTAGGTGACCAATGATTGCTGTGAGAAAGTAGGGTGTAACATGGTATAACTCCTTTGACTCCGAGCAAACCATTTCCAGATCACAACGGGCACCTGGTTTGAAGCGTTTTTAGAAATGCATACATACTTTTTACACACTCAGTACTTAAAATACTATATATATATATATTCAGAAATATGCAAACATGTGTCCAGTATCCAATCTCCAAACCTGTATCCATATCCCTGCATACGTATAATTATACAATGTATATAGGTACTACTCAGCTATATTTACAGATATGGGGGTGCCTCAAAAATTGGGAACCCCATGGTTCAAGATGAAGGTCCTCAGTGTAACCCTGGGATTTGGGGGTAAAAAAGATCAGACAAGATCACACAAATGCGTTAATAGGTATGGCTAATCTTAGATGCCCTTCACTTTTTTAGCTGGGTAGTCTATTCTCATATGTATGCCAAGAAAATATATAATGTATGAATTACCCATCCAAGATTTCCCATCCACAAGAATTCGTATCAATGCACCTGTGGATGGTTGCAAACTCCAGCAGTTGGCTTTTCAAATCCCCTAAATCCCATCAAATCTAGTCCCTGCCAGGCAGCTGGTGCTGGTGTGGGTCATGGAGGTTCTGCTGGTGGACGTGCTGGAGGTGCTGGTGGTGCTGCTCTCGCTGCGCCTCCAGGTTTTTACACAAAACCCTTGTTTGTAACCATGGATCCTCAACCGAAAATATCCTGGATCCCTGAAAACAGACAATGCCACCCCAGCATCAATAAAGCCCAGTTTGTCTGTAGGGGTGCCCAATATACTGATGATTCCAATATCATTTCTTCGTGAATGATACCGCGCAGGTTTATCAAAACTCGTGGTTTAGTCTCATCCTGAATTCCAGAAAGATTTTCCAATGATTCACCAGCCCCTATTGGTATAATAAGTTACACCAGCACACCAGCAATACCATGATTGACGCCGTGACGTCGCGACGTGAGGTCGTCGAACAGTGATCACAATAAAATAGTCATCTTTCCAGCTAGAGTACCCTGGGGTAAACTAAGATAGATGTGGAAAATCCACGAGTTGTAGATTTCCTAAGGAAACCATGGATTTTCCACATCTATGTTAGTTTACCCTAGTGTAACTCCAAAATGGATAGAAAAATCAGAAACCTGAAAGATTTGAAGGAAACAGCCTCTATCAGATCCTGGAAACTCGGAAGTTCGGCATCTTTTTGGGACCCCTAGAGATGATAATTACAACTATATAGACCCATTTATATTAGTAGGATGCTCAACTAGCAACAAAAAGCTTTCATTGTTACCCTAGGGTAAAGCAACATAGATGTGAAAAATCCATGAAAGTCCAGGATTTTAGATTCTTTTCCGGAAACCACGGGTTTTCCACATCTATGTTGGTTTCCCCTAGGGAAAGCTCCGCCTCTTTTCCATGGGAAACCTCCATCATCCAAGTCACGTGCTGGAGGTCAGCGTGCGTGTCATGGAGGAGGACGTACTGCTGGTGATGGTCAGGCTGGTCACAGTGGCCTCGCTTTTGTGGCCCCTGGAGAATCTATAGGATTTACCCTCTGGTAAACTAACATAACTATGGAAAATCACCATTCTTAATGGGAAAACTCACTATAAATGGCCATTTTCAATAGCTATGTTAAATTACTATAGGATTTACTGGCAACCATCTGGTTATTTAACATAGCCATGGAAAATGACCCATTTATAGATGGTTTACCTATTAATAGCATGGTGAATGTCCATGGCGAACTGTTAAATAACCAGATGGTACTGGCAACTAATGATTACCAAGATTCACTTTATAGCAATTCACCAATGATTACCATAAAGTGTTTTGTTTAATGATCTCCTTGGTAATCCTGTAATCCAGGATTTATCCAGTGGATTACGAATCCTGGATCGCTAATCAAGTGTACTGGTTAGTAATTACCACCATTGCCAGATATTGATAATCCTACTGGCAATGGTGGTAATTACTAATACACTTCTACTGGCAATGGTGGTAATACACCAGATATTCGGACACTGGTGGTTTACTCCTGGATTTTCACATTCCATTAGATGAGGCCGACTACATCCAGAATTTGGGGGTATAGTGGGGCAGGCCCATCAAGGTCGAACTTCGCTCCCAATTCTGCCGTGTTTTTGGAGGTTCCCGGTCGACAGCCTGAACGTAATTCCTCTACTGGAACTACTGTATGACACTCCCCGGAAACCAACAGTGCGCAACGCTTCGCAACAGTTGGCAAGCGGTTCTGTCAAAAAACACAAGAAAAAACTGATATGATACCCAGCAAACATGTCTTTCTATCTGCGCTATCCCCATTTTTCCACTGTTTCTTATCTGTCCAAGGGGCCGTGGTGCTGGTGACTGTTTGAGAGCTGGTGCTAGTGACAGACCCCAGATAGCCTCAGAGGAACTGGGGTCACAAAGTTACCCGCAAATCAATGGGGATTGGCATGGGATTTAATGGGGGTTGAACCATCAAGCTAATTTGGATTTAATGGGATTCAATGGGGATCTCAATATTCCCAGAATTTGAAGGGCGAATTTACAGGAACCCCTATGTTTGGGGTTTTCATGCGGGGGTTCCTGTGCATATTCCTTTCAACCTAGTGAAATACGCTTTGAACAAGCTCCTTTGTACTTTGAGGTGCATCCGAGTTGACAGCTGGATAACGACCTATATGCTGTATGCATATGCATATACATATACATATACATATACATATACATACATATATATATATACACACATATCAATGGGTATATCCTATACACTGAGGGTCTGCAGCTATGGTTGTTTCTGCTTATCACTGATTACTCTATGGTGGTTTCAAGCCATTCCATATTTTGTTCAAGTCAACTGGGATCTTGGTGATCCAAACAGGCCTTGCCTGATGTTGGAGGTACCTTGGGGGAATAATCAAAAAAAAACGTAAAGGACCCAATATCCCAGATGTTAGTAATAAGGGGATATCAATATTATATTATAGTGTATAATACGTATATAAGCGTGTATATATATATACATGTATATTCTTGGATATAGATTCGTTCTTACGAGAGAAAAAATTAAAAACCCTGGAAAAGAGCAATAAGAACATGAACCCCACACAAGGATGTGTGGAAAATCCTTTAAAATCCTTCAATTGTAGATGATGGTAGGATTCCTAAACCTGTTTGTCACCTGACAATGATTCTGTACTGGGAAAAAGATCTTTGAAGGAGCCTAATCATCTACCAAAATGCTGCCATCTCAAAATTAATATACCCTCCGGTAATCAGACGTGGCAATGGAAAATACACCAATTACAGAATTTCCCAGCCATGTTTGATTGCCAAAGGCTATAAATTCATATAAATTCCCCAGTGAAATCCTGAAAATTTCCATAGGTAAATCCCATGTTTCACTCACTTTCCATTGGTAAATCCTGGATTTTCATAGGTACCCTCTGGTAAATTAACTTGTTGACCCTGAAAATCACCAATTTTTAGTGGTTTCACTAATCTTCCAACCCCTATCTACCAGGGTCTATGTTAATTTACTGGAGGGTAAATCCCATCTTTTTCCTCGCCCAGCAACGGGTGGAGGATGTCCACGTGGACGTGCTGCTGGACGTGACGCTACCTCGGGCACCGATAATGGTGGATCATGTGCAAAAATCGTCTACCCGGCCTGGTAAACCATAGGAAAACCATAGGAAAACCATAGGAAAACCATAGGAAAACCATAGGAAAATGGTGATTTAATGAGGGTTTATGGTGGTTGAATGGAATTTACCCTCTGGTAATGTCAAAATTAGCGAACTGGAAAATGACCATAGAAATAGTGGATTTACTGTGTTCCATAGTTTTTGTATGTTTACCAGAGGGTAATATGCTATGAACTCCAGGGGAATATCTCTATATCACTAAATCATGGGATATAGAAGCAACAATAGGGATCTAAACAACAAAAAATGCTGAGTGAGTTGGATTTTACCAACAAGAATGGTCGATATAACGGGAATATCATGGGATATTAGAGATATTACCCTGGAATTAATGAGATATAACTGGAATTCATGGGATATTGGATGATATTATTAGTGGTATATACACTCTGGTAATTATAGAACCAGCCATAAATGGTGGACAATCATCGGACATAACTGGATTCGATATGAATTAATTGGACAGTAGTGATATTACCCTCTGGTAATTTTACGTAGCGAACTGGAACATCATCATCATAAATCCTTGAACTAAATGGCGCGCTGTCCATAGCTATGTTACAGTAAATAACCAAACGGTATAATTAGTACTGATGCAAACTTTCCTGTCTTTTGGGGGATGTCTAAAACTAAAACTACCAATCCCATCCCCCCAATATGAAACACCCCAATTCTATGGTCCAAAATATGTGGTTTCATTCCTTACATCCACCATGGTTTCTGGGGGCTGATTTTGATTCCAGCTGTCTGTGGATAGATGCTTGCAGAAAGCTGCAGAAAAGTCATCGGTTTTGATCATGCAAATTAAGTTGATCCGATCCATGTTCCTTGAAAGCAATCCTGGGACGGAAGGACAATGCGTCTCTTGCAATGTGAATGGTAGTCTCGATCTCGAAGTGGTTTGAACATTGTCGGGTGTGATTGCAGCAAAAGCGCGCGGCTCAAATAGTTGGATCATTTGCAGTGCACGAAGCACGACCACAAAGCAAATCCTTCAAAACTGGGATGATTCGGTAGAAAACCCATCAAGAATCATTCTCTTCACTCTAAACAAAAACGAACCAATATTATCAACTGTTAATCAAACATGGATGGAAAATCCATCATTTCGTTCGAAGTTTTCCCAGAGTTTCCCATATCATAGATATAGATATAGATATAGATATAGAAGTAGATATAGATACTAGGTATAGATATAGATATAGATATAGATAAGTATAGATATAGACAAAGATGTAGACATAGATATAGACAAAGATGTAGATATAGATATATGTATATATAAATATATATGTAATCGATATAGATATAGATAGATGCCCATCAAAAAAAAAAAAGGATGTCGAACTGTCGAAGTCTTCCTCAACCATCCAGCATTTTCCCATACCCTCTGGTAATTTAACATAACTATGGAAAATCACCAGTTTTAAGTTCGGTAAACCATCTATAAATGGGCCATCTATACCATAGCTATTTTGACATAACCAGAGGGTAAATCCCATGAACAATTCCATTAAACCACCATAAACCCTCATTAAATCACCATTTTCCTATGGTTTTCCTATGGTTTTCCAATCCCCATAGACCATCCGTTGCTTCGTTGATCCGAGGCACTACTACTGCTGCTGTGGGTCGAAGAGCTTGTGGTCACGCTGCTACTGCTGGTGATGCTCGAACTGCTCGAGGTCGCGCCTAGGGATGGCTTCTGAAGCAGTTGTGTATAACCTCTGGTTATGTCAAAATAGCCATTGAAAATGGCCATTTATAGTGAGTTTTCCCATTAAAAATGGTGATTTTCCATGGCTATGTTAGTTTACCATAGGGTATATATGGAAAATATAGAATACAGATATACCCTAGTGCTGTACGCATCTCATTCTTATACATATATATATATATATTGTTTTAATAGTTTGATACTTATATGCAGATATACCACTTCCATATCGATATGGTATTGTGTTGTATAATATGGTGTAGGTTATCATGGTGAATTGTGGATACCTACTAAATAAAAACTCAGGTTTAGCTAGTTGGTTCCTTTTTACCATTGATAGCCAAGGATTAAGCATAATTAAGCTTTACTAGTGAGTACCTACCTAACCATTCGGTTGACCCAGTTATGTTCATAGATATATATGATATATTGTTCTACAGATATGATATCGATATGGAGTGTGTCATTTTTTGTGGTTATTCAACAATGTCAGTCATACCACTCTAAATTGGGAATTGTTTTTATTTATACCACCCATAAAAATGGTGATGGCTTGGGGATACCCAAATCGCTGGATGATAACTAGGGTTACCCCCATGGGTTGGAAACCTCCATACAGTATAACCGGCCTGGTAAACGTATACAAAAAACTATGGAAAATCAAGATTTTCAATGAGAAAATCAACTATTTCTATGGCCATTTTCAATAGCTACGTTAGTTTACCAGAGGGTAAATCCCATTAAATCCCATTAAACCACCATAAACCCTCATTAAATCACCATTTTCCTATGATAACTCATTAAAATCATATAGGTATGATCTCGGTTATCTTCACCACTTCCGACCCCCTGACCTTCACCTTTTCACATCGGTAACACACCGAGCATCTGGTCGAGGTGGTCGTAATGGACGTGGAAGTCATGGTACTGGTCCTGGCACGGCTATCCGAAAGGAAAAACTCTGGGATCTACAACCAGAAATATGGAAATATATGTGGAATACATGGGAATATGTCAAAATATGGATTTTGGGGGGATATGATGGGACTATCATGGAAATATATGGTCTATGGATGTCTATGGTGAACTTAACGATGAAAAATGTTGTTCAGAATTGAGCATCATATAGAAATGGGAGGTGGGAGGGTTTTAACGGGAAAGTCACCGAACTCAACACAGGATTGTATGGGATTGTCCGTTGCTACATTTGATCACCGGAGGGTAGATAACTCAGTGGGGATAGGTCAAGTTACATCTGAAAATGTCCACAAAATTGTAGGGATAAACATCCTGCCAGCGCAGCTGGTGGAACAGCAGGGTATCAGGGTGAACAGGGTGAACTGACCCCCAACTTCTTGGAGAATCCTGAGATTACAGCATGTTCCACGAGGAAAACCTCACTCTGTCCACCACGTTCTCCCCCTTCCCCCCATGTTGTTCCTAAGGTTCTACCCATGTTTCCACCATTTTCCCTCATGTTCACCCTTTTTTCCCTAGGCTTCCCATGGTTTTTCCATATCTTTCCCACATCCCCCCATCCCAGCGCTTCTAACGTCCTCGATACGGTGATGGAGCTGGTGGTGCTGCTGATGCTGGTGACACTGCTGCTGAGGCTGGTGGTGCTGGTCAAACTGCTGCTCGTCACTGAGTCCTTGGGACAACTGACACCTGGAGGATATGGAGGATGGTGCCCCCCAATGATGTTTGTCGGTTAATAAACCCCATTAACTACTTCCTTATATCTACCATAAACCATAGAATTCAGCCACTAAAAAAAAATGGCAACTGAACGCTACGAGTATCTTGGGGGCCCCATCCTGTGGAGATAGCCTATATGTCCTACATCTTTTCATAGCTTGGATACTTCAGTGGATTGACTTTGGGGGATAACATACATGTTTTCACAACATACATTGATGGTGAAACATCATTTTCCAACAAAACGAAAAAAAAAAAAGAACCTGGCCATTGGGGAGGTATACTCCCTGGAATTCACATAGCCATGGATTGATATGGGAAAATCTATGACTGAAATCTCTAATACTGGTTGGCTAAAGTTCTTCAGGAAAATGATGTTTTCGGGGAATATATGGATGCTTTTCCTACAAAACATCTGGGGGCTTTGTACATCTATAAATGCTGAGGGTGAAATTCTGTGGCAGTTCGCCGTGAACGTATGGGTTGAGTAACATTGACAAAGGTGCTTTGGTGGTCTGGTTCGTTGAGTGTTTGAAACCACTCCAATTCATCCTCCCCTTAATATTAGATGCCAAATGAACCCCTAAAAATACCAACCGAACCCTAAAACTTTGTTTTGGAATTCTTCATGAATTCTGGGCCCAATCGTTGGAGGGTATGGCAAATCTGACTGCGGGAAGGGAATCGTTGATATCATCCCCTTCGCGGACGTTCACTGGTAGGTTTCTTAAAACGCCCCAGATTTGCAGTTAACGAAGAGCTTGTCATATTGGCGTCATCACATCCCAGCCGAATTGCGTCCGTGGCAAGTCGCTCCCAAGGGAACAGTTGTAGCACTAAAAGCCATGCATTCAATATACATATATATATAAGATATAGATATATATATATATATATATGTGTATATATATAGACATATAGATATATAGATATTATATAGATATTATATATATTATATATACATATACAGCAACCCCCAACAAGATACCCGAAGTTCCGTGAAGATCCAATCCTACAGTTACGTGATAGCGCTGCCGAGCTGCAGTGGAGGTGTGGGACCTGGCATGGTCAAGATTCCTCCATTTGAAATGGAGATACTGTATATATGTATATCTATATATATACATATGTGTATATATTTATATTTGAAAAGGCACTACCCCATTTGACCAAGACTTATCGAGATGGCTGCAACCTGCCCGACTCTCATGTTTAGTGCGACTGTGTGTGTATATATATATCATACGTAGATGTAGATCGTATCCCCGGAATGACAAAACAGACACTGACAAGGATGAACTTCAGTGTCAAGTTGAGCAAAAAAGTTTTATTGGCAGTTTTCATAGATGGCTATTATTGGTTAATAGTGGTTATAGATACATATACATATACATATACATATACATATACATATACATATACATATATATAATATATATATAATATGTAATATATAATATGAAATATATAATGTTATTTAGTGGCTAAGATTGGTTCCTGAGTGATTCATAGTGATGCCAACACCGCACCGTCCCCTGGGCCCTCCAGCGCGCTACTTGTGGAGCTGCTCGTGCCGGTGAAGGAGGTGGAGGTCGAAGCTGCGGCGCAGGAGGGAGCTACCCTCTGGTAAACATACAAAAAACTATGGAAAATCACCATTTTTAATGGGAAAATCCACTATTTCTATGGTCATTTTCAATAGCAAACTGTTAAATTACCAGAGGGTATACTCCGAAAATGTCTAATTTTTAAACTATGTATTTTCAAAAGGAACATGATGATGATATTTGGGGTATACATTTATGTATGATTCACCCATGAATGATATCATCATCATTTAACAATGTGATGATCATTCAATGTGAATATGATCATCCTATGTTTACTGGCATTTTTGAACATTTATGATTCACCAATGAAAATTGAGGTACCCGGATGTTTCAGAGCCAATCCCACGCTTTTGAGTTCACGCTGTCCGATTATTTATATGGTGCTAGGAGGGTTTTTGAATGGCAACCAGCGAAAAAACCATCTGGTTATTTAACAGTTCGCCATGGAAAATCACTCTTTTTAATAGGTAAATTTCTATTTCTATGGGCCATTTCCCATGGCTATGTTAAATAACTAGAGGGTACCTACACTCACATCTCCAGTCTACTCAATCATGGTCCGGATTCGATCAAAGATTCCTTGAATGTCAAATATGGGGTTGTTATGGTTTATTCATCCCTATTGTTGTATCCAGGAAGTTGCTTCAATAGAACTGAACCCTAACTAACGGCGGAATCTGCAGTCCAAAACTTGGGGATCTCCGAAATCTTGGCCCGAAACGGGGGCGACCATTTTCCAACGTGGGTGAAATTCACTAAATGGAGGTTTGATGTGAAGGTCATCAATGATCATATCTGGTGGATTTTCAATTGCCACCTTTGATGACCGGTGTCCCAATTTTTTGGCGTCCCCAAGATTGCTTCCCCACAGCTAGATCTCCAACAAACTTGCAATTCTGGCGAGATCCCGGTCCTGGCCTTGTGTGAGAATAGAATGCCCTCAATTTTGATGGTTTATCATCAGTTTTCCATAGTTTTCCTATTTAAATAGCCTGTTCACTTGTACCTATTGTATCCCCAGGATATTCCCAAAAGATGGCTCATCCCTTGAATCCTCCAAACAGTTGAGCCAAGTCACTCAGTGAGGTTTGGGACGTCGACGTGGACGTTGTTGAGGTCGTCTGCGTGCTTGTCGCTGACGAGCTGCTACCTCCGTCAGAGTTGGATAGTACAAAAAAAGCCGTTGCAAAGAGAAAGAGCGAATTAACCCAACAATAATTTGGAATAATTGAAACAACAATAATTAACCGCAATAAAGGGGAATAACCAACAGTAAATAAAGGGGATATTAACCAACAGTAAAGGGGAATTGAAACAAGAATTGGATGGGGAATTTGACACAATCGAGGGGAATTGAACTTCAGCAACTATTGGATGGTTGAAACACTTAACCAACAAAGGGGAAATTGACCAACAGTAATGGGGATTGATATTGGGGATATTAACTATTTTACTATCACATGGGTGTTTCTTCAAATGGTGGACCTCCCATAGTAGCCATGGCTTCCCACACAGACACTCTTACACAGAGAGGCGTTTACAAACAAACCCCTTTTACACACACCATCATCACTTCCCATTAAATAGCCATTGGGCCTTGGGGAAGTATCACTATTTTCACTTGCCCAGTGCTCCACTTGGCCCCCATGCTGGAGGAGGTGGTGGTACTGCTGAAGGTGCTTGTGGTATCACACAGCTGCGGGGCCTGTTTCCAGGATTGGGTGGGGGTCATTGTGCAAGGGATATGTCAATGAATGGCCAATGGTGTTGCATCGAGGCCTTGTGGACCTCAGATTAAGTATCCATGAATCTTCAGGTGGTGACCGTCAGTCCTTCGTCCACACATGATTCATGATGGCGCACTCTTCTCCGAAGGAACGCTATTGAAAAATAAAAATAAAAATAAAAACACACAAAACCTGCATTCTCCGCAATTTCAGGTCCTCCACGTCTGCAAAAGATCATGCCCCTGGATCATTCTGAACCCCCCCCTGGCGGATTTACCTGTTCCCAAAAATAGTCCAAATCCAATTCCGATGGGAATCACAGTATCCCCGGGCTCACGTTCATTACTGGCACCCCTAGTTTTCCTGATTGAAACATCCGGCCGTTGAGTTGCTGAAATCATACATCACATGGAAAATTGCAATCGCAATACCCTCTGGTAATTTAACATAACTATTGAAAATGACCATAGAAATAGTGGATTTTCCCATAAAAAATGATGATTTTCCATAGTTATGTAAACGTTTACCAGGCCGGGTAAATCACGATTTTTCACGAGTGAAATCGCCAACCTTTCGCCCGATGTCCCTTGGGCCCCTTGGGCCTTGCTGCTGCTGAAGACGTTGCTTGGACCTGGACCGGAAAAGGGGGAGCAGTAGTTGTCGTAGCTGGTGGGTAGTGTATTTGATATATGGTTATAGAATGTTATATATTATCCATGAAATCTCCCATGAATATTCCATGAAATATCCCATTAAACCAATTAAATCACCATTTTTGATGATTCTATAAATATGGTGGTTTCCATAAATGGGGGTACCCCAATAGCTGGATGGATGGTTTATTTCATGGAAAAAACCTAACAAAAAATGAATGATTTGGGGGTACCCCCATGGATTGGAAATGGCTAGGAGTCAAAAACCTGGTACCCAAACGGTTCCCTTACGGATGTGAATAAACCCCCAGTCATATGGAAATTTCAGCAGTTTTGACCCATCCCCATATTTGACTGCTATGAAGAACAATTCAACACAACCAGCACAACCACCACAACCACAACAACCACAACAACCACAACAACCACAACAACCACAACAACCACAACAACAACAACCACAACAACAACCACCACCGCCACCACAACAACAACAACAACAACAACAACCCCAACAACCGCAACAACCGCAACAACCGCAACAACCCCCACAACCACCACAACCACACCAACCACACCAACCACCACAATCCCAACAACCACCACAACCACCACGACCACCACAACCACCACACACACGCCACAACTACCACAACCACCACCACGACAACCACCACAACCACAACAACCACAACAACAACCACACCCACCACAACCACCACAGCCACCACAACCACCACAACCACCACAACCACCACCACCACAACAACAACAACAGCAACAGCAACAGCAACAGCAACAACAACAACAACCACAACCACAACCACAACCACAACCACAGCCACCACAACCACCACAGCCACCACAACCACCACAACCACCACAACCACAACCGATTCATGGTCAAACGGTATTGCTGCAGGAGCAGCATCCGCTTCAGCCAAGTGGCACATTGTGTAGCTTCGCTCCTCAATGGCCCTCCAACTGTTGAGCTCATTTGGGGCCTCGACAACGCGTGCGTGGACCAATCACATAGTTCCCCCACTTTAAATTGAACATAGAACTAAGGCAACTAAGGCAATTATGAAGAGATTCCATGGAAATTGTGAAAGTTGTCATGGGACACTCTGGAACTATGTGGAACTATGGAAACCAAAATTTGCCTAGGATCGTGCAGTAATAAGGTCCTCGACTCGGAACATCGGATTCTAGTGTTGGAGTTGTTGGCTTCTCCCGCAACAATCTCAATCAACATGGGATCCTATGACAATGAAAAATCCCAAACAGTTTGGGACCATTTTAGGGGGCTATTACAAATCATCCCGAGTAGGGTATACCCCAGGTAAACCAGGGCACTGCTGGCGAACAGTCAGCGGGACCAAAGCCAGTTTTTGAGAACGGCCCCACCTTTTTAAGCTCCAATGTATGACTTTTTCTGGACTGATCGCACAAAATCTCACCAAGGAAAAATGGTGATCAAACATGTACAAAATGATACACATTTGTGCGCTACGTCTCTGTACCCCAGATTGTTTGCAGCTGGAAACCCATATGATCACATGTTCATATTATTGGTTGGCTTCGATTGACCAAGAAAACTGGTAAAACCCAGTAAAGTCAAGTTATATTATGTAATCATAAACCGGTGTTAAAACCAATCCTTTTTGCCGGGAAAAAAACCCAGACTTGTATGATATGCAAATTTTAGAGGAAGCCCCACTCAATCTATGGAATCTATGGGTAAGTTCCCCATGGTGGTGAAGATTTTCCCAACCAAAACAAATCTGTTCATCATTCAAAATATCATGATCCCCCCCATTTAGTTCGCTTCGTTTCCCAGCTTAACCTCCATGGATAGGCCACGGGGATTTTGTGTCAACACCGATCCATTGAGTTGTTGGCCGCGTCTTGCGTCGCCGCATGGAGGGCCAGTAACGCGACCTCAAGGCCATCTGTTTTCGGACAATGGTGTTGTAACATGGAATACCTACACTATGGTTTGATGATAATCATAATGATGATGAATATGCACAATATGAACAATTTGATCAAGGATTCGTACTGGCTAAATGAACGGTCTTCCTAATGGTATATTACAACATTACGTACTAGAACATGATGATTAGAGAAAAAATACCTACAGTATATTCATTGATGGTGAGTGTTGCCTTCTAGGAATGGATCTTTTGCATGACAGTGCCTGGATCAAAGTGTGTGTTCACCCGTTCTCAACCCCCCATCAATGGGGCGGTGCATGGCGGTGCCTTAGCTGACCAACATGGTACTTCCAGGTGCCACATCCATTTCCAATTTTGTGGGAGACCCGGAGACACAATTTCCGTGGAAAAACGGCCTTGAGAATACAGCCTGGGTCAGGCACTAAGGCCTTACAATGCACGTTTTAAGTGGACCATGCTGCCATGGGTCAAAACTGCATTCCCTAAAATTGGTTCAACAAAACCTGAGGGTGCCTAAGTCTCATTTACATTGCAGAAGCCATTCCACCCCCAATAGAACATAACGACCCCAAATGGATTGGACCAAAAAGAAAACAGTCCGGAACTCCACAAAGTATCATCCCTCTAACTAACATAGACCCAGTCGTCAGTTGGGGTGTGGAAGATTTGTTTTCATTAAAAAACTGCCGTTTTCAAAATCAACTGTAAATTTACTGGTAAGAAAAAAGAACCAGCTGGTTAACCAGTTCGTGGATGGTGATCATCACCAAAAAAAAGTACCGGAGAGTTTTTCACCACCTTTCACTAATCATCAACTATCATTTATCAGTTGTATCCACCTATATCCCCCATATTTTGATGGTCAGAAGCCCTGTTTGACGAACAGCTGACCGAAGAAAAAGACCGGGTCCCCACACCAGCAACGCCTTCAGTGAGACCGTCGGGCCTCGCGAATTGGCCAAAGTCGACCTCGCGAATTGGTCGGTCGGATCTGGAGGATATTTCTGAAATTACCCTCAGGGAACCCAGTAGTCCCTGGTAAACCATAGGAAAACCATAGGAAAATGGTGATTTAATGAGGGTTTATGGTGGTTTAATGGAATTTAATGAAACTTACCCTCTGGTAATGACTAACAGTTTGCTATGGAAAATGACCATAGAAATAGTGAGTTTTCTCCCATTCAAAATGGTGATTTTCCATAGTTTTTTTGTATGTTTACCAGAGGGTAAGCCCTTACATAGACCATACCTATGGATATGTATGGTAGGTACCTCCAATTGTTTCGCTTCCTGAAATGGCCACTGAACAATAACTCTTATATAAGTTTATGGGGAATATATCTATATATAGTTGTCAGATGGGCTTAGTAACCAGCTCATAACTCTGGAGGCCCACTACGTGATACATCTCAATGTGTATGTAAACATATAAATACAATCCATGTGTATGCATGCATGTACGTACACACATGTATACAAATGTAGGCATGTATATATATATATATACATATATTCTGTCATACGTAGCTTTGTGCATGTCTGTGTATAATGCAAATAAAAGAAATAAAAGAAACATCGATATATATATATATATATGTATATAGAGACAGAGAGAGACATACAAAATCGGATATTAACACATGATATAGAGATATAGACATTGACATAGGTAATATGTATATATATATATATACATATATTCTATATAGATATTGATAATATCAATAGATATTATATCGAGAGTTAAAGATAGATATAGATATAGATAAACATACATGCCAACGCACATGCACACGCACGAGTGCCCCACATCGCTGACACATTGTCTCGGTCCACCAGCTCAACCTCAGTGACATGTAACAATGTATGTATACAAAGATATTGTCTGAGACAAATTGCCAATTGCACATGGTATCAAGCATGTGTAATTATATACATATATACATACTTATATGTTATGTGTGTGTATGTATGTATGTATGTATGTATGTATGGATGGATGGATGGATGGATGCATGGATGGATGGATGGATGGATGGATGCATGGATGCATGGATGCATGGATGCATGGATGCATGGATGCATGGATGCATGGATGCATGCATGCATGCATGCATGCATGCATGTATGTATGTATACATGTCAATATGTATAGATACGTGTACATATATATATATATATATACATGTGTATCTACATATACATGTATGTAAATGTGCATATCATATACGTATATTAATATATATATATATCCGCCGACCCCAGCAATCTGCAGGGGGAGCGCGCCCGAGAAAAAGCTTTTCCAGGATTCCGGGCGCTTTCCAAGAGCTTTTCTAGTGGCTTCAGAAAGCAACGTTAGGCA
>Ga0126342_10011430_pt1 | contig 15859 bp, 16 predicted proteins | sample Cyp1metagenome_FD_92528 | JGI IMG/M metagenome (GOLD analysis project Ga0126342, IMG submission 92528) | Coral microbial communities from Lord Howe Island, Old Settlement Bay, Australia - Cyphastrea 1 metagenome | ecosystem: Host-associated > Invertebrates > Cnidaria > Coral ... | reverse complement strand
TTGTTTTCAAAACGCAGCACCACTTGGCTAACTCACCAAACTCCAAACCACACAGGCTTTATAGAAAGCCTTTGTCGCACGAACCTATTCCCTGTGAAGGCGGGACGTGGTTCCCACTCGAATTTCTACTGCTACCCTGTCGCTGCATTTATAGTCCAATCATTCTTGACCCTTTTTCTCAAGTAGCCTGGATTCAAACACTGGACTTCAAGGGCACATGCGTTGGCGTCAGTTTTAAAGCTTCATCATTTCCAGATCCATGATGGATCCAACATTTCTGATGAATCCCATCATTTCCAGATTCATCCAGTTGGATCGGATCCATCATTTCTATTTGATGATTCCCAGATCCGTCCCATGATCCCATGATCCCTGGCCGCCAGGAATGTCACCATGGGATCCCCAAAAAGATTTGCTCATGAAGCATATGAAGCCCATAGGAACAAGAATAACATGGAATACATAGGAAAACATAGGAACACGATAATTCCAAGACATGTGACATGCAACTAAACCTGCACTCCTTCCCTCAGCTGAACTTGTATTTTTTTTGTACCTGGTTTGCACATACCATGTTGTTGTCTGTCAACAGATTCTCAGTCTTGAACCAAACGCAATCCATACACAATATCCGACCAATCCATGGCGCAATGCAAGATTGCAACCTCTTAAAAAGGTCGCAATGGTCAAAATGATCAGATTCTGGCTTTGTGAAGCTTCGAGCTCTGGTTGTTGTGCTGTTTTGATTGCTGGAGAAAAGCGGGGAAGCGCAAAAATGCAGATTCCGCGAAAAGCACAACCAAGCAAAGTAGGAAAAACAAGAAGCTGCAGAAGATTGCAGAGCAGAGAACCAGACCAAATAAGCAAGAGAAGTCGAAACGAAAGAGAAAGAGAAGGACCATGTTATGACTCTGGGAAAGCAGAGGCAGAAAAGCACAACACCGAAAAACAGCAAAGCAGCCATGCAGGAATCAAGTTCAAAGTCCCCAAACACGTCACGCCGAGATTTCAAAAAGCGGCTGGAACAGCGACATTGTAGGTGACCTGGTACAGTAACTGGTTTCTGAAAATGTCAGCTGCGAAGCAAGATGGCAATTCATGTCCGAACTCGGAGCTTGCAAATGAATAAAGTGAATAAAGGGTTTACAAAGATGTTCAGAAGGTGTTGGATATCAAAAACATATCTGAAGAGTGGGTAGAGCAGAACTTTGAAAACTTGTCTTTAAGGTAGCACGTCACACCTGGACATGGGAAATCATCAAAATCCTAATACGATAAACATTGAAAAGCACCTTTGCAGCATGGTTCAAGATGATCTACACACATCCGGTTCGGTCCTTGTTTTGCACCAGAGGCAGCACTGTTGGCTTATTGCCAGCCCCAAAAAGCTGACTGTCTGGAGGAATCATAGCTTGGTGGGGATAGAAGATGCTGGGAACATAAACTTGGAGTTGTGTTCCCAATTCATAATCAAAAACCAAAAGGAACAACAATGAAACATACCTTTGATATAAATAAATAAATATATATATATATATATATATTTATAATTATGTATAATATCTTGTTTGAATGACAAAGAAAGGCTTTACACATGTAAAACACATACGTAACGCCTTACGTAACGTTCCTTTTCATTCACGGTCCTTTCAAGGTGCATCAGAAGGTGCATCCCATCTCCACCAAACATGTTTCAGGTCATCGGGGATGTGCATATACGGAATGTCTTCCAACACGGCTTTGCAAACCGTCACCTTTACCTCCAAAGGCTCCCAGGTCCTCGACCATCCGGTGACAAAATGGGACACAATGGGACCCATGGGACCCATGGAATTCAGAAAATATGACAGGATGACCATTCCTTCCGTAAATCTCATAGCCTTGGTGAAATTGGCTAGGCTTATACAAACTGATCTCATTTTCTTTTTTGGATATTAAAAACCTCATCTCTGGATCAAATTCACTAAGTTTTCTGAGTTCATCCCAAGACACTCAGCGATTTTCTGAAAGATCTCCATGGCTTCCTCTCGTGAAGATGGCTCTGCTGTCCACCGCAGCACCGTGGAGTGGACGATGTCCGGCAAATGCGACGCCGGTTCGCCTGGCGGATGGTGAATGATGGCGATCCAACAGTGATCCAAATTGGACTTTCATGGGAAAACCAACAGTGATTTTAATGAAATTAACATGATCTTAAGGGGAAAGCAATGGTTTTGGGGATCTCCCAATTTTTTTCGGAAACATCCAGATGGTTTCCCTACGTAAAAATGAATCGTTGGCACCCGGATGTCACATGGGGTTTTAGATGTTTTTATTGTGATACCACCAGCACAGTTTTTGCAAAGGGTCATTTCTTGCCCAAAACAATATATATATATAATATTATATTTCAATCATAATTATATATAGTATTGTAGATATTATAGATACTGCAATGGATTAATATCCATTGCTATTATAATTGACATATATGGGATGTAGTGTCAATCCCCTTTGTATTAACTATTTATAGTATCACTATTTAAATTTATATCAATCTATGCATCAACTCTGTTTCATCAATGCTTCCTTTTGACATCTTGATGCAACGAATACAGATCCCAGTTCAAGGGATGGAACATCGAACGTTCCATTTTTTCAAAGGAATAAATCAATCCCGACTGTGGGTGTGTTCCCATTACATATCTGTCTACATGGTATAGATATATGAGTAAATACATAAAATGTAAATAGATAAAATACATACACATGATACATAAAATGATGTAAATACATAACATGTGTATAGATGTAAATACATAAAATGTATACACATGATATTCACATATTATGTAGAGAGATAGAACGGGAATCATCAAAATGGACCAACAAAACAGGTTTGAACATGATTCTCAGGGTCCTCTTTACCAATTCCATGGTCACCAGGCGCCAGGCCTTCTGGGGTGCCAGGCAAAGTCTTTGCTTTGGACCAATCTATACCTGGCATCCCAGCACCATTGGCTCCACAAAATGGATCTTGAACGACCCAAAAGGAAAAGAATCAAGTTCTGCTCCAAACTGTCCACAAGATGGGTCTTTTTGCGCCAAATCGACTAAGACATCTAAGTTGGGTGTAGATAGTTTGAATCTCCACCCACATGAATTTCTGTTGAGCGAAAGTATTCTGATATGTCCTAGTGAACTTCAAAACTCATGGGAGGTGTGCTAACATGTGCTGACCTGACTGGCAAGTGAAACATTCAACCATCCAGCCAGGTGAAATCGCATGACCACAGGGGAATTTGGGCCATCCATTGTTTGAGATGGCCATTCAAATGGTTCGATATTCTGAGCAACACCAAACACACCAAACACACCAAACATATCAAACACACCAAACATATGGGATATTGATGATATGGGATATGTTGGGAAAACACATCAACTTTTGCCCGCCAAGTTTTGATGCCTTCGGCTGCTTGACCACCCTGCGCCACGATAGCTTCTCGCAAAGCTTGGCGCATGGCAGCGATGGAACCGTCCTGCATCGAATCAACTTCTGCCATGATCACCAGTGGTCACTTGGTCACTTGGTAAATTTGATGTTAGGAATAGGTTCAATAGTTCGCTACCAGCAGAGTTTGAAGTTCCCAAGGAATCTGAACTCCGAACTGGTAAACAGAGTAGCTGCAAAATGGCTATGGGTCATAGCCATTCCTGGTAGGTGAACACAAAAGCAGCTGGTTGTTGTGGCTGTTCATGCACCCGTTTCACCACCACCGGCCATTTTATCAGTTACCCTTTCTCAACAGAATGGTTTAAGAGAAAAAATACAGAACATCACCATCAATTCCATGGTTGAAACATAGTAAGAACCACCGATTCCTTCAACAAAAATCAACCAATCCAGCGGTTTTTTTCCACAAAATCACCAAAGTCTTTGATCACCAAATCCCCAGGTCCAGATCTTCGAATCGAAAGATTCCAGCAGAACCTTCCAGCGTGGGTCGTCCCATCTTGAGACGAAACGAGCCTGGGTCGATGGGTCATCGGGTCATCGGGTCCGTCATGATCCTCACGGTGATGGTGAAATGAAGAAGAACTAGATATTTTCATATATTTTCCCTATAAATCCCTATCAGGCCTTTAATTTTTTGAACGGCGATATATCAAACCTGGTTTGACACCAACCAGGTTTTTACATCGAATCGATGCACAGCAATGGGATGATACGTGACATCACCAGGTCCCACTGACGTCAGATCGTCAGATCGCCTTTGGGCCAATGTTCTGAAGCTTTGACCTGACGAAATGGACACTGGAGTCACTGGTAACTGTTTAATTCTGTTTAACTCTGTTTGATTTTTGGTGACAAGTCATGGAAGTCATGGCACCACAACTTCTATTCTGAAACCTGATCCTTACCCTGTCACAACAAGCGCTGCAACAACTTATTTTCCCATGTCACGACCTGAGACCCGCCAAGATCCAAAAAGCTGCTACATCCCATACTTATCATATATTATATATATAATATTTATGTAATATAGAACTGGAACAAACATGGAAGGGCCACAGTACAAACAGCTTTCCGGGCCTTCTCGAGCACGCTACACCAACGTCCGATGGCTCCTTCGTCCTCCAAGGGACCTGGCCATGGCCAAACGGGAAGATTGTGACAGGCCTCAGCCCCAAAAGACTTTTGGAGGCCATCATTGCATATCATTGCCATCTCCTTCGTTAAGGCTGTCTGCTCCCTCATAATCAGCTCATAATCAGCTCATGCGCCAATTGGTGATACGGTGGAAACATGCACCAGGAAAGTAAGGTAAGGGTGAATAATTGTAGTTTCAATATGTCAATATGTTTCCATCCGATCATCCACACCTTGCGTCTATTAATCCTATGAAAATCCATTCAAAATCATGATAATTTAGTGCCAGGCCATTGTATGATCCAGGCCTGCAGTAAAGGCCCGAAAGGTGCAGATGGTGCAATGTAAGGTGCTGGAAGGATAGATGTATGCCTGGCCAAAAAAAAGAAGGGCTCTGCGCTGAACAATGGACCAAAAAACATCGACACATGAGAGTTGCTCATCAAAATGCTGTCTGAAAATTTCGGTGAACACCATATTTGATGGTTGACTCAATCATTTTTTCCAAACATAGCGATGCAAATTTATGCAAAATCCCACTGATTTTCAGATGAAAAACCCTTCGTTCGCCTCTTTGGGCATCGCATCTTTCAAACGCTCTCGAAAACTGTCGTAGGCCTGCTGCCTGGAAGGTGGACGCGATTTTTGTGTAGCCCTTTGCAAAGGAAAAACACACAAGAAGGTTTTGGAGAACTTTTCATATTTCGACTGAACTTGAGGTGGTGCCAATTTTTTGGTAGATGATGTGTTTGCTTCCGACTACCGCTTCACATGATCAATTTACAATTGCAATTCTTACGCTGTCTGCTCAGAAATATACACATCCTAATGTCAAAAAGGATACTTCTTGCACAACTAACCATTGTGTACTGTGTAGAGTATAAACATATATATATATATAAATTCACCCCTTATATCAACTGGTGCTATATACTATATATATATATATTTACAAACCTGAATCAATAAATTTAAGACGGCACATCTTCCACGAACGTGTGCCGGATGCTTCTCGAGGAACACTTCATGAGGCATCGGCCAGGAACAATTCCTGATGCGAAGGAAACGCAACAATCAACAAATGTGGTTAACCACCGGGCTTCAAAAACTCTGGTAGGTGACAAAAAATCTGAAGCACCTTTCATGGCCTCCAGACTCCAACTATACCGAAAAGAGAGTGGTTGGTAGAAAAACGCCATAGTAAAATGAGATATCATCAGATATCAGCATCATTCATGAATCATTCACCATCTGGTTGTTTTATTTATCCCCACATGGCCGAGCTTCAGCACCAAACCTTTCATCTTCCCTGGCACCACATCACCCAGGGCTAAACTGGCCACGACAGGATTGGCCCACGACATGGCGGCTGTTGAAACCAAGAGATCTGCGTGAAAAACACCGTTTTTTTTGTCTGGTGATACAATGTAGGGCAACGTAGGGTCAAAAAGTCTAAATGCTTTATGTTTGGTTTTTGATTTTTGAAAGACTTGTAGCTGGTGGTTTGCTGGCTGGAGCTTCTGAAATCTTGCACAGACCTTCACTATATGTCCAATGCTACTGCGGTACACCCAGCGTCAAATCCTGGAAACGGTGCGGAATGGCAGTATTGCCTGGTGGAAGCAAACATCACGGCAAGATTTCGTGTGATTTCATCATTCATCATAGCAATCATCCAGTGGAAAGAAACACCGCTGGGTGACTTCTGCCAATTCCTGGTGACCTGCCTGTGAATCCGGCATTTTTCCGACAGCATGGCGTTCTTCACCCCAGGGAAGATGCGATCTGAGAACAAGTAAAGCCATGAAATTTACTAAGGGTCCACCCAAAACGTAAACGCATGTAAACGCATTGTGAGTAGAATCCTCAAATTCTGGATGAAACTACCAAAGGGGAATTGATCACCAATCACCTGCAACAAATCCAGCTTCTGATTCAAGGAGAGCATTGGTCCTAGTGAAGCCGCAGTCAACATGACATGAAGCACAAAGATGGCTCGAATGAAATTTCCAGCTGTGCGGAGGGTCCATAATCATATCAGTGGTAAGTCCTAGGAGCTGCTGAGGCTGCTATATCCATATCTGCCATATCATCTATCCTGTGACATCCGCACCGTCTTAGACTAGAACCTCACTGACAGGTCGCAATCTACATCTTTTTCAACCTGGTTTCTCTGGCGTCATTGGCCGCATGACCAGGTCATGGATGATGCCGCTGTTTCGATCAATTCCATAGGCACGCGGCCATGGAATCGTGTTATCTGTTGCAATCTGTTGTGCAATCTGTTGTGCAATCTGTTGCAGGGGCTCACATCAACATCAGTTGCACCAGAACAAGTAATGCTTGTGACAAGACTTGTCTTCAATTTATCAAGTGGCACACCCAGCAGCCTTTGGGTCTCGGGGATTTTAGTTGATAGAGGTGTCAAATAACACAATATCCCAGACATTAACTGCAAATGCTAATAGTTATGGATATCGGTGCAGGTTACCACGTCAGGAAATTCTTAGCTTGTTCAAATTTCTTCAAGCAACATACCATCTGGTTATGACTAACAGTTCGCCATGGAAAGATCCACCATTTTTAATAGGTAAACCATCTATTTCTATGGGCCGTCTATACCATGGCTATGTTAGTCATTACCAGAGTAAGTCTATGAACTTTGCCAGCTGAATCTTCTACCCGCCTTGCGTCGCAGTATCATGGCGGAGCCTCACCATTTGTGCAATCTTCGTCGTTTTCCTTGGGCACAGTGCCGTGGTCCAACGGTCAATTCATAGATATAGACCAACTGATCAAAAGGATCCCACAAAATGGTGCCTTGGCACCCAGCCTACAGATTGACTTCTTGCCTGAAGTCAGAAGGTGAAACTACATGAAGGTGACAACATGACATTGAACATCAGGAGAAACTTCTTTTAACACAGAGTCAAACAGAGTGTGAAAGAACACAACATCTGCACTGCTCTTTGAACACCAAGACTTGCTAGACTTTTGCAGAGTGCTTCAAGACTTTTGCTTCAAGTGTTTTGCCAAGGGTCCTCCTCTTCACATTTTTCACACCACGAATCGATCAAGCCGCGGCAAACACAGCAAGGAAGAACCTCACTGTACCACACATGGAATCGGCGACATCGGACCCGGCGACAGAACCGGCCCCGGCCTTCCGGGCCAACCGTTGCTGGCAGCTGCCGCAGAAGGGGCCATGTCTACAACCTCGTGACACTCGTGACAGTCGTGTCAGTCGTGTCAAATAGCTGTGTCAAATGGGCAAATCGACACAAACGTGACTCAAATGGAATCTGAAAAATGTAAACTGCAAAATGTATTGCAAACCCAACTTCGCGATACTTCGTGTATTGTGCATTCATCTCATTCATAACATCTCATTCTAATCTCATTCACATATCATTCGCAAATTCATATACCCTCTGGTGATTTAACATAGCCATGGTATAGATGGCCCATAGAAACAGATGGTTTACCTATTAATAGCATGGTGGATCTTTCCATGGCGAACTGTTAGTCATAACCAGAGGGTAAATCCCATTACATCCCATTAAGTCACCATTTATGGTTGACTTTCCCATTAAAAATGATGGTTTTCCCAGTAAACCCATAGCTGATGTTTCTGATGTTTCGATTCCATCCCATGGTGCGACGAGCGCCTGGGGAGAAAATGGATCGTCGCACCAAGCACGCGTACATGGCACATCCTGGGATGATCCCCTTGCGGCCCAACTCCGTTGTTGTGACGAATGGATAGAAAAGAAAATAATGAAAAAATGGATAGAAACAGTGAATCACATGATCATCTTTGGATTGATAGTTTTTTTGATAGAATCAAATGATCATCTGATAGATCTTTGGATTGAGTCAATTTTTTGATAGATAAACAGATACCATCTCGATGGATTCAGCAGTTTGTCAGCGAAACCACTTCCATGGGAATCATCCCTGGCCTGTTTTTGCAACGGGCTTGGTGCATTGGGCACAGCATTGTCCTAGCGACTCGGAGGAAACAATACCTCAGCGGCAGCACAGTCATGGCTACGGTATGAAAAACCAGGTTTTATCGATGCTTTTGCAAAAAGGGAGGCACATCCATAGCTCTTTTTTTCGTTTTTCTGGTAATCAAAGCTGGGTTCCGCCTCCTGGAGAATATCATGTAACATCCAACGAGAAAGTTCAGGGGTCCCAGCCGAATGAAACAGAAAATGTACTGAGTAGTGTACTGGCATACTCAAAAAGTTGGGGACCTCTGAAATTCATTAAAATTCTTCAAACCAGTCCGTTTTTGCAAACTGGCCCGAGATATCTCCGTGTTGGCGTCATCTGCTGCCCGGAAACGGATCTTCATACCTGGAGGCTTTGATGCTTGAGTCACCTGCAGGGGCACCCCACCATTCTTGGACACACCATACGGTTCAAAGTCATAGAAAGTTTATCACCACACATGTTTCTAACATCTCAGATATCATAAACCTTAAGAACTTGGTTCGCATTTGAACAAACATGAACATCATCAATAATGGGATGGTTGAAACACGTTGAAACCCTATAAATATTGGGATGGTTGCCACCTATCAACTGATGGAATCTGGCTGACCTCCACCTCCTCTCTGCTCCACTCGCTGCGGCCAAACTGGTTGGTGGCACAAACTCGAATCCTCCACCGTTCCAACGAAAGACCGGTCTGGCTTTTCATCAAGTTGGGGTCCAAAACAAATCAACCAACGCGTTGCTGTCTATCAAGGATTCTACTGGTTGATGGGTCTTACCAATTCATCGATTATCATATGATCCTCATTAATATTTTGGTTGAGATTGAAACACATATTCATATTATGATCATCATCTTTTCACATTTTATATTGAGACTTTATGATCATCATATTAAATCATTTTTGATAATGATATTCATCCCTGTTGAAACAAACCAAGGGCGACTTGGTCACTGCGTGTCCCCATCCTGGTGACTGCGTGCTCAGGTGGCACGTCCAGGATGGTGCCCCACCTGCAATGAGATTTAAGGCATTAACTACAGCTCTTCTATGCTATTCCATGCTGTCTTACATATATATATATATACATATTTATGTATATATATATATACATATGTATATATATAATTATATATTTGTATATTATGTATATATATATATGTCTGATTGGCATCCCCAAAAAGATAGAAACACATTGCATATTTGTTCTTTATTCTATCATCTATTTCCTGTAGATGTTCAAAGTGGATTCAACGCGACCCCAGTCCACCATTGCCCACTATGCAGGGCTTGCCACATTCCTATCTTGATCAACTGACGAAACATCTCCGGTTTGTTGCTGCTAAAAAGCTCAGTTTTTCTTTGCTACTTCTCAATCGCCGTGAATTTCACTATGGTTAAATCCCCACATCAAATCACAGAAGAAATCCAGGTTTTAATAGCCATTTGCCAACCCAAAAAATCACAGGTTTTGCGCCATTTTTCATGACTTTACAACCGCTCCCTTTAAACAGCTCGGGATCATTGACAAAATCTCGCAACACCTTCCAGGAGCACCACGTAGCTCGCGACACCTCACAGGTTTTTCTGATGACAGCAATATATCATTGGAATATATATATATATAAATATATATATATACATTTATACATTATGATATCATATATTAGATTATCATAATTCATTATATTAGATGATAATATAGATGATAATGACATATGATATATTGCCAGTATAGTCTGTATAGTATATATGACAGCATATTATATAGATTATCATAATAGTATCTATAATAGCATCTATTGATTAGATATATTATATATGGAGGATTATATTAGTACTATATATATAGTATTGATATATGAATATTAATTATAATGATATGTGATAACCAATGATAATATATTGATATATATATATATACATTATTTGAATTATGATAATCAAATATAATCCATATAATCCCCCTTGGAGGACAATTATCCATTGATAATTATAATCTCTAGATACTGATCATGATCAGGATAATGATGAGCTATCATTATCTATCATCCAAGTTGGATTTTGCTTCCTCAGGTCGGGCTATCGCTGAGGGCTCCAAACAAGTTCTCTGTCACGGGTTCCTCCTGGGATTTTTATGGGAGCACTGAGATTTCTCCTGGGATTTCTTGTCATCTTCCTTTCTTTTCTTCAAATTCATTGATGATTTCCTAGCGAAAATGCACGCGTAGACAGGTTCAGCAGAGTTTCCAGACTTATCCAATTGGAATCCGATTCGCCACAGCGATATTGTGAGGGTCATAGGGTGGTCATAGCGCTATCTTTGCTCCACCAGGTGCACTCAACAGAATCAACGGTTTTTTTTCGTTCCAAACCATACTTTTTGGGCACGAGTTCCTAGCTGCAGCTTTAGACGTACATATTTTAGGCGTAATTTTTATAGTTCGGGAACATCCAAATCAGAGTCTTTCATGCTGGCATGAGCAGAACCATATCATGTCTCCACACCCACGGCGGAGAATCGGGCCGAATCTCCTTCCAATTTGGTTGTCCAACAGCCTTCCACGCGTATAGATAGGTCTCCTGCCGCAGTGTCGGAATCATTTCGAAACCAATGGTTTTATCTCCCACAGGTTGCTTCCTATCTGAGCAGTCCTCGTGGAAAGGATTGGGCTGATGATGGCTCGACCAAAGTATCAACACCTGGCAGATTGCATGGTCCCTTTATCGAAAAACGGATGATTCCTTGAATCGTTTGACCCAGGTCTCCAAGAAAGGATCGGAATTTCAACATCTAAAAAGCTTGCGCATTTCCAGCTACAGGAACATTTTGTTTGGATCTAACAAAAGATCAAGGGCTGAACATCACCAGCTCTAACACATCATTCTTTGGAAACATACATACACACACACATACATATATATATGTATAGTGTATTTAGGCATACACATACATATATATATATATATGTATAATGTATTTAGGCATACACACACACACATATATATATTATTAACCTTGATTAACCATGAACCATAAACCATTGTTTAAAACATTCCACTGCTTGAGCATCGCGCCTCGCCCTGTCCACCGGCACGAGCGCCCAGGGCAAGAGGCGGCAAACATGGCCTTGGTGTCACAGTGCAAGGCCGGGATTTTCCGGGGAATTTCTCAGGATGTCATGAATCTCTCTCTCTCTCTATATATATATATTGAGCATATGTATCTATATATATATGTAATGTAATGTAATGTAATTCAATGTAATGCAATGTAATGTAATGTATGTATGCATCTATAGCTTCAAGTTGAAGTGAAGACGCCACTATATTCGTGTGTATGTATGTATTCGTGTGTTCTATCTTCCAAACTGCGACATGGTGTCGAGGGATATTCCAACATTGGCCGGAAAGTGCAGTCTGTGGCCACACATGGTTCACATCACAAACTCGTTGGTTAATGTTGGTAAAACCTTAAAACACGACCCGTCTGTTCACCCCAAAATAGTAGGTAATGAGGGATGTTCACCCGCAATATGGCAGAGAACAGGTGCATATTCCCATCATATCCCGTTTTTGATGCTTAGCTGTTCATACCCATGAATCCCCATGAAAACCAAGTAATCCCCAGCAAAATATCTATAACTTGATCCATCCGCAATCCCACTAAGCTTCCCCCACGATGACCAGCGGCCTCCGCTGAACTTCCTGTGCCGGTTCCGACAACTTCACATTCGTAATATGCTAAGGTTTGCTGTTTGCTGAAGAAAAAAAATCAGCAAATTCCATCCAGTTCATATTCTAAGATTCGTCCATTAGAATTTGAAATCTGATCTATAATCCATCGAGTTATTAATCAAATTATAGATCCGTTTATATCCAATCAGTCAGAATATGGATTGTTTATAGATCAGAATGGATGCCCCAAATGAATCAGTGAAATAATCCATTATAATAATCCATCCAATGGATTTTTATCCCCAATGGATATAACAATCCATTGTAGATCCATTTGTATCCATTTATAGATCAGTGAACATGGATCATAATTATATTGTAGATATTTATAGATATTTATCATCTTTATAGATCCTCTGAAAAAATATGACAGTCAGTTGGGATCATTATTCCCTATATATGGAAAAATAAGATTCATGTTCCAAACCACCAACCAGATTAGTTAAATAAAATGGATCATTCCATCCAATCAGAATGGATCCCCCAAATCCACCGGAGAAAACAGAAGGCTCCTCAGCAGCCACAGCCCAGCATCTCGGACATGCCTTGCGGAAAATAAAAGCAGGGTCCGGGTGTTTCGACGCCTTAAGGATGGATGGATGGATCATGTGATTCAATACATATATATATATAACTATAGATATATTAATAATATATATATATATATATTATTAATATATCTATAGTTATATACAAATATATATATACACATAATATATATATATATATACACACATGATTTTATTCATTTCAATCCTTGTTGTTCGGTTGCCATACAGTTGTTCAGTTGTTCGCCCCGCCTGACCAGGGGAGTGTCCGTCACCGATCTCAAGACCTGAAGGACATCCCAATGTTTTGGAACATGACATGACGACATGACCTAGGTTTCTAAACATGGCTTGCTGGACAATCCCAAATTTATAGATGTTTTTTTCCCATTAAAACCATGATTAAAAAGACTATTAAAAGTTCATTTCGTGAGGGGATTTTCCAGCAAGCCATGTTTGATTACCAGAACAAAACAATTTCTATGACCTGTAGATCATCTGTAGATCCCCGGCAAATTCATGGCATGTGTCATGGCTTGTGTGTCATTTTGTGTACCCGGCCTGGTAAACGTTTACATAACGAACTGGAAAGATCCACCATTTTCAATGGGTAAATCCACTATTTCTATGGTCATTTTCAATAGCTATTTTGACATAACAATAGGGTATCATCCCCATTCATAGACTTCAAACTTCGCTGGGGCACCTGAAAGACTTCACGCCGAAGCTTCAACTGCAACTTCCAGAGCTCCTCAAATCCACTTTTCGATGGGTGAAATTAGGGTTTAACCACAAAAGATGCAGGGTTTAGCGGTTAAACCAAGCCACACATTGGGATATTCCCTTGTTTTTTTGGATTGGTTTGATGGAAGATGGGAACCTCGACTTGTTTGATGGGAAACCGTTAGATTTTATGGAAAAATCAATGCTTTCATGTAGATTTTCCCTGTAGAAGCAATTCATTGATCCATATGGGCACGGGGGAAAAAATAGGGCAACGGACTCACAAATGGCTGGTCATGTTCGGGATCTACCAAACCATCAATTTTCGATACCTGGGTACCCTGTAGTTCACATCAAAAACGTGTCCAAAAAACAGAACTGTAGTTCATATATGTTCATATATGTTCATATATGTTCATATATGTTCATATCCTACAAAGATAGTAGGTTTTGATCAATCCTGATATTTGTGGCAATTTCAATGGAGGACATGAGGAAAATCATGGGGTTCCCCAAGTTCACAGGCCAGCGTGTCAAAGTGTACACAGTGTATGCAGTTCTGCAAGAATTTGGTAACTGGTAGTATTCATCATGTCACTTCTGGGAAAGTACGGCACATCCGAAATCGATTAGCACATTCCAAGTCCGAATCGATCAAGAGTTCAAAGCAGAGGTCAAGCAACGTGTGATCCAGGACAGTTACATAAATCACATAAACAGGTACATAATTCAAACAAGCCAAAAACTGCAATCCTTCCTTAAACTCTTGGAAGGACTAGTGTTTTCAAATCAGGTGGTTTCCATCCAGCCGTGGCAAGCTGGCAAGTCCTCATTGAAACTGTAATTATACATGTATATATATAATATACAATATCATACACTATATATATATATATATAGCAAGTCCTCATTGAAACTGGAAAGAACTTGTTCTGGAAGTAGCAGAAAGGTGAGCACGATCACCTCAAGGCCGTGCCGTGAAGGTGCCGGTTTCGGAGTTCGTATCCTGCCCCATTTTGGTATCAAACATGTTGAAACAAAATAAACCCCATACGTCACAATGTATATATATAAGGTATTATATGTATATATATACATACACATGCACGATATCTTCTTTTGGACCATCCCAAACATGATCTTTGCTCAGGTCCACGCCAAAGCAGATACCCAGCCACTGGGGAAGCGGCTGGTGGCATCTGCGAAGCCCAACGGTGGACGAAACCAAGCGTGGATGAAAACAGGATTCTCTGTAATTATACATATATATATAATATACAAAATCATACACTATATATATAATTATCTATATAATATAAATAATGCAATATATATATATATGTATATATATATAATACAACTTCTATCCATCTATCTATCGATCTATCAGTGTATCAACTTCTCAATTAATATCAGTGTATAAATCAATCAACCAATCACTCAATCTAGCGATATTTTAAAGTCCTTGAGCATCCAGAGATGGCCATCAGCGCCTCGATAACTCCCTTCCATGGATCATCAGGCGACTAAGGCGACTGACAGGACAGTTTCCCCCAATGGGGAATTGTCGGTTGAAGGATGTTGAAGGATGTTGACTTGTGGGAAGGCCTTGAATTTTCTGAGACTCAAATGCTTTTTTTTGTGGTCAAGAAAGACTTGGCTTGCTTTGTTCCAAAAACCAGACTGATTGATCTCGGCGAAAAACACCTCACATATATTGTTCCTAAGTGTGTCTTTATCTATGCCCAAAGCGAGTCTTACTCTATCAGTGATCCTGAGAGTTCATGTGTAATGAGCTGTCGTTTTATCTCCGTGGTAAAGGTCATGGCTGTGGGAACTGAAGTCAGCCTGACCCTAGCAGAGACACGAAGGTTGCCACGCTTAAGCGATCTGGAAAAGATAGCAATGATAGCTGCAACATTGCGCCTCCCTGCACATTTCCAGCGTTCCAGGAATGTCACACATGTCTGCGCTAGCGGTACCTACAAGTCAGAGAGGGTCTGGCAAGCAGCCAAACATGGAGGCCTTTCCTTCGTTGACGAATTGTTGTCCACTTGACCCTTTCAACACTCTGACTCCTCCCAGCTTTTCCGGGAGATGTAGTGAAGCTCTTCGGACTTCTGCGAAATGGGTCAATGGTGTGAACAGCGCAAGAGGTTTGTGGATGTGATCATCGTGTATCATTGGCTCAGCTTTTTTGGAAATGATAATTG
>Ga0126342_10011429_pt1 | contig 15862 bp, 11 predicted proteins | sample Cyp1metagenome_FD_92528 | JGI IMG/M metagenome (GOLD analysis project Ga0126342, IMG submission 92528) | Coral microbial communities from Lord Howe Island, Old Settlement Bay, Australia - Cyphastrea 1 metagenome | ecosystem: Host-associated > Invertebrates > Cnidaria > Coral ... | reverse complement strand
GACCCACAAAAGCCTCTAAAACGATTCAACAAATCACTGCAAATCTCATAGGCACAGCCACAATCGCTACGACCCCCCTGAAAAGCTTCGCCCAATGGTATGGACTCAAAAGCAAAGAATCGCCACGACTTTGACCCTTGACTGTATTAGTTTCAGTGTTGGTCTTGGCATTAGCATTAGCATTGGTATTAGTATGGATGATGTATTGGATGTATGGTTGTGTGCATGTATGCATCCATGCATGCATGCATGTATTGATGTAATTAATTATATAATTTAATAGCGGGATAATAATTTACACTATTTTCTTTCTTTCTTTCTTTCTCTCTGTCTCTCTCTCACCTTCGCCAACTCGGGAGATCAGCAGTCAATATATAGCAATATTCCCATTCCCTTTGCATCCTTTCACTGAGTTGCAGAATCGAGACCCGAGGGGCTGTGCTTGCTTCCTCATGTACAGCCAAGCGAGAATGCAAATCACTGCGAAGAAGGGCATGATGAGGGAGCGGAAGACCTGAGCAAGATCTTCGACGCTAACCTTGGAAAAGCCTCCGAATTCTATACAGCAGACAAGGCAAAATCATCATAAACCCGTGAAAAACGATATATGAACATGTACAAAGCAACTTTGGTTTTTGTATGAGCTACAACTGGCCACCACCTTGAAGATCCTTGAAGCATATAGAAACCACGTTCACCCAACCAGTCCTTCTGTTTAGGCCTGGTACAGACAGGGTGAAGATCGAGACATCAAAATTCTGTTCCCAAGCAACTGACATATGCAACATATGTAGATAGTCTATTATAGTCTGGCATTTTTGATTGGCATTATATCTGGGATTTAACCAATCGGACGCATATTCCGACATTTGGATTTCTTTTATCTGGCATCCTTTCCGACATCTCTCTCAGATATCCCCATACTGTAGGTTTAGCTGACATACTTTCCGAGATTAATCTCGTGTTATCTGGCAATCTATTTGACATATGACAAATTATCCGACATGTGCATATTCTGGCATTTTATCTGGCATAGAGTTCCGGTCCATTCTGGGATCCCTTGAGGGCCGAGAGATCACGCGACCCTCACCTGATCGGCGTCAAAAATATGGTGCCAAAAGGGTTGTGCTCCTCTCCTTTCGCCATTGCTTTCGTGCGCAATGATTTCACTTTTGCGATGCCATTTTGGTGGATACTTTCGCCGTGGCTTCCGCCGAACAAAGCCGTAATTCATCCTATATAATTAGTTATTAATTCGTATTAATTAGTATGGGAAGTTGCAGGATTTATTTAACCGTAATCAATCAGTATACTTAACTAATTAATACGTTAATACTAACTAATACTAATCAAAGTATTAAACGATATTTAACGTTAATAATAAATACATTATGCACAGTTATAATTAATTCATTCAACCGTGCCAGTTACTTTCCACGTTGACATTTTCGCGACAGCGTACATTTTCGCCTAATTGATGCTCACCAGGCAGGGGCAAAATTGTGAGCGTGGGCCCATGGTGGCAATCACCGTTGACCATTGGTAATTGATATACCGCTACCCTCTGGTTATGTCAAAATAGCTTGTATTGAAATGGCCATAGAAATAGTGAATTTTCCCATTGAACATGGTGATTTTCCATAGTTATGTTAGTTTACCAAAGGATACCAAGTTGCCGATCAAAATATACCGAAAATATTGCCAATACATGCCAAATACCGCTAACTGATATACCAACGGATACCCTTGCAGTAGTTCTCGATTAGTAAGGAATGGCTAATGGCGCCCTCCAACTATACCATGTGCGAAAGAAACGTACGTAAAGTATATCGCCACAGCGACTCGCATCTGTTAAGAGCCACTTCGACTGCGAAGGACGCTACTCATCGCGTGTCTAACTCACAATATCTCACACTGGTCTGTGCGATTTCTATGAGGTTGTCTCAGCATGTCTCACCCACTTGCTGCCACAAACCATGACCATGTCATTCAACGGGCATCTGATACTGTCGCACGTCTGCATTCACATCATTTGTCCAATCACTCCATTCGTTCCCTTCGGCAACAAACACATAGCCAACTAATGCCAATGCCAACTGGTTACATGTAATAATGATAAAATACTATACCATTATAAACATAAATACCAGTACAAAAAATACAATTCATAATAAATACTAATAATAAAGATAAACATAAAGTAATAATCATATGTTTTGAAACATAGAAAACCGCCTGCAACCAGCTGCAACAGAAATGGATCCAGATGGGATTTTTCTTCATTGGCTTAAATTTCTGAAGATTTTTCCGCAAAGGAATCTTCATGCAGCCACTCAGGAATCTTCAATCACAACCGGAAAAGTCCACGGTCCAGTCCACAAGGCAGTGCCAAGCAACACCAGCAACGGTCATGTACGATGGACCAAATCCCTGAAACATCTCCGCTGCGGGATTTGTCGCATATTCCTCGCCAGACCGGGCCGCGCAGGGTGCGTGTGAAAAACATGTTTTTAGAGTTCACTGGGACCAATGGGATTTCATCGTTTTAATGAGATTTAATATATAATAATGGGATTTAATGGCGTATGAGGATCTATAGAGGGATTTATGAATCAATAATTAATGGGGATGCTAATCCACTTACCCCCCAGGAATCAAACGTGGCTGGCTGGACAATTCTCTGCAACTGGAGGTTTGAATGGGAAACTCTACGGTATAAATGGAGGTTCACCAGAGGTATGGATTACAAAGATCTATCATGCGGAGTTCATTGAACCATGTGAGACACAGGGCCTGTAAAGACTAAGAAAGGTTGGGCCTCCCGAAACCTTCTGCCAACATCCCAAGTGATTTGTGGCCCAAATTCCACACATCTCGCGAAAAGAGAAAGCAGGCTAAAACAACCCAGACTCAACCAGAATCTGATTCTAACCTGGTTCATCCAGCCTGTGCTTCAGATGTCTGACCCACAAAAGATAATGATAATATATGGAGGCCGAACATATCATGGGCACATAGATGTACGAGTACATGTCTAATATGTAAACAAACCCGTTAACTCACACACACACATATACATATATATATATACAAAAATATACAGATATCAAATGTGATATGTATCTATACAGGTTCTTATATTACACGTCCTGTCACCTTTTGTGTATATATATATTATATTATCATATATATATATATATAGCATACATACGTCTGTACCATGAACGATATCTCCATGAAACACCCCAAATCTGGCAGCCCCCAGACCAAGATTCATCTTGAAGCTCCAAGTTGAATAAAATCCCCAGCGCCACTGTGAAACACATCCTCAGCGTGTTTAACCTTTTCTTGGGGGGTCCTTTCTGACAACCAGCATTTCGAACATAACAATGGGAAGGGGTAAAAACCCCTTATCACCTGCGTGTATATGCGTAAATGATTGCACCTATGTCATTTCATCTGCATACGTATTTATATAAATGTGCTTTTGCACAAGTGTAAGCACACATTTGCATATAAATGTGAATGTCTATCCAAAGTATCAAGTTATCATTTTTTTCCATGCAAACATGCGTCTACTGGTCTATTAGTCTCTTTTTCCGTATATTTACATTAATACACAATTAATTGATAGACAAATAAGACAAACTAAAATAACCTGATACTAGTATCAGATAAAATAAAATCTGGGGATGGATACCTACCTCATTTATAACATAATATTGATAAGATAAAGTAAGGATATGGGGTTGTACATCAGGGCTTACACATCCGGCCGCTCGCAGGGGATTTTCAGATCAACTTGCTGGAAATAACTTGCCGGGAACTGGGGTCAACCTGGTAGTTATAGATACAATGGTTATGGGCCCCCGTTCGATAGCGTTCAGTTGGTGAACATAACTCCAATTTCACTATGGTTTATGGTACGCAAATAACGAACTAGTTACTGGGGCGAATCTAAACCAACAAACATCACTGGGGGGCACCACATTGTAGTTATAGTTATACTATGTTATACTTAGATGACATTAGATGAATGACGGGTTTCCCCAGGGTTTCCCCAAGCCAAATAAGCCACGTCCACATGACGGGTTTCCCCACGTCCACCCCATCCCGTTTTCGGTCCAGGCGCGGTAGCCAGAAGCGACACCATCGGTCCACGGTCTTGGACCAGGTGAGCCAATAGCTGGCACCTCGCTTGGAACACTGACACCGTGGTTCATAATGGTTAATATACTGGTTAATTACTGGTTAATCACATTATTAACAGTATATTAATCACATTATTAACAGTATATTAGCTATATATATATCACCTGGTTAATATACTGTTAATATGTGATTCATATACTCTTAATAATGGTTGATTAATATATGGCTATTATATGGCTAATGATGGTTAATAGCAATCTGGTTGGTGGTAGATCTACCACTCTGAAAAATGACGGAGTTCGTCAGTTGGGATGATGACATTCCCAACTGAACGGAAAAATAAAACATGTTCCAAACCACCAACCAGTCTTTGCAGGATGGCCCCAAAACACAGCCTTTGCCATCCCTTTTGCATATAGTTTTTTTTTCCGACTATAATATAAAAATATGGAACTGACTTACCTATAGAAAAACAGGACTCAATATGATTTACAGTAATTAGGTAAATCAATGAACATGATCTCAAAATCGTCCATTGTCAAAGGGATTTTGGGGGGATTGAGGAAAAAACATCAGTTGGGGATGTCACCGACCAAAATTAGGATTAAACCATCAACAATACAATAAGGCATAAGGATTTATCCATTTAGCCCATAAATGGTCCAATGAATGATGGGAATGGGAGTGAGTCATGAGATTGTTTTTCCGCTCATTTATAGATTAATTTTTAGGGGGATACTACAGTTGCTAATGGCGAGGCCGGAAATGGTCTGTGGCAATCTGTAGAGTCATAGTTCATAGTGTAGGATAGATGGGGAAAAATATGGAAAAATATGTTTCTTCCTGCCAGGGCGTGCCTTGTCAGATGGCCTTCTCAGGTACGAGTATGTCTTGTTTGCACATGCCAACAGCTATCAACAGCTGCAGGATCGCAAGCTCACAACCCGCGGAAAACCACTTTTTGGATGTGGAAAAGCCATGGGGGAAAGCCTAAAATGATCTACAAGTGGTGGGTTTTCCACAGTTACAGGAGGGTAAGTGCTCCATGCATGGAATGTTTGCATATGCCCCATGTCTGCAGAATGCTCTCCCAAGCGCCCCCTGCTGAATCTCAGTCTTGACCATTTATTTATTATGGTACTGATGCATGGCAAACCCTGGGCAATCTGTAAACAAAATGCTGGGATGGGATATCCAAATATGATTTATATTCATCATGTTCCTCATTGTTCCAAAGGCGAACAATCAAACAGTCTGGGGCCCTGCTGTAACCCACTATCACTTCCAAGTTCTTCACCAGCGCTGTTCAAGATGATCACCTAAAACTTTGGGTCTCAGGTATCACTTAGCACCGGAAAAGCGTCCTTTCCAACAAAAAAATGATACCAGAACAGAATACTTTACCATTGAAATCCGCACAAAGCCTTGAATTATTTACTCTTTAATGATGTAGTTTTGACTGAAACTTACTGAATTTACTGAATTTCAGTCTTGAAACTTACTGAAAACTACATCATTAATGATGGTTTCATTCGTTTGTTTGACTTGCCCAGGCGCAAAGCTTGGTAAATCTCATATAACTGCCTCAGGGCGAGGAGATTGACGATCTAACATCTATGGATGAGGCAGGGTAGAAAAGATGTAGACTTCTTAAAGAGTTAGAGTTTACCATCAACAAATAAAAATTAACCATCAAACATTGGGATTTCACTTTTGACCAATCAAATTTGGTATTTAACATAATTCAATAATCAAAAATTTTCACATGGTCTAACCATCCTGACATTAAGATTTACATCCAATCACATATTAAATACACCTATAAGGCACCCGAAGTGAATAGAACCAATACTGAACCAAGTCTTCATTTTGGGGTCTCTTATATTGGGCGGATGGGATCATTTTAGGATCGGCTGTTCATGTTTGTTCTTTGAAATCTTTTGGTGGTTACTATATGATGCTATATGACCAATGCTGCATTGATATGCGTTTCGCTTGTGAGATCACTATGTAGAATGCCGATGTTCCATGAACGTTTGCTTCCACTTTTGCTGAAAACATCCGCCAAAGGCTGCTGGTTAGACAGTGTTGGCTTCGAAACCTGAGGTCAACGCGAAGCCAGTTTGTTGATTTTCAGATGGCTTTGTCTGAAAATAGGGAGCGTCAAAATCCCAAGATTTCTCAGACCTTATCATGTTTCGGTTTGAAATTGGTATAATTATCAGATGTTCACCATCTTCATCATAGCCTTTTCCTGCTATATCAACGAAAAAAACAACTGCTAAAGGGCCGAGGTTCTGTTGTAGTTCTCGGCGCCCATTCGGATCTCTTCAAAGGGCAGGTTCCACATGATCTCCACACAAATCCTGGGTGCAGGGTGTGATCCAGATTCAGTGGACCATGGAAGCCACCTGCCAAATTAGATCCAGAAAGGATCCAGAAAGATCAAGAAAACCAAGCCGCGGCTGGGGGAAACTTAAAAAGACGTTTCCCAAAGACGTAAACGCCCTATACCCGTCAGCTGTGGAAAAGCCAGGGAATTTTCACCGGAAAATGATCTACAAAATGGTGGCTTTTCCACATCGAACTGATAGTTGACGATCCTGCAGGTTCCCACACATACCCCCTAGAATCGATGAATGGATGAGACACCTAGCAACATCATGCAACATCTCGGCATATTTGCAACGAAGAGGTAGACAATCTGCTTGGGCACAATTGTTGCCATAAGAACCAACGGTGGTATTGTACCCTTGCGAAAGTCTAATCTGGCAATGCATCCATCTACCGCATTTATGAAACAAATATCCATCCGAATATCAATTTAAACATCAAGATTTCGTTTTTTTTGTAACGTTAATCTGTGCTTTCTGGGTACTTTCACGTTCTTGATGGTTCAATCCTGATTTTTCGTTGATCAAATATGATCAAATCCCCAGGTTGGCCGATGAAATTCATCACCCTAAACCCTGCTCCCATGAAGATCCTATGAACTCACCATGTGTGTCTAAAAGTCCATTGAAATCCCATTGAATCTTTAAACACAACCTGAATCACCAACTGGTTATAGGATTTCAATCATGGGGTCTTCATTGAAGTCCATTCAACTTTGAATCACTAACCTCTCATTGTTCCTCTCTCTCTGCAGCCCAGCCGCTCCACAAAGTCTGCGCAATTCAGTCGATGGTGCTCCGAAAAGTGGGCCTCGCGGGACTTTCGCCATGGTAAAACGATCACTGTAGATGCTTCAGCGATAGTTTCCTAGCACAATGCTAATATATATTTATTTACCTCAAACATGGATAACAAAAAGGCCCTAGGGATCCCTAGGGGACGTATCTCGGACATGGCACCTGTGTTTCTGTACATGGAACACCCCCCAATTCTCATGAGGGGTTCTCATCAGGTTTCCCATGACCATTGCAAATTTGGAGGTGTGCCCCATTTCTGAACAACCCCTGATCAACATATATACCCAAAATAAATACTCATGACTTACATCCGGATTTTCATGAACACAATTTGGTGACGGTTTGGAAATGACCCAAATCACAAGTACATTGGCACTATTACTGCAGCAAAATGAACTGAAGCAGAGCTTGTTGTATGAGGTAGGTAGCATTGCCTTTATGTAGCTAGTGCAGCACAGCTTAGTAGTGCTGAGTACCATCCGAATCTATGCAAGGTTCCTACGAGTAAAACTTGGTTATTTTTTTTGGCTGCATCTGACATAAACCATAGAATGCGCCTAAACCATTAGGGCACCACAGATAAGCCGACGTTGATATATCTAGACATGGCATATACTTTGTTTAACCACTGTCCATGTAGACCCGGGACCTGGATAGATTTTCTGCCCAGGCTGTAGGGATGTCATCCCCATTCGTTCTGGGAAATCCCGATTGTTTTGATTATCTAGGCCATGACGTTTTTGGTCATTCCAATGATTCAAAAAAAAAACTATCCAAATTACCAAGCCAAGCAGTTCAAAACATGGAATATCCCAGGGGTCAGATTCTGACCTGTAAAGCCTGTAAAGAGTATCACCATCGATTTGACTCTTGAAATCTCTATTCCGTTCCAGGATTTCCCAGTCATTGACCCTTGGCACCGTCAAGATCTTCTCCAAATCATCTCGCGAGCGGCTCCTTGGTGTGGGTCTTTATTTGGGTATGATTCCCGATGCTCATAGTGGTGGTAATATACCACTCAAGTCATTTGAGTATAAAATACGCCCTCAACATCTGAACTTTGGGCAATAAAATGTAAGTTACAATGAGCCGGGTCGATAGAGATGAACATGACGAACAAGGTAAGTTCTACACTGAGGGAAGGGTAGGCGGGTGTTTTCTAATTACATGTTTCTTCTTAAACCAGAGTCATGAGTTTCACTTTGGGTACACAAGGGAGAAATCAAGGGTTTGAAGTTAGCAAAACCAGCAGTTGTACAGTAAAGACCCCTGAAGTCGGTACATTAAATTATTGATAACCCGGGAAAACCCCCAAACATTGCATTATAGATTACAAATCACACACACATATATTGTATATTATGGTATATACATCATATTACTGTATATGTTACACCTACTGAGTGGTTATATATATATATACATATATATATACATATATATTTATATACATATTATATATATATATATACCATATCAATACCATATCATATAAACATATTGGAATTACCAACATAGCCATTATAGCGCTGACTCGACTTCCAGGATCATCCCAGGTTGTGTGGATACACCAAGTTATCAGAACTCGGAAGATTCCCCAGCCACGTTCATCGGACGGTAGCAGCATCGCCGCTAAATCGCCGACAAAGTGACAAATTCACAAAGCTCAACATCACCGAAGCATCCTACGCGTTCGACCGGTTTCTTCGGTGAAATCACCTGGATATCAACGAGGTTTCGGCATCCAAAATCCACGGAATCACAGGGAAAGTAGCCTATGGTTCCCTCGAAGATGGGAATGTACAATCCACCATTTTTATCCATTTATCCATTTATAGATGGATTTTCCCTTATAAATCATATAAATCATCCATTTCTAGATGATGTTCCTATTAACAAAAAACCATTAAAAAAAAAACTCCATTTCGTTGGGGGATTTCCCCTTAAAAACCATCGCCACGTCTCGGGTCCTCCATGGCGATCAATCCGTTGGAGTCTGAGTCCAACATGTAGAACAAGTTCTCAAAGAAGATCAGCTTCGCGGTATCCTTAGGATGGGGCGCCCCATCCTTAGATGTTTGGGAAAGTTTTTAAGCCCCATGAATACTAACCAGTAATTCTATAGTTATATCTACCATAAACCATAGAATTCAGGGGAACATTTGGCGACCAGATTTCTGTTTTTTTTCTTTCCGGAATGATCCCCAAGGAAAACCGTTCTGGTGTCAATCTCCATGGATGGGGATACCCAGTTAAATAATAGTAAAACAAAGAATCAAGATGTGGAAAACCGCTCTGTGGAAACCCAAGCTGGAAATGATCTCTTAATAGTTTTCCAACCCATCTATGTGTGTTTGCACGAGGGTATAGCAATGACGTACCACAACTAATCACATGTTGTTTTGGGGGTCACTGCCTTGAGGCGGGCCTGTAAGGGTTCTTCGATGTTCTTCGAATTGCTGCGTTCCTTAATTGGCATCTTTTGACATGTAGCTGATGTTCACATGTACATTGGAAGATGCACGTTCACATTTGCCGGGGCTGGGGGGGTGGGGGGGTTGTAACAACCTTAAGACAGATCAGGACGTGTGCGATTTGCTGTATTTTACAGTGCAATCTGTTTGCGTGACATGCATTATATATTATTTCTCACCAACACGCCAACAATTCAAAAAAAACTATGCGTCGCACAAACTTCGGACGCTCAGATTTTCGCTTGTTTTTTCTGAAATGAATAATGCATTTCACACAAGCAAATTTCACTGTAAAATACAGTGTACTGTGAAACCAGCATCCTGGCACCAAGCGCAAGAAAACATAAATGAAAGATGCAACCTGCCGCAGCTCAACGTGCTCTTTACAGAAGGCAAAACGCATATACCATGGGCCCAAAATTGTGGCCACAAATTTGGAAGCCGGGCTACTAATTTCAGTATTGTGGCCCAATTTTTGGGTCCAGAATCTGGTCCCTGTTTTGGGGCCCACAAAACACAAACAGGAGCTATTCAATACTGGCAGCAAGTGTGCTACTGCCGCCGCAAGCTGACAGCAGCACATATCCGTGATACTGTAATTATACACATTCCTGATCTAAACCAGTCTAAACCCCAAATGTTGAATGATCAAAAACCCAGGCCCGCCTCAATTCGGCGATCCCTTGGTGTAGGAATGTGAATGACCAAAGAGGGGATTCAAAGAATGACAATGGGAGGCCGACTGAAAATGACTTGAACCAACAGGAACCAACCATGGTGGCTGCTGAAAATGGATCCCTGAAATCCCTGACAAATATCTCAGCGCTCCCGCGTTGTACCCAACGCCTTGGCCAATCATCAAATTCCAAGTGGAATTTAGGCACTCCGTAACGAGGAACATAATCTTCCAAAAAAAGAAAACATGTTGAAACTGTACCCATCATTTTTCTTCAGGGGGTTCAGAAATACCCACAGAAAAAAAATATTGAAATCATGTGGTTTGTCATCAACCCCATTCAACTGCCGAATATCCGCCCTAAATCAAATGCTTTTGTAGCTAAAAAAAAACTAACACCCAACAAAGTTTGACTTTTAATGGATTATGTATGTGGTAAATCCATCTAGCATCATCTATCCCCCGAACAAAACACTACATATTATGAAGTGAAGGATTTCTATTCCATCCAGTTATATATATATATATATATATTTATTTATTTACTTGAAAAAACATGTATGCTTATATATCCAGCTTCGGAATGGCATCTTCCAAAGCCATTTATTTAGGGTGTAAATATTAAATTTACCCTCTGGTAATTTGTTACAGTTTGCTATTGAAAATTGCCCCTAGAAATAGTGGATTTACCATGATTTACCGACTTATTGGTGATTCTCCAGAAAAACCTATTGAACATCGCCATGGAAAATCCATCCATTTTTAAGTTCGGTAAACCATCTATTTCTATGGACCATTTATACCATGGCTATGTTAGTCATAACCAGAGGGTATATCCCATTAATATCCCATTGAATCACTATAAAATCCAATGAAATCACCATAAAATGGACCAGTCTCCAGTTCGCAAACTGTTCATTTCCCGGGTAACGGCTGTGGGTTCATTTTTCGGTCCACTTAAGTCGCCACGGATCCGACTCCGAGAGATGCTCCTGCTCCTGCAACTGCTCCAGGGAGCCTGGCGGTCCGAAGTTGACGCCCGACACTCACTTAAGGTTAACTCAAGTTCGAGTTAGTGGAGGCATAGAGGAAAAAACATCATGTACTTTAGAGTTTATTGTTCTCTTATACTATATATAATAAACCGGGCTCATATATCAACGTATAAGCGGGAAAATTGGGAATGAACAAAAGATGCAGGAAAGTTTCCAACAAAGGAATATTCATCTATTTAAGAAAAAACATCAATGAATGGAAATTTCAACCACCAAATAACTGGGACTCTAGTCAGCAACGAAAAAGATAAAGCCATGAATTTAATCATCTTTCTTAAAGCTCCATAAAGATCGTTTAGAACAACAGCAACCAACACAATTTGCCAGAAAATCATAGAAAATCAATGAACATCACGTATAGTCATCCCCAAATAGACAGGTAAATCGAGTAAATCCCTACTAATCTGATGGTGATTTCACCTTTTCCATCTATTTGGGGATTACTATAACTAACTAAGGGATTTCATTTCAGGGAACACCTGGAAAATTCCGTCCCAGGTTGGGGGACTCGGCGAAGCTTCGGACAGCAGAATGCGATATTTGAAGAACAGTAACCCCCCCAGCAAAACAGAAAAAAAAACATATGATTCATATTAGATTAACGTCACTATTTAAGTGAATGATATTTATCCTGCATTCTATTTAATATATTTTATTATATGATTATATAATATTATATAGTTAATTATGTGGAATTTACGTTACCATCTTTTCCAGGGGGGTACTACAAAAGTTATAGATACGTATTTTTCAGGCACCATGACCTCGGTGTCCAAGCGTCGAAAGGAGCTCTTCCCGGGCTGCAGGATGCCCTTGCTGATACGTCGGTAAACTTGACCTGACGAGTTGGGGAAGTTCTTTCAGTTTTTTGTCCACGTTTGATTCTCAAGGGTCGGACATATATATATATATATATCTATCTATCTATCTACCTATCTACCTATCTATCTATCTATCTATCTATCTTTCTTATCTATCTGTGTGTGTGTGAATATTATACATCTATTATAGATACAGTATATATTTATATTGATATACCCCTCCTCAAAGCAACTTGTACTACACGACCCAAAGTTCACCCCGACATGCTTCAGATCTCCCAGGCTCCGGATGCTCGCGCCTGCTTGCGACTCCACCACTTTCAGTGCACGGCCTTAAGCATCACTGGTTGGTGGTCAGCCATCAACGAGGTGGGCCCCCCTTTGCAAAGTTAGTGGAAAGAAGTAGGGTATGCGTTAGCTTTATCGTAGATATATGGTTAACTTTCTGAAAACTTACTTCATTTGGAGACTATAGTGACTAGAGACCTGAGTTTATGAAGCAGATTGCAGGAAGCCTCAACTTGCCATGACCATCTTGGGAGGAGCCTCTCAAAAGCCACATCCCTATGATATTCCGAGTTTTCTGGGCTTCCAAGACCGTCCAAATCGTCCAACACATGGTTGACCCTGATTGGTAGTCTAAAACCACTAGGAAAACAATGGTGGTTCCAGTCACACTCAAATGATGGTGTTTGAAGGGTCAGGGCAGAAATATCATGGTTATCATTTTCTCGTCGTTCATACGTTCAATGTGTCCTATACCCTAAGAGTTCCAGGTACATAAGCTGCATAACACATACCCTCTGGTAAACAAACATAGCTATTGAACATGGCCATAGAAATAGTTGATTTACCCATTAAAAATAGTGAATATCCATAGTTTTTTGTTTGTTTACCATAACACATAAAATCAGCACGGCTGTCATCTTCCAGCTGTTCAAGTTCTCATCTCACGAAGTCCTCAAGTTGCTGAAGTGGAACCCCACGTTCATATTTTCGCCAGTTGAAAATGCGGGGACTGCCTTTTTTGCCATCCAACCCCCAGCGGCTAAATCGTGAGAGTGATTTTTAGACAGTTTAGTATACGTGTATGCCACTCCAATCCATCCAGAGAGAAAACAAACGATGAAAAAAAACAAATTTCTGGCTCTGAAAAAAGGCTATTCAGAAGTGAACACATCTCACTTCTAGTCGATCTTTGGTAGCCATCAAAAAATTGGTCTTTTGCTGGTTAAACGGTTATTTATCTGGGTAAATTATAATATTTCACTAACCTGAATTAAGGCCATAAAAGGGGATGATGTCCCTTATTAACCAAAATTCCAGTGAGGTCGCAATGAGGTCGTCGTTATAATTTACCCAGATAGATAGATATATATATATATACCATCTGGTTATGACTAACAGTTCGCCATGGAAAGATCCACCCATTTTACAGCTAGGTAAACCATCTATTTCGATTAGGGCCATCTATACCATGGCTATGTTAAATAACCCAAGGTTGGAGATGTTCAATATCTCCTCTTCTCCCTTCATCAGCACCAAGCGGCACTCCGCTTCAGAGCCGCAGAAGAGCCATGGAGCCAGCCAGGCCAACCAGTCGGGCAACAAGTGCTCCTGTTTCGCTTAAGCGCGAAACCACTGGAAGACCCATATCGAATTGAAACGAAATTGGATGCCCCCTTGGTCATGAATATTCTGGAAGTCAGTACCGCCTATATATCCTGCATATATATATATACATATCACACACACATGTATATATATATTATATTATATATATTTATTTATTTATTTATCTATTTATTTATTTATTTATAATTCCTGAAAAATAAAAATATAGAGTTCGCGGATCATTCTCGACTGTACCTTGAAGAAAAAAAACAAAATAATTGGAACTCACCTGAATTAGATACATCTATTTTTTCCGCTGATGGTATCTTGGTTGTATCACCTGTGCATTGTAAATCCCGGTCGGGCATGCTCTACAAACACAACACCCCCACCCTCTGGTAATTCAACAATGGAAAATGCCAATTATAGATGATTTCCGTATATAATTCATCATGGCGATTCTTCCCTTAGTTTATTCGAGGGTAAATGGTACTGGATTTTTCGTCAGGTTCAGCATGATTCTTTGTCGCTGCAATGGGGGTGGACCCACCAAGAGACATCATCGAAAATTAGGGAATATTGTAAAATACAACCTTCACCACCAGTGCAGGTTTTGGTGATTCATCTGATCACACCTGAATATGCCCACATTCGACCTTCCGACTACAGGTGTGGCTGCGATTGAAGTTGAAATAATAGCTTAATATAGAATAGTGCATTGAAAGACACCAAAAAAACATAAAACATCCAGCACATGCCACATCATGCCACAAAAGGCTAGACTCTAGACATTGACATCTCTAGAAAATCTTCCAAGCAGAAAATCATCATTGTTCAAACAGAACATCCCAAACTGGGCCCAGTTCGTTCATGTTCGTTCTGCTTCGTTCCGTCGTGTAGCCATCGGCCATCGAACAAACCGAGCTACGTCAGTGTGAAAGGCGAAAAAGAGGACGAGCATGGTCTCTAAAAGACTCAAGCAGCAGAAGATCTCGGCTGGGCAGGGCCGGCTAGAAATGCAGCCAGCAAAAAAGGCCCCGAAACTATAGCCTGGTTTATGCCTATAGGCTATAGGTTAACTATTGGCTATAGGTTAATTACTGTGGAACATGGAATAGCTAATGGCCGTTGGGGATATAAACCTATAACGAGGTGGCACCACCTTGCAGGCACACGCTGAATACTTTGTGTGATCGCCACCGTGGCGTATCTCCTTAATATATATATAATATATATATATATATAGACATGCAAAATGACATTTTATCAGGCGTATATTCTGACATACTATCTGGCATCTTCTCTTAGATTTTGTCTTGACTATATTTGAGAGCTATCTGGCATATACTGTACTCTGACATGTTGTCTTGCATTCTATCTGGCATTCCTATCTGCCTATCTGACATATATTCTGACATTTTATGCGAAATTCTATCTGACATTTCATCTGGCGTTCAATCTCACATTCTTTCACATTCTATCTGACATTCTTTCTGGCATTCTGTCTAATATTCTATCTTGCATTTTGTTGGACATGTTATCTAACATATAAATATTTTGAGATTCTATTTGACATGTACTCTGACGCGCTTTATCTTGCATTTTATCTGACATATGTTCTGACACTCATCTGCCGAAACATTAAACTAAACAAAACTATGATCGGATTTTCTGGGCCCTGGCTGTTGCTCACAACGGTCATGAAGAAGTCCGACAAGTGAGTTCCCCAGGTGAGCACCTCTCTTGACCATGAATTTGTGGTCCACTTCTCCATCCCAGCAAAAAACTTACCCATGTATCTTCATCCATTTGTTTAATCGCAACCCTTCATTCTCTACCAGTATATCCCCATTTTGTCTGCGCCCTCCATGCATTATAT
>Ga0126342_10011428_pt1 | contig 15862 bp, 13 predicted proteins | sample Cyp1metagenome_FD_92528 | JGI IMG/M metagenome (GOLD analysis project Ga0126342, IMG submission 92528) | Coral microbial communities from Lord Howe Island, Old Settlement Bay, Australia - Cyphastrea 1 metagenome | ecosystem: Host-associated > Invertebrates > Cnidaria > Coral ... | reverse complement strand
TACCATGTCTCACATGTGGCTTACAGGCCTTGAGCCATTGCCCAACAGTGCAAAAGGCAACAGTGCGCACAACTCCGGCATCAACAGTTCATACAACAGTCGACTGCCATTTTACATATATGTATATGTATGTATATCATTTATAAACTGGGTTGTAAAATGATAAAACATATGGCTATCAACCAGTTGGCATGAAAAGGAGCTAGGGAATTGACTCCCTATGGCCCAAGATAATCAGGTGGGAAAAATGATGAACAAATTGTGTTCATCTTGGGGAAGGTATAGGCACTTCAGGTATGTCATGATACCAGTGTCAACACCTTGTGCCACCACCTTTACTTTGGCTCAAACAAGTAGAGGCTTAGGTTTATGGGCCACTCACTTTCTGGTGTGGTTTCTACTCGAAAAACCACATGCACGGGATTCTTGAATGCTACCAAGGATTGCCTGTGGCTTTGGCATAAGAAGAAGGCGTTTTATGGATGAAATCAGGATGAAATCCCCAAGCAAATCAACTGCCTAACGAAGATATGGAAAATAGAAGTACCAACAACGCGCGCTGACACCCAATCAAAGCGGTGTTGCTTCATTTTATCCAATTATTATCCCAATAAATCCCGATTTATATTCCATTACATGCAGCTATATCACAATTATTAATGGCCCACTTTATTCACAGTTCAATGACATTTTGTGGTTTAATCCCCTGTCTCGACCAGCGGAGTGGAACGTTAATGAACCCAAGAAACTTGTCTCATGATGCCACTGTGAAAATTGTGGAGATTGTTTGATTTGGTTTTTGAACATCTGGCTATGCCCATATGCTCCATGTATAGTATATTTACCTGCATTTGGGCCATTTATGGGGTAAATGATAGTAAATATTCCAGCACCATGGTTCGCATATGGGATGGGTTAAACAATGTTAAACATGGTCAAAGCCATCGAATCCCCTGTTGCAAAATCCAGCGATTTTGATCCATCCTCATCCATCCGCTACATGCCAAAACAAAAAAAAACTGGTCAACCTGGTCATCTAGAGATGACCAAATCATTTCAACATAGATTCAGTGCCTCATGACATGCACCTGTAATTATCATCTGGTTATGATATGACTAACATAGCCATGGAAAATCACCATGCTATTAATAGGTAAACCATCTATTTCTATGGGCCATTTTCCATGGCTATGTTAGTCATAACCAGAGGGTATGTAATATCGCCCATTTACTAATCCATGTTGACATATGTTCAGGCACGTCGGTAGACCACTGAATGTCCTGACGACGCAGCGCACCTAAGATACATTCCAAATGATTCTTATCCTGGTTCCCGACATTAACTTTAAACCGACATAAACCGACCATATCTTGGGGCCTGATGATCTTCCCCTGACAATTACTTTAGACATAGATATAGAATGATTTAAACATGATTGTAATGATTTTGTGATATTCAGTGCCGCATAATCGCAGCATAGATTGCAAGCCTGGGCATATGAGAGAGAGATGTTTAATGCCAGAAAATCTCAATTCCCAACGGATTCTCATCATTTTCCGTAAAATCATTAGAACACAAATCATACCATGTGGTACCCTCCCGTAAACGTTTCGACGTTTATCATAGATGTGGTGTTGATCCACCATGAGTGTCGATCATCCATTCTGGGCTTTGGACGGCCTTGGGCTCCTCCTTGGCGGCTTTGATCAGCACACGATCACCCAGCAAAAAATCCTCCTGTTGGAAGCTGATTGAAGCACCACTAGTACTGGCCCCCAGAACCCCCCCAAAATATGCCCAAGTTGCTGAAATCCTATGTAGTAGTGGTAAATGATCTTTCTTTTTGCAGGTTACAATAAGATACAATAAGGATCATTTCATCTGCTGAATCATGATGATATCAGGGGTATATATACACCATGTTCAGGCCCATACATCATTCATATCCTATAAATATAGTGTGAACATCATGAACATCCCATACCCTCTCGAATTTTAAGAGATTTTGCTGTTGCACATAGCAGTGTTTAATAGGTAAATCCATGGTAAATCATCAAACTAAATGGGCCATTTGCCAAACTAATGGTTAAATTACTGGAGCATAGTTCATCCGCTGTATTGATGTTGGCTGTCAAGCCTAGGGTCGGATGCAGCAACATGTTTCATATACATACCTCAAAACCATTCTTGTCTTAGGAGTCATCAGTGGCATTTTTCCCTTTTCCTGCATTGATTAAATATGAAACTACTCAAGCTGAGTCTGATGAAATGGGGATGGATCAAAACACATGAAATATAATGAAATATAATGTTTCGGAAGATAAAGAAACTACTTTTTAAATCACCAGGGGATTCCATGGGTTCTGACCAACAGCCAAATTACTTTGGAGATTCAACTGCGAGAGCACCAGAAGTTTGATGACGTTCCAAGAAGGGCTGTCAAAAGATAGGTCTCTGTTGGATTTTAGCTAGGCTAGCACATGGATTTGTGGTGGCATATTGTATATATAATATATATATATATATAAAACTATATAAATACACACGCACAGTTGGATGGGTTTATAAACCGTAGGGCCGTAGGGGGCCCTTCCTTTGGCAAAGGGTGTGTAAATGGTTACGATCCTTATAAGTCAAACTTATAACATCTTATAACATGCCGTTTACTATTGTTTGCATGCTGGATAATATGCTGCATCCTATTTTTGTTTGATGTCACATGTACACTCCAATTATGCTCTTGTCATTTCTCACAGATGTCACAGATACACGTTTCAGGGATGTTATGCACGTTTGAGAGTTTTTGTGCACGTGTCAGCAATATTACGGCGCATTTCACAACATTTCCAACGAATGACCATATAATATGATTATTTTGGGGAGGTGGGGGCGTGGGGGGGAAGGTGAGGGGCTGGTGTGGGGTGGGAGGCTGCGGGAAGGGAGAGATGGGGTGGCGGGTTCAAAGAACTTCCAACACGCTCTTGGATGCGGGCTTGAAACAACTTGGCACCGTGGCAAAGACGTGTAAATAAAAACATCAAGGAATTCTTTTTCTTTCAAACATGGGAAGAAAAACGACCCCTGTAAATTTTGGAAGCGATGCAACTTGCTGCTGCACATATCTGTCAACATGCAAATCAGGCCAAGATGCTGGGTATGTGGTGAACAAATCAAAACTCATAACCCCAAATCAAGGTGAATGAGTACGAAAAATTGAAGTACCCAGTGTCGCGGGTTGTATACCCCATTTGCCATTAACAACATAAAAAAAATGCAATTTGAATCACAACAATAATTAATTTATGTTCGTCTTTTTAAGTATCTTGAATCTTTTCAGGGTTTCAGTGTCGGGAAAGCACAACAGAACCGACGCAGCAAGCATCTTGACATCCAACGACAATGGCGAAAGACATGAAAGACATTAAAGACATGGAAAATGTAGATCCAAGATGATCTAAGCAACTGGTAGGAGATAGTTCTAGATCAACAGTGTAGTCAGTGTAGTCTTGAAGTGGATTGAATGTGTATTTCTTTGGCCTGCCAGTTTGGCCACATTAGATGAACACACTGTGAGTTTTTCCATTTGGGATGAACATGAATTGTCTGGAACACTGTTTGTTTCTTTGATCATTTCGAGTATGGACGTCATCTCCCGAAATTTTAAGCTGCAGAGATGCACTCCTTTCATATCGTTTTGTGAACACAACCGGTTGGGTTTTGACAGCCGAGATATCGAGATCATCCCCACAACCGGTGAGATCCCCGCTGGTTGAAACGATGTCGGAGATCCTCCATCTCTTCCGGCGCATATCCCTGGACCTCAGATATGATGGAATGCCCTTGGGTAAACGAAGAGTTGGCCATGGAAAAAAAACCCGCAGTTTTTGTAGATAAATCATGGGTGATTTTCCATAGCAAACTCTTAACTGACTGGTCAACTTTTTGGGAGTGTCGGATACCCTTTGGAAAGTCAAAACTTTGACCTTGAACATGTCACTGTTTTGGTGGACAGCAAATCTCCAACCCCCGCAAATAAAATAGCAGGGTCAAACGCCCCGTGAAATCCTGATTTTGTCTCAACAACTGGGGAAACACCTCAGAGAGGGGGTTCAAACATGTGAAACACATAGTGCTGGTTCTAGCCCATTGATATCCGCTGTATCATAATTTCTATTCCATAATCATTTCGGCAAAATGATGTGATGTGTGTGTGTGTGATTCTTCATGGCATATAAGTCAATTGGATGTCATATCGTTTAGTAGCTGTATACAGTATATAGTTGTATCCTTCTATAGTTGATGCCTTTTCTCACTTAGAAAACACACCACTTTCTCTTCATCATATCCTAGTCCTAGTCTTCCTGCTGCTTTCAACCATTTCAAAATGGATAAACATAATTCTCATTCTCATTAATTCTCCCCCTTTATTCATACTATGCAGCTTTGTCTAAAAAATCTGGATTATCCCTAGATCCAAGAGTCGATCATAATTTCCCCTACACTTGATGGCAATTTTCTAGGGGCATACCTGACTATCAAACATCCATTGATGGCCCTAGTCCCATGACCGGAAGTATGGGAATAACAACTGATGATACAATGGGATTACACACATGATTGATATCATATGCTATATTTGATGTAATCCCATAAAACACATTAACCCGGCTTTGCAACCCAACAGCAGTGAATATGCCAACTTCAACGTGACAAGGTTCCGGAGTAGTGTCCACGTTTGGGCCACATTTTGACGTTCAGCGTGGAAACAAAATGACAGACAAAGCGGGCGACAGAGTGGAAGACAAAGGGGGAGGCAAAGTTTGAGATAAAGTGAGGAGTGGGACAGAAGCTGGGCGACAAAGTGGGAGATAAAGTGGGGGACAAACGGGGAAACACAGTGGGAGACAAAGTTGGAAACAAGTGGGGGACAAAGCGCCAGACAAAGCGAGAGACAAAGTGAGACAAACTGGGAGACAATGGGGGGGAGAAAGTGGGAGAGACAAAGTGGCAGACAAAGCCGGAAACGAGGTGGGGGACAGAGTGGGAGACAAAATGAGAAACAGAGAGTGGGGAACAAAGTGGGAAACAAGTGGGAGAAAAGTGGGAGAGAAAGGGGGGGGGCCGAAGTGCCGAAGTCGGAGACACAGTGAGCGACAAAGAAAATGGGAGACATAGTTGGAGACAAAAGGCAAAACAGTGGCAGACAGAATGTAAAACAAATGAGAGTCAAAGTGGCAGATATATATATATATATAGACAGTGGGAGACAAAGTGGCCTCGACGGCCTCATCACGTGGCGATAGCTGGAATGTGGCCAAGACCTGGAAAAATATGGCGCCCGCGGCGGAAACGTAGCGAGTTTGCCAAAGTCATGGGATTTCATTGGGAGTTCAGCAACCAAAATCATGGATTTTAAGGAATATGAATGGGATATGACTGGGATATTCGTGGGATGTGAATGGTATTTAACCGACAAACATGCTAATTATGGTGAGTTGCTTGATTTCGAACTGCTCGTCTCGAGTAATTTGTTGACAGTTTGCAAACTGGAAGCCATGGCTCACTTAGCCCAATGCTTTACAAATTACCGAAGGGTAGTGAGGATATCCTATGGATTATCTGGTTTTTTAGTCAACAACATGGGGAGTTAGTTTACTCAACCGGTCAGTCCGTTTAGTTCTAGTTGGTTAATCATATGGATGCCCAGTTCAGGATCCTAAATTGCAGGTACCTACCATATATAAGGCCTATGTAAGGCCTATGTAAGAGAATATCCCCACAAAATATGGCATTATATGGTACAGTACCTCCATTTTAGGATCCTGGAATTTCCATTGATATTTAATATGGATGCCCAGAAAAGGGATGGTTGGTGATAGTCTCCAATACATTAGATTCAGCAGCCACTGCTCATGGGCGCAAGCAAAATGCACCCTTTTGCCGTGGCAGCAATGATGATGAAAAATCGCTGCTTTCAAGGCATTCCAAACATATTAGGGGATTACCCTCTGGTAAACTAACATAGCTGTGGTAAATCACCATGATTAATAGGTAATTCAGCTATAAATAGGTCATTTTCTATAGCAAACTCTTAGTTTACTGGAGAGTAAGTTGCCAGGAGGGAAAATGATTGTCACTGGGGATCAAACTCCCAAATAAGCTTTGAAAACACCAGAGTTTCAATCGTCTCTTAGATATTGACCATGGAAAAATCACCGGCCGAAAAAATGCTTTAGCCAACAAGCATGGACTATAGCCATCAATATTAATTCTATAACAGCAGGAAGATCAGCAACAAATAATTGTTTTCCTCAAAAACGGACATATCCAATAGGAAGATTGTCTAGACCCGTTTTTGGGGTTTCACGTTAAATTACTGTAAAGTGGTGTGAATTCATCACTAACTGGGATAGAATCAACAATGGACAAGGCATTAAATATATTGTTTACACAGAGGTCCAGATTTTACAACAACAGTGGGGAAACTATCAAATAAGTGGAGGACCGATATAAGTGAAGTATGCATGCAAGAAGGGATTCAACCAACAATTTTGATACAGAAAGAACACGCAAACCATGGAGGTGGCATACATGGGGAGACCGCATCCAACAACATCAATAAGTGGGAGATACATGTAAGACAGAAGGGAATACTGGGAGCATCATCATGCATAGCCATGAGGGAGACCCAGTGCTGAAATGGGTATAGGTCAAAACTAGCAAAATTATGCAAAATTGATCTAAATTGGATAGTTCATACTCGAAATGACCAAAATATCTGCTTCTTCTGTGCGTTTTTTTTACTGATTGATCCATAGCCTAAATAGTCATGGCATCTCCTGTTCTTTTTATTGAGTCAAGGATCAAGCCCAACAGCTAGGTCTCCATAGTAAACCAGGCCATTCTGGAGGAGTATCATGATAGGCCCGATGGGCAGCTTAAAACACCCACATGGCGCCTGTACATGTCAAGACAACATAGAGGTGAACATCCAAATAGCCCGAACCTCCTTAAATCGCCTTAAATCCTGATAATCAGCAATAGGCGAATGTGGGTATATGCCAAATTCAATCCGCCAAACGTGGCTTATTGATTCTTCATTCCAAAAATGACCTGCTGCTCTAGTGCTTGGCCACGGACACACATGTGATCTGAAGGAATAGTCGAAGATGGGATTAAGCCTTTCCTCAGCATGGGCCAATTTGGTGCCCCCTTGCAAGGAGAATTCTGCTAGGTGACCGTGGGCAAACCAACCAAGAACTGCTCAGACGTTACCCACTCGGGTTCACGATGGTTCACGTGGGCATGTTTTGGGGGAAATCTATCAATTGCTAAAAGGTCTGAATCATATTACTGTAACTTGTTGACGATAATCCCTACTTGACGGGTGAACCAAACATCAAATGTGTTTTGCTGCATATGGATGCATATGTAGGTTGGAATGTCCCCAGTGTCTCTGGGTTAGTTCAGGATGGCTCACATAGCCGGTGACACAACCGACAATAGCTAATTACACATCCATTATTTCCAGAAGATTCGCATCTTATTTTGAACCACCCCCAAGGGTGTCCGTATGTAGTAATAATCAACGTGTTTCTGTAGTCACCAATATATGCCTTGCTGGTTGCTTATGTCATAGCCACAACATCAACAAACATTAAACCACTTCACCAATGCCAGTGGTTTCCCACCCTCTCCTCCCTTGAAACAAATGCAGGAAGAAAATAATGTGTAGACCACATAGATGTAAATCATGTACAAAACCCCAGCTGCATAATAATGATCAGCTGAGTGTTTCAGATTATGCCATCAGACCCAATCTAAACAGATCCAGCTAGCAACCTAGTAGGTGGTTGAGTGCATTGAGCCAGCCCCAGAAAATATGCTCGTCATTGGGGATCCTCATCCCGTTCACATTTTTGAGTAGAATTCATATATGTTAGCTGGTTGAATACTCATCATTGCTTCAAAAACCCAGCATTCAACGTAGCAGGAACGTACCAGTCACTAAGGTCCAAGTCTCAACAACTCACATAGCTCTTCCTGATTTGGAGCCTCGGAGCTGTGCCGGAGACAGTGCACTCAGTGCACTCAGTGCACTATAGTTCTTTGGGGCCGCATATCTAGTTAAAAACCCACCTCAACTGGACCTCGTACAGGTGACATATGGTGACACCCAAGAGATACGGTGGCTGAAACGAAGATCGCGTTGCTAAGGCTTAAGTTGTGCTCTTTCTGGGCGGGCAAAGTTGGATCTGGCATTCATCCTTCCAAGCGCAGTCCCAGTTCCAAAGGGATTTGTATATATATATATATGCTGGTTATATTTCTTTTATCATATTGAAATCATATGACATCATTATTATCAAATATCAAACTACATATAATCATATATAACTACTGTTTATAGTTCATATATCACAATATAGGTAATATCAATAGTATGCCAACTTCCACATCATAATATCCATAAACTGCACACCTGACCCAAGTCCCACGCCTGGGGGTCTTTGAAGCGCCGCATAAGGTCCTGTGATATTGTTGGGTTGTAACTAAGCCTTGTTGCCCTAGTCAATTCAAGTTATGGTGGTGTAACCCTTAAATTACATATTGGGATATAAACGGGTATAACGGTATAACTTAACTAAACTGGCCCCCTCATAACATGAACACGTCACAGGAATTGTCACAAGGGATGATTGACTCAAAATGGCATATCAATGAGCCGATCCAGGCAATTGATCACTTTACCGTGTAACAATCTTACTAGTACCACTGTATTTGCAGAGCTGGTTTTCAGCTGACACTCTCTTTTGAAAAAAAGCTGAAGAAAATTCACTGATCGTCGCCGAATCGGAGGCTCCTGTTTGTCCTGATGGTTGTAATGTCTGTAGCCTGTTCCACACTGGGCCACTTTGAAGTGAGGCGAACAGAAGACCTGAGCCACAGTGATGCAAGGCGATGCCATGTTTCTGGCGCTGTCCAAAGTACTGGCTGCAGGGATTTTCAATGGCTATAATCCCTGTATGTTGGGATTTAACCCCCAATATCCCCCTATATGATGTTATATGTTTACGTGGAACTGGAACTGCACCCCCAAGTAGCTGGAACAGTTCCCCAAGACTTGTCTGGTCTTGCAGGTCGCTACCTCTTACTGTCAGACCATTCCTCACAATTGTGGGCAGTTGACGTATGGCCAAATGCCTGGGGCATAATAATGTCTCGTAGTTAGTAGCATTCCTTCGATTTCTCATGCTTCTCTTATGAAATGTCTTGCTGGGATATGGTGCACACAATGACAACAAAACCCATTTTCCAGGCACCAGAATCTTGAAGAGATTTACCATGAACCCAACCCTGTACAGACTTGCTACTACCCCAACTAATTGGTGATACACCCGACTGCTCGTACATAGATATTAATGATATTCCACGTGAAAACTGCTATGAATCCCCCAAAATCTTGCAAAAAGGAAGAGCTAAAATCCACCAAAACTTCGCCAGCAAAGTCAGAACCCGCAACGCATTTCACGGCTTCCCTACGTGATCCGTAGTCTCCAACGTCAACTCACCCCACTTTTGCACCTTTCAACCATGGCTAGAGGATCATGGAGGATGGAGTTTGATGCATCCTAAGTGGTACAAATACGCCGTTTTTTGTTACCCTCTGATAATTTCTGGCGTGACAACGGAAAATCCATCATTTCTGGATGATTTTTCCATTATACTATTCATATCTATTCATCTAGGGAGGGGAACCCATATCTATTTGGAGATGTTCCAATATGTAGTTGGATTTCAACATAATATGCTTGGTGCCACCATGTGCCACCTTACTCAATGGGATGCACCCCCCAGTACAAACACAGAACTTTTGTATACTTTTGTGGTAATTCCAATGAAACAAGCTCAATTTTTCTCAGACATGATGCTATCCCCCTGGGAAGGTTTATTAGATATGGGGTATATTGCATTACGTGAATTTGATTTGCGGATCAAAGCAATTTGAAGAACAATGCTGGCAGGTTCCGAATCCGATTCGAGGGAAGTAGTGGGATCGTGTATATTATATATACATACATATTATAATATACAGTATATATATATATATCGTAGTTTCCTCTGGTGAGATCTAATGAGATGGATAAATATTGAAAGGCTGTTTGATGACAGTCCGCCAAATGGCAATTGCTCTGACCATCAAAACGGGCTAAAAAAAAAGCTACAACCAAAGCTACTTGGCAGTGAACATCGTGAGTGTTGATTTTTGATGAGTTAAGAGTTTGGGTTTGTGAAATCTCCGTGTTTGTTGATTCCAGAAAACATATTGGTCGTCCTCCAAGCAAACCACTCCCCATGATGCCTGTTCCGATGCCGGCCCACGCATCTTCACAACCTGAGAGCGGCCCATTGAAAACCTCTCCAAAAAAGATGATTGAACAAATTTGTGTTTCTGCCCATCAAGTGAATATTTGATGTAATCAAACAAAATGGGCAGTAAAAAACTTTGGACCCACCAACGCCGTGTTTGGCTTTTTTGTGGCGGTCAAAACATCTGACGTCATGTAGCCTGGGGCCAAAAAATAGCTAGGCGTTGGAAGTTGATCATCTACACATCTATTTGGGTGTCTCTGATCATGGCACAGACCAAAATACATGCACCCACCTATGGCAATTTTTGGCAAGTGTAAGAAAGAAAATGACGAGAACAAATGATTGGGAACCTTATTTTCCGACTAACCCGTATGGGTATGGGTATATTTCAGAATATAAGGCCCAGGGAACCGCACAAGTTGATTATTCTCAGTAATAACCATCCATTTCTGGGATATCCAAATTCTGATCCACTGTATTTATGGAAATACCCAAATTCACCAAAATTGCCTACTGGATGTCCCAACTCTACACTCAACAGCCCACTGGTCCAGTGGCTGAGAGAGGGATACGATCCTCTGTGCCCCAAGCATTCTTCCTTGGAACATCCGGTCGGTGTTACGATGTTGCCATTCAAAGCTGGGTTGAAATCCAACAAGGTGGTGCCCCCAACAAGGTGCTAAGTTGGTGCAAATAACTCCAATAACTATGGTTTATAGGTGATATATCTATAGTTAATTGGCTTATAACCAATTTATAACTGGGGGGGGCACCACCTTGAATATCATCCAACAAACATTGGGGTATAACAAGCACACTCGAGACAGACATGCAGACTACAGCGGAAAATCATGACGAATGGTTTGACGAGTTTGTGGTGGAATAGCCCACAAAATGCACTATATGTATATACATGTACACGTGTATACAAATATATACAGTTTAGTAGGGACATGATATTAACGCTTATATTTTACATGTATGCCTTTGAGGAACGTTACCACACGTCCCGAGTACATGGGTGAACGTTCTGTGGAAGACAGCATGATCGATTCAGAAGAGTGGTCAAAAGCCGCTTCACGAATTTGATGAGCCCAGCAGGCCCAGCAATTGGAGACTTAACAGCCCTTGTTACTAAATGTGTGTCGGTCAGATCTCAATTCTTGAACATTTTCATGGCTTATCATAGAGACGCAAAAGCATAAGGTTGGTGGATGATTTACATCACCAGTTGAGTTTGGCCGAAAACAGGGTACCCAACATTCCACGTGTTATCATATCTAGCCCCTAAAATGCCATCAAATTGAGGCAGTCTCCATTTTTGGACAAACTCATCTCATATGTTACATATTTGTTATATATATATATATGTATACATTAGTATAATACAGTATAATATAATGTACAGGTTATTGTATTCAAATCTATCATTCTTTTTGCCATGTTAAACCCTTCCTGTTGGGCCACATCCCTTTTGGGCAAATTCCCCTCAAACCAAACTAGTTCATTGCCAATGTTTCTGTTGGTGAATTGAGTCCCATCATATATCGCATGATATATCCCGATAACATTGTTGGTTTGGTACCCGTTGTAAACCAATCTAAATGCACATATGGCATGCCCCGAAAAACATACATTGTGTCTCAATCCAGGTTTTTGTGGGGGAAAGACCCGCATGTAGATTATGCAGCAACCAATTAGAAATCATAGTACCCGTTCTATCCAGAAAATACCTGGAAAATACCCACCAACAAGACCATTAAATCAATCTAAATCCACCCAAATCCCCATGTTCTTCCCAGCTTCAGGCCCCAGTGGGGGAAGTCGCAATTTGCCATGCTCTTGGCGGCCTTGACGTCAGCCTCAAAGGCTCAAAGAGAGGCGCGGCACGTCGGAGGGGGTGATTGGCGCGGCCTTTCTCCGTGCATCATTGGTTTTAACCGTTTTAACCGTGCATCAAAGTGAGATTTTACCAAGACTTTTGATGATTGAATGAACCATCGTCTTTTGGTTTTGCATGTCATACCACGAAATACAGAGGGTTCCTGTAATTTGTCCCTTTAACCGATTCAGAGAATTATTGGCTTTATGGTTGTGGTATCATTCTTGCGTTTCCTATTGGTTTCTTATTGGGCTTATTCTGGGTTTTATAATCGGGCTTAACTATTGCCATTCGTAGTCGGTTTATCATTTATTTATTCTTGGTTCTATGATTGGTTAGCTATAGGATTGGCATTCTGTTGGGGTTTAACACTGTTGGTTTCAATTACAAAACAACGTTTTGCGAAGTTTGTCCAAAACGCGACACGCGTTGTGCTTGACTGGCTTGACTGGCTTGACTGGCTTGACTGGCTTGACTGGCTTGACTGGCTTGACTGGCTTTGGTTTTGCCCCAAATGGCCAGCTGAAACAAAACACAAAAATGCCGATGCCGTATGCCCATTGTTTGCTATTTCAGTTTAGAGATATTAATACAATAGAATGGACCATGTTTTTCTAAAACAGTTGCACGACGCGAATGGAGTTCCGCAGTCCATGGTTCATCTTTCTCCATCTTTCTCCATTTTTTGATTCCCAAGGGATGACCCAAGGACCCCGGTCATGTTACAATGTTACCCCGTAGTGTTTCTCATCGAGGCCGAGGCCATCGAGGACCTAAACTTTTACTCAGCTTGGCAGTGATTGGTGCATAGAGGCTACTTAAATGGCTACACATCATTGGACAATGTAGGACAATGTATCAAATCTGATCAAATCTGATCAAATCTGATCAAATCTGAAACCCTGGTCTATGAAGGAGGAAATGCGCATACGAGCAGAACAGAACGCCTGATGCTTTTATTCAAAACCTTGAACCCACCTTACGGGGTTTCACCCAAAAAAAAGACCGGTGACTGTTTTCGAAAGCAATCTATGGCAACCCCGCAAAAAGGAAAAACACAGAAAAGTCAAATCCGAATATAGGTACTAAATCAAACCTTGTCCATCCTTTTGAGGTCTTTACAGCATCGGACATCACCTCCATTTGTTTCGTCAATCGCTGGGCCGCTGGGCCACCCGGCTGGATGACTGTAGGGTCGGCGGCTTCCGGTGCCGGTGCCGGTGCCGGACTGGAGCAACTGGAAACAAGTGTGACCTCAGATGGCGCGAGCTGAGCGCGAGCTGAGAGGGGGACCTTTTTTTTAGACCCCGAAATGGGCCCGAAATGGTAGCTAAGTGATGCTAAGTGGTGAATTCTATGGTTAATAGATACATGATATATCATATTATATCATGATAATGTCGGATCTTGATTAGTGTAGGGCCCCCCTAAACAACTTTAGGAATCTCTTTAATGTGAACATTTTTCGGGGCCGGTGTCTGAATGATATTGGATCAATTGATTTCAACTGATTTCAATTTACTTTCAATTGATGTCAATTTGCTTTTAATTGACTTCAATTTACTTTCAATGATTTCAATTTACTACCACTTGGTTTCAATTTGTTTTTAATTGATTTCAATTTACTTTCAACTGATTTCAATTTACTTTCACTAGATTTCCTTTATTTTCAATTAACGTTCAATTTATTTTCAATTGATGTCAACTTACTTTCAATTGATTTTCAATTGATTTCAATTTAGTTTGAATTTATGTTCAATTGATTTCAACTTACTTTCAATTGACATCCCATAGTAATCCCATAGAAATATCATAGATATGCCATAGGAATCCCACAGAAATCCCATAGAAAGATCATAGAAATAACATGGAAATAGCATAGGAACCACAAAGAAATCCCATACGAATCCCACAGAATTCCCTCAGACATCCCACAGTAATCCCACAGAACTATGATAGAAATCCAATAGTAAACCCATAGAAATATCATAGCAATCCAGTAGAAATATCATGGAAATCTCATAGGAATCCCAGGGTAATCCCATAGAAAAAACATAGAAATACCTTAGAAATCACATAGAAATCTTATTGAAATCCAATGGAAATCCCATAGAAATATCATAGAACCACGATAGAAATTCCAAAGAACCCCCATGGAAATCCCATAGAATTCCCAAAGAATTCCTATAGAAATATCATAGAAATCCCATAGGAATCCAAATCCCATAGACATCCTTTTGAGCCCCCATAGGAATCCCATAAAAATGCCATAGACACCCCTTCAGAAACACCATGAAACCATAGAATATCATAGAAACACCTTAGAAATCCCATGGAATTCCCACAGAAACTCTATAGAAATCCCATAGAAACACCATAGGAATCAAGGATAGGATGCCAGGACAATTGAACTAAGTAAGAGACACAAGCTATAGCAAAGGAAAGGAGAAAATGATTTTGGAAAAAAACACTTCGAAAAAAAAAAACTGGACACAATAGAGGACACCCACAGCAAACATACTATTGAAGATCAATGCTGCTCATGGGCTACCCCCTTGAAAATTTGTTTGGGTGCTGTTTTTTAATCGAACAGGGCACCACCAGCGTGCACAAATTTGCAATATGTTGCAATAGTTTTCCTCAAATTATCTAGAAAAAAATATTTATCTGCTGCATGTCTGTTGGCCTATGCCAATCTGCTGCAAAAGGAAAAGGAAAAGGGGAAAAAAACAAAACGAAAAAAAAAACCCAAAAAACAAAACAAAACAAAAAAACAAAAAAACAAAAAACAGACTCATGAAAGTAACAAAGATTGGGTTCCTTGGGGTTAGGAGTTTTTTTTTTGTTTTGCATTTTTTTGGTTTCTTGGTTCCTTGTTTTCTGGTTCGTTGTTGTTTTTTTTGAAGGGCTGGCAAAACAACACAAAAGTGAAGGACCTAGACCTCACTCTTTGCCAGTTCTCCCACTTTAGGGGTTGCAAACTTGCTTTTAGTTGATTTTATTGGTTGCTTCGGGCCTGTGGTTCCATTAGGAAACCATGTAAAAAACCATGGACAAATGCAGGTATCACTGAGGGAAGCTTAGGGGCTTGGGACACGGATTAGGCAATTTTGTCTGTTTATGTAATTTTTCAAAAACTGTGTTGAACAAATGCAAACACATAGGCAGCCAATGAATGTGTAGAACTGATTTTGAGATTGACATTGTTGGCTCAAATCCTTGAGTTAACATATGTTCAAACACTTTGAGGATTCCCTTGAAAAGGAGTGATGCATCTCTTTGAAGTGAGTGCTCCCTTCAACAAGTGCATTTCTTTTAAAATGGTAGAGCATCCCATTGAAGTAGGTCATGTTTTAGTCTACTTCTATGTCAAAAATGAACCCTCTTGCACATGCAATGCCCTTTTCACAATATATTTTCTTAACTCAAGAAGAAATGGTACATGTAAGCACGTAAAATACGTCCTTCACAATTGCACATCATTTTTCTGAATGCATAATGTGATATTCTTCCAAGACAACGAACCATATTTTGGGAATAACACCCTTTGGTGTAGGCAGCTCTCCTCTTGAAAAATATTGTAATTTGAAGAATGTGCATCTTTA
>Ga0126342_10011427_pt1 | contig 15862 bp, 14 predicted proteins | sample Cyp1metagenome_FD_92528 | JGI IMG/M metagenome (GOLD analysis project Ga0126342, IMG submission 92528) | Coral microbial communities from Lord Howe Island, Old Settlement Bay, Australia - Cyphastrea 1 metagenome | ecosystem: Host-associated > Invertebrates > Cnidaria > Coral ... | reverse complement strand
GGACGACGAGGACGACGAGGACGACGAGGACGACAAGGACGACAAGGATGACAAGGAGGACGAGGAGGAGGAGGACGAGGCAGGAGGAGGCGGAGGAGGAGGAGGAGGAGCAGGAGGAGGAGGAGGCAACTGACATAAAATCTAACAACCCTCACCTGGCAGGTGGGGAAATAAATAGAATTGGAAATAAAAAATGTTGGATTAAAAAATGGATTTCAGCTCTGGTGTTTTTTTAATCGGGGGAATTTATTAATCTGGGGGGACCACCTGTTTTTAAATTACATTTTTTTTTGGGGGCAGTGGTGGTTGATTAATCCTGGGGGTATTATTAATCCTCACTTGACATTAATGATCAACAGTTTATCAATGTATCAAGCATATATATATATATATGATTATATATGTATCATTATATATAATTATATATATGTACACAGTATATATATATGTATAATCTGCCAGGTAGATGAGGTTCTAAACCAAACTTACAACTCTGGGGACCCGTTCCTGTACCATCAACACAGAGCACGTCTGCTGTCTTCGTCCTGACCCACCCCATGACCTGGGAGAAAACGTCGATCATCTTTGTCACGTCGTTATGCGATTTCGACATTTGTGCCTTCACCTGCCATGCCAAAACAATCAACAGAATTTGCAGCATTGCTGGTAACCCTGGTAGCTACTTCCCCTGGTCAATGAGTTCAACTTTCTCCTTCACCAAGCTGCAGCTGCCCCAAATGGCTAGCTGTGCACCTCCACCATGGCTGCCAAAACACTTGGAGGTCTCAAGTTGCACTGGTCTATCATCAATTTCCTGGATCATTGTCCCGCAAAAAATGATCAACAAACATGAATATCATGAATCAACAGTTTTCAAAAAAAATATACCATGATCGTTGATGCCCTGCCCAAGGGTCACCAATTTCCCATGTCATGATAATAAACATTACAAGTACCATTCTTACTCGCCCGTGGCCACCTCCTTCAGCTCCGACTTCAAGCTTCCAGTGGTCGCTTCCAGGACTCGTTGCGAGGCGGTGCATTGGTTCACTTCCACTCCTCGCAGGCACGGCGGCAACGGGATCCAAACATCAAGTCACCTTGGTTTTTAAATGGCAAAAATGGGGGGTTGAACAACAATCAAAATTGATTCAACATGATTTGAGATATTTGAGTATCAAGCACACATATGCTTAAGTCATGTCAGGTCTAAGTATAATGCCATTTCTCTTACATCAAATGCGTCTCCACATGGGTCCCCCATATTCAGGATAGGTCTTTACCTTAAGACATAGAGGGGAAACTAACGATTCATTTAGGGACTGTGGGTTTTTGATATAATTAATGGGTCAAATTGCATGTGTTGTTTTTTAAATACGATATGCTTTTGAATTTTTGTGCCATCAAGAGAGTTCAGATTGAAAATGTGGCTCATTCTGATTCACTTTTCCTTTTTTGATTTTTTGACGTGCTCATATATTCAAGTTTTTGCGAGCCCCCATTCACGACCTGAATATGCCTTTCCACCAATAAGTTTTTCTACAGTTTGTCCGCGGGTGACGGATTGTCTATGGGAAAGTGTGGCTCCATTTTTAAAATCTATTCATTCATATTCATTCCATATATCTGGGTAAATTATAATAATTCACTAACCTGAATTAAGGCCATTTGGGGATGATTTCCCTTACTAACCATGATTCCCAGTGAGGTCGTAGTGAGGCCGTTATAATTCACCCAGATATATAAAGTTCCACAGGGATCAAATCAAGGATCATTGTGTGATCCAAGCCTCTTACAAGTTGTGAGACAGTGTGTAAGGTGCAGGTCCCTTAAGGAGCAGCATCCTTGTGTTGTTCCCTTGGAAAACGTATTAGAATCGTCTCTAAAAACGCCCAACAAATTGTGTATGCTGTATGCACATCTTAAACCCCAGCTGCAGCACCAAGGCTTTTGAATTCCCATTACCTATCCTGGAGGCGCAGGGAAGTCTATGTTTGCAACAATTCATCATGAAGGCTATGAAATTTAAGTCGTCTGCTGAAACGCCAAAGCTCTGTGTTCGAGGAAGTCTTTTCGGAAGGCACGGACCTGCGGCGGGGCATCAGTAGGGAAAAAATGAGCAACTGTTGGGCTGTGGGCACAAATTTATGGCATACTCGCCAAACACATCCAAATGTCCACAAAATTCAAGATGAACTCACCTTATAAACATAGCCATTTATGCATCGTAGTCGTAGTTCCAACCCCTTCTTGTCGGATCTTCCAATTTTTTCTTGTCGGATCTTCCAAACCCATTGTTTTAGGTGGTTTCTACCCCAGCTCTTTTTTGGGGATGGTGCACAAAAATGCACCAAGTCTGAGGATACTTCGAAGCCCAAGCTCTCCATGTTCGGCCAGAATTTCCCTGTAAATGCCTATAAATTGGGGCATACTTAATTACAATATATATATATATATATAATTGGCCTCCATTGTTTAAACCAAACCCCTCTTCAATATTGGTCAAATCCCTAGCTTGATAGTAACAACATCTCCTGGCCGGTCAAATCTCACCATACGGCCATACGGCAATCGACACATCGCGCTGCACCTCGCTTTCCAAATCCTTCACGTGCTGCGCGAAGGGCGTCAGGATACTCAGCAAATGTTCGTGCACGAACCTCGGGCGCACGCAAGGTGCGGCTAGGACACAGGGCAGTGCCTGTGGGATAAGCCACAGTCGACTTACCCTCTGGTTATTTAACATAGCTATGGAAAATGGCCCATTTATAGATGATTTTCCCAGCTATAAACCTCCATTTATGGTTGGGATTTTCCAGTTCGCAAACTGTTAGTCATAACCAGATGGTATTGACCAGGGTTATTGTCCAGTTACTAAGTGGAATGATCCTCCTACGGCCTATACCAGTGATGCATGATAAGAAATGACATGCGAATTGTATGCTATGGTGATTTTTTGGGACTAATTGGCAAGATGGTGCAAAGAGAAGGAATAAAAAGAAGAAGAAGGAAGAAGAAGAAAAAGAAGAAAAAGAAGAAAAAACATATCTATATGATTTATAGGCTATATACTATGATTATAAGCAGCTGTTTTCCTCCATAGACGATGGCTTACAAATTCACCATTCGAACCATCTTCCGGCTGCCGACCCATCTCATCAAATGAACAAGATACAGCGTTACCACTCAAACACATTTTAAAAAAATACTCTGACACCTTAAAAAAATGGTAATCCCCAAAGACAAAGAACAGTAACAGCCCATTAAAATATATTAAAATTGTGGTAAATTCCTGCAACCTATGCATTTCTATATGTTTTTTTGGGGAAGGTCCTATCACATCCTATCACCTAGATCCAAGCCATCCGGACTGAAACTGGCACAAGTGGCGTATACATGGGATCAGAGCTGTCCTGGCGACACTGGAAGATACAGATTATCCATGATTATCCTCCACTAAACTAAGATAATCTAAGATAGCTATGAAACATGGATAAAACTGGCACAAAGACATCTACAAATCAATCAATGGATTGGTTTAAGGGAAAATCTACAGGAAACCATAGATTTTCCCATTAAACATGGGGCTTTCCTGTAAATTTTCCCTTAATCCAATCCATTGAATCAATGGTCTTCCCATGGGGTCAACATGGTCAACCCAGTCCTGAGGCTTCAAGGACGAGGTGTTCTGCATGTCCTGTGGCCGTTTAAAAAACCAGCACGCCCTAGTGACTTAGTGGGACGAATGGCACATGAAAAACGGTTGTGAAAGCGTCACAAAAAGCATCAAAGTGAGCCATTCATGACTATTAATTTTGTGGTGCTAATGTAAATTCATAGTAAAAAGCTACCATGGCACGTATAATTAATTTTTATATCTATGTCTATAAATAGTATATCTTCACTACGTCCAGATTTGGGCGACAATGGCGGAGTTGTATGAGCGGTTGATCCTCATTGTTCACATATATGTTTACCCCACCAATGAATGAGGAAATTCCTCACTTTCAGTCAAAAATAGATCGAATGTTCATCGTCACCTCTAATTTCATTTGGATTTGCTGCTTTGCCAAAAGGGACCATTTATAATCATTTATAATCTATGAACAAAACACATAGTCCCAGTAATTTCCCCAAATGTTTGAGTTACCAATGGCAAAATAAAACATAATGTTCAGCAAATATCCAACATTTGCAGGGTGGGCTTACCCTGAGTAATCACCGTAATGAAAATGAACATCATAACATTCATTCGTAACCAATGTGGTACCCAATCGGATACAGTAAACTAAGATAGATGTGGAAAACCCATAGTTTCCCATTAAAAACATGATCTACATTCATGGTGTCATGGTGTGTTTTTATGATGTTTTTTTACGTCTATGTAAACGTTTACAGGAGGCAAATCTCCTTTTTGAAAAGCCTAGTCAAACCAACAGTTGTTTTTTTGGTTGAACAGTTGAACATCTATAGGACAATCATGGATTTTCCCATCATATATGGAGCTTTTCTGTCAATGTTCAAACCAATCCAAACCAGGCATTTTTTCATGGGCGCCATGTCCAGTGCTCGGCGGCACGGTACCTCTCTGCTCAGGTCCCAATCCTGATCCGCCATGGCCATTTTGACGCTGAAAAAAAGGCGTGAAAGATGGGGCAAAGCGCCTGACATGTTGAAGAAATGATAACTCTGATGATGAAACAGGATCATATCATATAAAACATACATTTTTTTGAACAAAAAAACATATATATAAAAACCCAGCAAAAAAAAACAACATATGGAACTCAGTAAGAGGATCATAGGTGACCTTGAAAATACAAATTCCGATGCTTTTTGTGTTGCGCGGCCGAGGCTGTCAGAGGACGGCATCGATGGCTGGTGCACCATGGGATGTTCCCCTCCGATAATCAAACATGGTTGGAAATTGCCCCCAATTTATGGCTGATGTTCAGTGATTTTCATTGATTTTCCCATGAAGACATATTAAGACCATTTAAAAACCTCCATTTAGTTCAAGGATTTTCCCAGCCATGTTTGATGATCGGAGTTTCCAGCTCCAACTCCTCCTTTTTAAAATCTTTTCTTCGCCCGGAAACGTCGCAGGCACGAGCGTGTGACCTAGCTCTGCCTTAGGCAGAGCCGAGGAATCTGAGAAAAGCTGCTTTGAGCTCCAGTGAAACTGTGCACCTTGGTGATGTCAACTGCATATGCTGCATATGCTGGAAGCCTATAGGATCCTACCAGGGCATCTGTTGGAGTGCCAAGGACTTTGGCGAATGAGTCCATGAAAGTTGCCGTCTTGGATTTTCCGTCGAATGATTACAAACAAGTTAGACCAACAAAAGGCAAGTCAATGCAACAATCAGCAAGTGTTGGTTGTGCATGTACCAACCGGCCTGTCCTGTCAATAACATGATCTATGATGATCTATGATGATCTATGATGATCTATGATCTAGAGCAGACAATCTGAAGTGACCTGCATCATACCTGTTTCCACGATACTGCTGAGGTCCTGGCAAAAACTCTTCCCTTCCCTCTTCCCTTCGCCAAGGTGCCCAATGATTGGGGCTCCGGTGCATCCCGAATCCATGGATTGCTGCAATGGAGTCCTTTGTTTGTCAATCTGATGATTGTCCAAGTGCCATGTCTGTGTATCAACATATCGGTCTATACTATACATATTTCTGATCCCCAAATCTTCAAAGTGCTTTTTGCCATCTCATTAGAATCAATGTCATATACTGTTATATTCCCAGTATATCTGTATTACATAGTTGGTTTCACTTTTTAAAGCCAATCATGATGATTGACTTAAACAATTCCCACCATGTTTTTTCCAGGATTTATCTCATGATATCCCCACAACAGATCCCAAATGAATGGCTGGTTACCCCAGACCCCAGATCCACCGTCCCGCCGTCGCCTAGCCGTCGCCTAGCCGTCGCCTTCGTCAGCCCGTGGTCCGGGCCCGATCCGTCTTGACCTCACCGTCTTGGGCCATAAATTTATCACCCATGACTGGGAACGGTTGATACATACCATGGTTTATAATACTGGGTATACATACCATACAATAATAAACCACTCATGACTAGGGAATGGGAATTATACTAATACCACCTATAAAAACCATAATATAATGTGGGTAAAACAATCATAAACCACTCATGACTAGGGAATTATACATACATAGCACCTATAAATTTATGGTGATGGCTGGGGGATGGTGCAGATGGCATTGGGAATCAACCCCCAAAGTTATATGCTGGTCGATCAGGGCCCAATCATCCCACTGATAAACATGTGTACATTTGAGAGCAAGTCATTCTTCGATTTATTGTGGCTTAAGTGCTTAAGCCAATAAAAAAAACAATTGGATAGACAAATTTCGAACCCATCTGCCAGCTATAAATGCTTGACGATTACATGTTAGTGCTAATAACCCAGAATTCTAGTGTGGTTAAAAAAAAAAACGTGTGATTGGGAAACTTCCTAGCACCTTGGCTCAGTTGGCTCCCCATTTGGCTTCCCATTTTTTGCTTGTGAAAAGTTGGTGGCCCGTTCCATGATACACCCATTGCTCCGTTCTCAGTTTCCTCCACTGGGTCCAGTAACCAAACATCATACCCATGGCCCAAGTGATACGGCAAAATTCCGACCCAAACATCATAGCGAGTTGCTTAGAAATCCATGGGGATTTGGTGATTCCAGGTGATTTTGTGATAGAAACCCATACTCCATTTAGATTAGATATCCCCTTTATAGAAAAAAAATAAAGGATATTAAAGGCTTGTGCGAAAATGCCATGAAATCACCACAAAAAATCCCCATGAAAGGCCACCGGCCTCTTCAGCCTCCACCTCTACGGCAGCCATCACGTTCCGCACCTTGGAGAGGAGCCAAGCCCGCCGGTTGGGTGAAAAACCCATGGGGATTTGGATGTGGGTCAAAATGGAAGACCTAGGGGACCACAGATGTTAGTCTAGTTTAGTATTCACCATCCAATTATTGGGGTACCTAATTTTGACCCATACCCATTTGGTGATTTTGTGTCGTGTCTAAGGTGTCTAAGGACTTCTATTTTTGGAGATGACTGACCTTGGCGAAGTGGGAGTGTCAAACAACGTGGAAGGTGGAAGAAGGTGGAAGAAGGTGGAACATGCACTTTGAAATCACGAACCTCAGATCTGGTTGGATTATGACTTTCCAGATCGTCAAATAGTCACATCATAGTGGTTTTTCTAGGTTTTTCTAGTGGTTTTAATAGTGGTTTTCATGAGATATCTGCTTGGTGCTTTGGAACATGACTGGATTATTTTCTGTCAATGAATTATGTTTCCAACCACTGGAGGTCAGAATATTCCCATTCTGGTGACCATTGGCGACCATTGGATGTCTAGGAACCACATGTCATGAAACCACCAAAATTGTCACCGTTTAAAAAACAGTTTCATATGACAATGCAATTTAATATGTGTATACATATATGCATATCTCATTCAATCATAGTGAGAACTGTAAATGTTGAACATTATATAAACACACTATGTTAACAATCATATCTGATCATATGATATAAATAATGGATATGATATGATACAATTGTACTATTGATATACGTACAAGTATATATGTATACAATATATTGTACATTTTGATATATATATATATATATATATATAATATTATACATAATTATATCAATCATATCAGTATTTATCCACACTGACAACCTTTCGTAAGGTGATTTTTGAAAGGTAGGTTCTCTGCCAGCGCCCAGCCTCCATAAGGGGATGGGTTACTTGATGCTGCTCGGCTCCCAGACTGCATTCAGATAGCCCACCTGAGTCCCAGAGTCCCATGGCCGTTCTGGGCTTAGGTCCGGATAGGTCATTGCGTTCAGACCAAGAAAACCCGTAAAATGTGGGCGATTTTTGGGTGTTCAACTCTCCATCCGATTTTGAGGGTATAGTAAAATCAGTAAACAAGCTTGATCCATATCCGTTTTCAAGGCGATGTTCATGTCTGAATACATGCATCAGCAATCAGTACTCATGACTCATGGCTCATATTTTCGGTGGCAAAAAAGGTGGGTTTTTTTTCCATTCAAGGTGGCACTGGCATTCAATCTTTATGGCTGAGATCTCCCAGCTGAAATTTATCCAAGAGACGAAGGTGATGGCAATGTCTGGAGCCTTCCATGGCTGAGATACAAAGGGGGAAGGTGTGGTGACCTGGTGAACCTGAGTTGTACCTGTCATTTATACCTCATAATTATTTTTCTAGAGTAGAAAACCATCTGGTTTTCTAAACACTGCAACGGATAGTTTATTTGTGCAACCATCTACTGCTACATATAATTATGTAGTTGCAACAATAAAACATATTTATTGTGTGCGAAATGAAAACGCATCCTGCATCGCAAAAACGACGGGTAAAAACATCATCCCAGTGAGATCACCGGAAGAGTTTTCTGCATATGAAAACCGCTTCAACAATCTTCAAAATCTCTGCTGAATCTCCATTCCATACTAAAATATATACTAAATATGCTTGATCCCTGAGTCATACTTGCATCTTCCAATTCTGTGAAAGAGCCGTTTCCCCATAAAAACATATATGGCTGTGTGTCAAACACCATGGTGCTCTTCTGTTCACATCAAAATAGCTGGTAAGTGGATGTTCATTCATGTTCATTCTCCCAAGAGTTGTTTAGTAGATTTTAATGTATATCCGAAAAATAAGACTTTGTCTGTGGTTGGGAAATTCCTAGTAGCTCCTTGGAATTGGGAGTGTCACTACACCTCGAAAGAGGTCACTATTTATTTCAGTCTTCCCTATCTAGTTTTGTCATTGTCCCCAAAATATGGTACTGTACCCTAAATTCATTGGTTACTCATCAATGCCCCTACTTGAAATGGAGATTTCAGAATTTTGAGGCACACTCATCTGGAACGTTTGTGGCCAAGCTCGGTGATGAGGGTTGGAGTAAAGTGTCAAGGATTCAAAACTCCAGGTAAACCTCATGACGAGGCCCTGTTTCCAGGAATGTTAGTTGGATAATGGTTCATGATGGTTCCTCCATCATTTCCAGGTGTTTCAGATAGCTTGAACCCATGGTAAACACTTTTTTTTTGATGATTAAAGCCTTTAACTCTAACTATCAAATAGACAATCCCATCATTGGAGCCATAGTGTTAACTAATGCTAATTAGATCTTACATTAACTTCACATTAAATCATCATTCAATGGTATTAAATGGTTGGTAAATCCAAAAAACATATTCCATTTGTATAGCTGGTTAATCCCCTCCTTGAGCGCTAACATAGATGTGGAACACATCATTATTTTAAAGAATTCTTACTAGCTAAATGGCTACTTTTACATTACATGATATGCTTTGGACGATGTTTCATAGCTGTTGCTTTACCAGATACTTTTTTTTCTCCAACCCTTAACTGGTTGGTGGTTTCAACCCCCTGAAACATATTAGTCAGTCAGATTGGATCATCATCCCAACTATTGGGGAACATATTTCAGCCATGTTCCAAACCACCAACCAGTTAAAAAGACCACCGTTTCGGACGATGCCTGCTGCACTGAGCGCATGTAGATTCGCACCGGTTCATCCGTGATGGGGCCCGGGATCAGCAGCTGCAGCAAATGGACCCTGGAGCCCAGAGGAAACCTTCTGAAATCTGTGGGACCAAAAGCCGTTCAATGGGCCAAATAGAGTCTAGACACACATGAGAAATATATATGTGTGTATATATATATATACAGTATATAGAAATATATGTGTATATATATAGAAATAATATACATACATATATATATAATATAGAAATATGATGAAGTATGTGAAGATCTTGGGCACAGGTGAAAGAAACTGCCATTTCAGCAGGGAAAATACTGGAGAAGTAAAGGAAAACTTGGGAACATGGCAATGTCGATGGTGAACATGTTGAAAACATCTGAGAAAAATTGAGAAAATATAGGACAAAGATGGAACACTTGTAGTTTCAATGGGGAAAATGTGGGAAAATTGTGACGAACCAATGGATTTTGGGGGAAACCATCGTAACAAACCCAGCTTTCCCTACTATTCCAACATGGCCAACATATCTCCATCACCCACTACGACCATTTCTGCGTGACTCCTGGGATCTTCTGGGCATCTATGGTCGGTATGGTGGAGATAAAAATCGTCCGATTTAAGTGTCATCGTATGTCATCGTCCAAAACCAAGGCTTGCAACATTTTGTGTTGGTTTCAAATCTGGACAATCCATATTTTCCGTGCCCAAGTGCCCAAGTGCCCATTGAAATTGTCTTCAAATCCTGTGAAGCCACATGTGTTGATAAAACCTGAGCTTCATCTGATGTTTCTTGGATTCAAATATGGTCTTTAAATGTCTTTAATCAGGGCTGCGCCCAAAAACCCACAAGAGGATACAAGAGGGAGAACTGGGACATTACGGGGCAACATGAACAAATAAGGCCCCAACAGGCTATGAATTGCATTGGGATAGATTGAAGCAACCCTGAATTCTTCGTCAAATCCAATGAAATCCCACAATTCCATACTACACATTTCCATACATGTCCGTCCATACATGTCCATACATTTCCCTGAAATGTCCAGTTGTTATGCGGTCAAATAGTCAGTTACCAGAACCGGTAAAAAGGGTTTCCCCCCGGTACCAGGCAATCCCACATGTTCTGCGCCAGGTTCATCTGCGTGACAGTGCCATCAATCCGGGGCTTCAGGGACATCCAGGTCCTCTCTCAGGCCAATGGATGGAAAAAAACACCACATGGCCATAGTGGTAACATGATGTAACTTACTTAAGTTACTTGTAAGATCTTGTAAGTGTTTCAAGATGTTTCAAGATGTTTCAAGATGTTTCAAGATGTTTCAAGATGTTTCATGATGTTTCAAGATGTTTCATGATGTTTCAAGAGTGTTTCATGAATTTTGTTTATGAATTGTTTACATGATCTCTTTTGGGAGTTCCAAACAATGTATGTGGGGAGACTGTCCCATTTCATCTTTAGTTCGGAGTTTCCGCTGATAAAAATCAAGGGAGGATATCAACGAATCCCTACTGGAAGACTGGTGTCCGTTTGTGCGGCAGTAGTGCCCATTGAAACACAGCAAATCACATATAGTTACTCTCAGTGTGGGACAGATTTGGACAGCACCTACTTACATGCATCTGCAATATGTACCTTTCGAAGCTCAACTCGATTGCAATTCGCATGCTGGGATGACATGAAGTAATGGGCGACTCTTAAGATTCTGCGATGAGGCATTTGGCATTATTTGGCCACCCCAGCTTGGCGGAAAGAAACACCACAATATACCACACTCTTCCCAATTCATGAAAATCGTTGGGCCGTTGGGGATGCAGCAAGCAGGTGTCTTTTCTGCCACGTTCGGCCGGGCCAATTCCGGCGGGTCTTCTGCATGCCTTGACGCGCAGGTCAACCAGCCAAAGTCGCTTCAACGGTGCCCTCTTTGCCACAAAACAGCCGGCAGTTCGCGGGCGCGTCGCTCTACCCAGTGCGAAAGTGTCTGACACTGTGACGCCCACAACATACCGTGACATACCGTGACATACCGTGACATACCGTGACATACCGTGACCCAAGTTGCTAGATCAATTGCCTGAAGAGCGTTAAAAAGGGGCAACAAAAGGGATGTACTTCAGTTGGCTTTATCTGAAAATCGGGTACCACAAATTCACTAGGTTATCATCACCTTCGCCATTGAAATTGTCACTTTGGCGTATCCGGCGAATTCCTCATTGGACAAACCCAATGAGTTCTCAAGCCATGCAAGACTTTGGTGGGCCACGAGGTTACCTATATACATCACAATGCCACCTGGTTAGCATTCACGGCCCATTCAGATTTGGGGTACAAGTAGAACCCAACTCCTACTCATGTCACCCCCGGATTACAAAGTGTTATAAATCCCAATTGTTCACATGCACAATTTTTCGGTATATACAGTACTCTCAAAGTTACAAATATTTACTAAGTCTGTTGAACTGGCATACCTCCATATGAATTACCCTCTGGTAAACTAACATAACTATGGAAAATCACCATGTTCAATGGGTAAATCAACTATAAATAGCCATTTTCAATAGCTATGTTAAATTACCAGAGGGTAACAAGTTTTCTACATGGGTTAACATGAACCAATATAGGGATCCCATGACCAGTCTCCGCACGGTTCGTTGTGGCTGCGGCTTCTTGGTGAAGTTGCTAGACAGGCACGGGTGAGAATTGGTTTGACATCTATATGCATTTTATAAAATATATTTAATAATATATATATATATACACAAATGATATGTATATATATATATATATTATATACACATAATAAATGTATATATATATACATAATATATATATATACACAATGTGTATATATATAATGTATATATATATATATATATGTATATACATATATATATATATAATTATACGTACATATGAGCATGTATGTAAGGTACAGTAGAGTATATGCACTATTCTGTATTATGCAACTTGGATCCGGGAGATCTTGGGAGTATCCGAGTACCCGAGAAGGGCTGATGGGTCTGAAAGAATTGGAAGTGGAGAGCTTAGAGCTCAAGATTTATGACCCGCTTGGGCTTGGATGGAATCCAAATCGATGAGATAAACATAGATAAACATAGATAAACAATGAAGAAAACAACAGTCAAAAAAGAGGAGGGAAAAAAAAACGTGAAGAAAGGGAGGGAACACATGCTGAACAATGATGAAACACATGAGGAAAACCACGAGAAGAAAATGATGATCAAAATCATGTGAAGAAGAGGCAGGAAAAAACGGATGCAATCAAGCACACGTGAAGAGAAATAAGAACACAATGAAGAAACATGGTAGGTTAAAGAACAATAACAATAGTAGAAAAAAAACATGAAGAAACATCAGCTTAACATCCAGAAGAAGCGAACAAAGAAACAACACATAAGCGATAAACAAATAAAGCTACAGCTAGCAAATGGACAGAAAATGACTGTGGCCCACAGGCGCTCCAAGGTGCGAGTTTTCTTAGTCAACATTTGAAGGTTTCGACCCACCCAACGCCATAAACAATCCCCATTTCTGGCTGATGGCCTTGAGTTTGAAAACCTTGAACTAACCCTCCTGGTATCCAGATAATTCCCCGCAAACTAACCATGATTCCAGGGCTAGGTCACAACGAGGTGATGATTTTTTTTCCCAGATATGATACAATGGTATTAATGGGCACCCCAATCATTGGATGCTTCATACATGTTCCTACTAAAAAAAAAAACACCCTTAAATCTGTGGTCCCCCAGGCTGCCAGGTCGATGATTTATCCACACAGTATTTATCCATAGCTATCACTTGCTGCTGCTTAGTAGGGAATGGGGGAATGTTCCCAGTCATCACTACAGTAGTAATCATATATGTAATAATCATCCCAGCAACCCCCATTCCCATCCATTCCCTACGTTTAGCACCAGTAAGAAAAGCACCTGTTCTAACTTCTGGGATGCAACGACGTCAAACCAGGCACGACGACTCCGCGATGTGATGACATCTCTCCAAGATGGTCTCCAGAACTGTCGCAGTTTCAACGCGGGAGAAGCATTATTTGCACCCGGGAGGGAAAAAAGAACATTGAGTCATATTGATGTTCTACAAAAAAAAGCCAAAACAATCCAACACACCTGAAAATCCTTGATTTGCGCGACAGGTATATAGAGAGGCATCGCCGCTGAATTTCGCTTCGTTTTGACTCGAAAAAAGCTTCGGCAGTCGTCTTCCAGGATACCGCACTTCCACAGCTCTCCAAATCTGCGACAGATCTATACAGCAAACCTGTGCATAGTTACAAATTCAGTATATTTCATTTCAGCAGAGTTCCAGGAGGTGTTTATGTCATTTGGGAGGAAGGGATAAGTCAATTTACCATCCAGATCAAAATTGAAGTGCTCCATTTTTAGTGCTGAGTGGCTACTTCGCGACTTTTTCCTCGGTAAAAACACTCATGCCTACTGCACTTGACCCCAGTGCATCACATGCGTCCAGAATGCTGACTTGAGCAGTCCCAGTGGAATGAGAACCCCGATAAGAAGTGCTTAGTAGTTCACTTCCTGTACATCCCTTATCAGTCAAATCCCTTCATAAACACACCAAATTCCACCACTTGTGCTGTTTTCTCTCAACTATCAAAACAAAAGGAATTGACCATGTTACACTATTTTTAATTGTTACTGTTAGATTTACAACAATGTAGCAAGTGGTCCCAGCAAGTCAACTTGGCAACCTGGAAAAGTGGCACGCCACCAAAGCTTCTTCCTCGCCATCCCGCTATGGCGGCATGACTGCTGCGCTGGTGTAGCCGGCTGCAGTGGATATGCTCCGGAGTTCATAGGGGACGAACCGTCAGGAACCCTCCAGAAATCAAACGTGGCAATGGAACATGTCCAATTTCTAGTTGATTTTTTCCAGCTGAAAACCTCCATATCCTCCATTTTGATCAGGGGTTTTAATGGCTATGTTGGATTGCAGAGGAGACTAATATCTGGTTTTCATGCCAAGTCCATCGTCATGGCGATTCGGCCAAGCCCACCACAAAAGCTCCAATAATCTACTCGACCTATCAAGGGCTGAATAAGGCGTTTTTATCACCAACAACCACGTTTATACGGAAACCTGAACCATCTATTGCACACACAATTTCAACCTGAATGCAGTTTTTGAGCAGTTTCTCCAGTATTAGCCTTCACTTATCTAAAGGGATTCTGATCATTCACCCAAAATGGAAAAATGCATATTGTGACGGACAAACACTTATCCAATTTTTCCGATCGCACACTTAGAACCGCTTGTTTAAGGGGTTTTTCCCCAACATATCACTTAGAACATCTCCACATTATCCATCCTAAGGTTCAAAGTGTGGAGCTTTGCAAGCCAATGGTTATTTATCTACAATTATCAAAACATCGAGTCGGCGCACAATATAGGTCCTCAAGATCTGCTTTGATCTTCAGGAGGAAGGGTTGGCACTGGAAAGTAAATTTAAGATTAGTTTCGAGCGTCAGATTGCGTAAAGGAAAAGTAACCAAGGTTCTCCAATAAGTGGGGTAACCCCCACATTTGGAACACCTACCTCCCCCTTTGGGCTCCTGAAATTGTTCACGTCTAGACTAGTCTAGACTCAGTCTACAGTAGGCAATAGTTTTTAGAGTCAGAAGGGGTCAAAATGAAAGAAGTAACTGCAGGATGTTTTACTTCAGTTGTATACCGGATCGGGTAAGTCTACAAATGTATACAAATGTAGCATCAGGCGGGGGAAGTTCATGCTTAGACTTAGACATACGTATTACAAAGAATTCATTTTTTCAACGCGTTGATGAATGAAGCCACTCGTAGCATACATAATGTGATGTTCTAAATCTTGGTGCATTCCCCATGGTATCATTTCAAAGGCCTTCACTCAGTTGTGAAAAGAAATCAAATCTTTGAACTAATATGTGTTTTCTTGCACTGTATTCCTCATATCTTGGGGGAGGTTCTAAGTGTGAAGCTTTGCAAGGGCACGGAGTGATTCGGTATCAAAGCAAATGTTCCAAGTGTGAGAGTGGTGTGCGACAACTAGTTGTTTTTTCAAAATGATATTCTATGTTATTGTTCTGTACATTCTTGAACCGTGTTTGATAAATCATCAAGACATTCTTCCAAGGTTCTCCATAAGCATTCTTCTAAACATTCACTTGTTTGAATTGCATAATTTTCCTGCGGATAGCTGCAAGATACCTTAAATAGGTTGGCAGTTGAGC
>Ga0126342_10011426_pt1:7500-15863 | contig 15863 bp, 11 predicted proteins | sample Cyp1metagenome_FD_92528 | JGI IMG/M metagenome (GOLD analysis project Ga0126342, IMG submission 92528) | Coral microbial communities from Lord Howe Island, Old Settlement Bay, Australia - Cyphastrea 1 metagenome | ecosystem: Host-associated > Invertebrates > Cnidaria > Coral ... | reverse complement strand
TTTCTTTCTTTCTTTCTTTCTTTCTCTCTCACTCTCTCTTTCTTTCTCTCTCTCTCTCTCTTTCTCTCTTTCTCTCTATCTTTCTGTCTCTCTCTCTTTCTCTCTTTCTTTCTTTCTTTCTTTCCTTCCTTCTTTCTTTCTTTCTTTCTTTCTGTCTCTCTCTCTCTCTCTCTCTGTCTCTGCCTCTCTCTCCCACTGTCTCTGTCTCCCGGTGTCTCTCTCTCTCTCTCTCTGTGCCTCTCTCTGCCTTTCTCTGCCTCTCTCTGCTTCTCTCTGCCTCTCTCTGCCTTTCTCTGTGCCTTTCTCTGTGCCTTTCTCTGTGCCTTTCTCCGTGCCTTTCTCTATGCTGCTCGTTTCTGCTGGCTTCTGCTGGCTCCTGCTGGCTCCTGCTGGCTCCTGCTCGCTTCTGCTCGCTTCTGCTCGCTTCTGCTCGCTTCTGCTCGCTCCTGCTCGCTCTCTCTCTCTCTCTGTCTCTCTCTCTCTCTCTCTCTCCATGTCTCGCTTTCCCTTTCTCTTTCTCTCTGTTTGGCTTTCGTTTTCGTTTCCGTTTCTGTCTGTCTCTGTCTGTCTCTATCTGTCTCTATCTGTCTCTATCTGTCTCTCCGCCTTTCTCTGTCTCTGTCTCTGCCTTCCTCTGTCTTCCTCCCTCTCTCAGTGTTTCGTTGTGCTTGTCCGTGTCTTTCTGCTTGTTTGTCCGCCTGCTTGCCTCTGCTTCGAGTCTGCGATTGTCTGCCGGCATCTGCGCATCACGGTCCTTGCCTGCCTTTTTCTTCCCTTCTCCTGGCTTCTTCCCGGGCCCGGTGCTGCCTAGTGGAAAAAATGACGAACCTGACCCAGCGAGCCTCGTGTTCAATCCCTGGCGGCGCCGGGTGCAAACAACGCAGCACCAATGGCAAAGCGCGCGCCTCAGAACGACGGGCCCAACTAGGCAAGGTGGCCCGGCCCTGTGAGGAATCTCTGCGGTCTCTGCCTCTTTTTCTCTTTGTTTCTCTTTGTTTCTGATTTTTTGTTCCTCTCTCTCTCTCTTTCTGTCTCCCCGCTCTTCGCCTCTCTCTCTCTCTCTCTCTCTCTCGCTCTTTCTCTCTTTCTCTCTTTCTCTCTTTCTCTCTTTCTCTCTTTCTCTCTTTCTCTCTTTCTCTCTTTCTCTCTCTCTCTCTCTCTCTCGCTCTCGCTCTCTTTCTTTCTTTCTTTCTTTCTTTTTTCTTTCTTTCATTCTTTCTTTCGTTCGTTCGTTCTTTCTTTCTTTTGCTCAATCTCGTTTTCTTGCTCTTGCTGGTTCTCGTTCTCTTTCTCTTCCGCTTCCTCTTTCTCGTTGTCTCTCTCTCCCTCTCTCTCTCTTTCCCTCTTTCTGGGGTTGCCTGTCCTTCTCATCCTTCTCCGTCTTTCTCGGTCGCTCCGTGTCTCCTTCTGTTTGTCTGTCTGTTGCGTTGCCTGCCTGTCTGCCTGCTTGGCGGTCTCTTCTTCTATCTGTTTGTTTCTGCTTCGGGTCGGCGGTTCTCTGCTGGCATCTGCGCATCACGGTCCTTGCCTCTATCTGCACCCTTCTCTTCCCTTCTCCTGGCCTCATCTGGGGCCCGGTGGTGCCTAGTGGAAAATATGATGGGCCTGACCCAGCGAGCCTCGTGTTCAATCCCTGGCGGTGCCGGGTGCAAACAACGCAGCACCAATGGCAAAGCGCGCGCCTCAGAACGGTGGGCCCAACTAGGCAAGGCGGCCCGGCCCGGTCAAGAATTTCTGCGCTGTCTCTGCCTCTATCTGTTTCTCTTTGTTTCTCTGTGTTTCTGTTTGTTGTTGGTTTTTTGGTCTCTCTCACTCTGTCTTTCCCTCTCCCTGTCTCTGTCTCTGCGCCCCTCTCTCTCTCTTTCTTTTGGGTTGCCTGTCCTCCTCATCTTTCTCCGCCTTTCTCGGTCGCCCCGTGTCTCAATCCCTCCGTGTCTCCTGGCCCGGTGCTGTCTCGTGGAAAAGGCGGCCGTCCTGAGCCACCGACCCCGGGTTCAATCCCCGGCGCGCTGGGTGGACAGCGGAGTGCCAAGGGCGCCGCGCCGATGGCACAGCGCCTGAGCTAGCCAAGGTGGCCCAGCCATGTGAAAAAATTCTGCTCTGCCTCTGTCCCCGTCTCCGTCTCTCGATTCCACTCCATCTCTCCTTGCGTGTTTGTGTTTGTCTGTGCATGTGCCTGCGTCTGTTTTCGTTTCTTCGTATGTGTCCGCCCTCTTTTTCGTCGCTTTTGCCGCCGGCGGTGGTTGTTGCGCTCTGTCGGTCTAAAACCTTTCCGACGGCATAGTTTCCACGGAGAGCCTCTCCCACAACCAGTGTTTACTCGGCTGCAAAGCTTGTCGCCATGAAAAGTCCGGCGCTGCCTCTGCCCCACCCAAAGCTTGAGCCTTGGCAGTGGCAAAGGCGAAGCGCCACTTTTCATAACGACAAGCCCTGCATCCAAACGCTGGCGCCGGACAAGGTTCTTTGTGGAAACTATGCGGTCGGAAAGGCTTTAGCATGCCCGAGCCACGTAAATTGCGAAGCAACAGTTGCTGAAGTGTGCTGAGGCCGCAACGAGAGGGGTGAGCAGCCAGCCTGCAGCAAGATGTCAAACAAATAAGAGCACAGCAAGGCAGCTAGTGCAGCGAGCCTTCAAGGACAACTTCATCTCCATGTCGCTGCTGTCAAGGAAGATGGAATACCTTGCATGAAAACTGCAGGACCCATGAGCCAAAGGAAGCACACGAAGCTTGATCTTTCAGCTTGTTAATCAGCCAAACACATAATTATATAAAAACCATGTAAAACCCGAGTTGCGCATTGGATCTATTCAGTGGTTTTCATGTTGGGACTGCCTGTTGAGGTATTCAATCTTAGGGGATCGGGTTGGTTGTAAGATAGAAAGGTAGAAAGATAGATAGATAGATCGATCGATAGATAGATAGATAGAGAGAGAGAGAGATCGATAGATAGATAGAGAGATAGATAGAGAGACAAAGAGATGGAGATAGATAGAGATAGATAGAGATAGATAGAGACAGATAGAGACAGATAGAGACAGATAGAGAAATATAGATATTGATAGAGATTGATAGAGATCGATAGAGAGAGAGAGAGAGTTAGAGAGAGAGAGAGAGAGTGAGAGAGAGAGGTAGAGATAGAGAGAGAGACAGAGATAGACAGAGATAGATAGAGATAGGTATAGATTGAGATAGATAAAGATAGAGAAAGATAGACATAGATAAAATAGATAAAATAGATAAAATAGATAAAATAGATAAAATAGATCGATATAGATAGAGGTAGAGGTAAATAGAGATAGAGATAGAAATAGAGATAGAGATAGATATAGAGAGAGATAGATAGAGATAGATAGAGATAGGTAGATATAGATAGATATAGATAGATATAGAAAGATATGGAAAAGTATAGATAGATATAGATATATAAATATAGATAGAGATAGATAGAGAGAGATAGATAGACAGACTGACTGACTGACTGACAGACTGACAGACTGACAGACAGATAGACAGATAGACAAATAGATAGATAGATTAGATTAGATTAGATTAGATTAAATTAGATTAGATTAGATAGGATAGATTAGGATTAGATTAGATTAGGATAGATTAGGATTAGATTAGATTAGATTAGATTTAGGATTAGATTTAGATTTAGATTTAGATTAGATTAGATTAGATAGATAGATAGAGACAGATAGATAGAGATAGATATAGATAGATATAGATAGATATAGATAGATATAGATAGATATAGATAGATATAGACAGCTATAGGCAGATATAGATATAGATAGATATAGATAGATATAGATAGATATAGATAGATATAGATTGATATAGATAGATATAGATAGATATAGACAGCTATAGGCAGATATAGATATAGATAGATATAGATAGATATAGATAGATATAGATAGATATAGATTGATATAGATTGATATAGATAGATATAGATAGATATAGATAGATATAGATAGATATAGATAGATATAGATAGATATAGATAGATATAGATAGATATAGATAGATAGATAGATAGATAGAAAGATAGATAGAAAGATAGATAGAAAGATAGATAGGTAGATAGATAGATAGATAGATGGATAGATAGATAGGTAGATAGACAGATAGAGCGAGAGAGAGAGAGAGAGAGAGAGAGATGTATATATTTATTTTGCGTGTGGGTGCTTTCCGTTCCTTTCTTAGAGAAGGGCTTATTTCAACCCATTTACTTCTGGTAGCAGAGCGCAGCTAGGGAAAATGGCCCATTTATAGCTGATTTCTGATTTACCTATGAAATATCTTGGTTTACTGGGGGGTAGCTTTCCTTTCGTTTGGGGCGTAGCCATGTGCTCTGATGGGTTTCCGAGAATTCCTAATGTCCAAATTCTGAAACATAACATGGGTGACCTACTGACCTACTGTTAATAGAGAGTTGAACTACTGGGATACCATGATATATTTGTAGCTCTTATGTACATCGGTGTTGCCAGAACAAACGATGTCGGGAAGAGCATCCACATCAGCCTTTCTGAAATACCTATTGTTATCTATTGTTTAGACCATGGTGAGTTAACATCCCCCACAAGCTCCGTCATTTTTCGACTCCCCATTTCTGGGAAGTTGACCCACGGCTGATGCGCGCTTTTCTCTGATTCAGCCAGATCGCGCTTTTTTTAACTGGATGCCCTTCAAAAATAGGTCATTCTACCATTCCAAAGCCATCATAAGCTGACCTTATACCCCAAAGCCAGAACCCTCCACTCTGCTAGAGTTTCGTGGGCATTTGTGCATTCTTCCCAGTCATGTTATGCAGCTCTGACAACATCGTTTATGCACCATTGCCGAGGCACCAAGGAAGCCGACCACCGATTCTGAGACTTTGCGTCCTGCATGGTTCCACACTTCTGCGGCAAATTCTTCTTCCACTTTGCGTTGCTTCTCGTCTTCCTCAGCCATCTCCTGCAAGAAATTCATAGAAATTCTGCAAGCAATTCTGCCATGTGCTTCGTACTAAACTTACTAAACCTCAGAACCCAGAGTTGGATATCCCCCACTATGGGGGCTATGGCCATCTATGGCCTATCAAGTGCTCCATGAACATTGTCATTTTGGGGTATCTGCACCATCCCCTTCCATCTCCCATATGGCATTCCATCTCGTGGCAGGTTCCGTAACTTGAATCAGTTCCAGGATTTCACCAAAAAACATCCACGGCTGTTGAACAACCAAGTGGGCAACCTATCTCACCAAATGGCTTTGGAAAGGTTTCGGATGGTTGGGGGAGCTGTATCAACCAAAAATGACGACATCACCTAGGCCTTTTGGAAATCTGCCAAAAGACTTGCAAATGCCCGGGACACAGGGCCACGTACATCCACGTACTGAAAGATACTGAAAGATCTCCAACCTTTGAACAAAATCCAGCTCAGCTACAGCTCCAATAGCTCCAAATAGCTCCAAATAGCTCCAAATAGCTCCAATAGCTCCAAGCAAAAAAAAACCATCGGATCATCGGATCTCCTGCAAGACCTTCTCAGTATCTTCCAAGACGCGAAATTCCTGGAGCTCCGGGTTCCGTGAGCCGCCCAGGCTGTCAAAGATGAAGCGGAAGCGGTCCAAAAGTCCCTCACATCCCCAATCAATGGCCCAATGGAGGGAAATTTACACCGTGAGCAATTTTTGGGTGATCCAAATGATCCAAAGATCCGAAAAATGCTCTGAAAAACTAAAATAAATCACGGAATATCACGGACATGCTTCAGCAAAAGCGGGGCTGTGTTTGAAGCTTGTTCAACATATTTCAACTGTAGACAAACACGGCTTGGAAAGAATCAGTCTGCACCTGGAGTTCTGGAGTGAAAGAGTTGGTTGCAGCGCAGTGAATCAACTTCTTCTCGAGCTTCTTCCAGCAAGGTCGAAGCATCAAATCCTCCCCGTGACAGCTTCGAAGATTGGCCCGGCATCAACAGAGATCACAAACAAAGAACAGCATGCGCATATATATATATGTATATGTATATAATATTCATATACATGCCTAACAAAGCATCTTCTACGTACAGTAAATACAGATACATTAGATACAAATCAAACACTTCGGGTTTCACTTCTTCAAAAACCGACTGCAAGGGATCTATGGCAACCAATTGCTGGATGTCAAGTTACATCTCCCAACCAAAAAAAACACCCAAAATCGAAGATCGAGAAACGTGACAGCGTCTAGGTGGCAATCTGTATATTGTTTGTTTTGAACTTTACACTGCTACATACATCGGCTTGTACGGATTTGATATACTTGTTCATTTTCTCCCTCTTTCTCATGGCCTCTGTCATTGGTCTTAAAATTAAGTCTATCTGATACATGCAGATTGTAACTTTGTACGTTATACATCGTTATACAGTAAATCTTCATGCGAGTGTGCGTCTGTGCCAAGAACAAGACATATCCACACGATGTCCCAGCCAGAATGGACATGGCTGACAGTTCCAAGTACAATATTACCCGCCCTAAATTTGAAGGCAAAGCATTCGCAACCCCCGAACCAAGCCTTGCAAAAAAAACAGCCCACGAACCATTGTCACATCTTGTCATCTGGTGATTTGGACCCATTCCTAAGAATTCCAGTCATTTGCTTCATGATATCATCTATGCCAATGTTTCAGAGATATCATGCTTGCACCCTGTAGCCTACACCCTGTAACCCATATCCCGGAAAATCAGCCACTGCCAAAAACGAATGTTTGTAAGTTATGGGCAGATAAATGAACACCTGTTCACAACTTTGTTTACTGTTTTTTTTTGCCGGATATTCATCAGTATTGATTGTTTGCCATATAATGCCACAAAATGCCATATACTCATCGGGTTTGGACGCCAAAGCTAGATCTTTGGCAAAAACTTGGTTTACCTGGGTTAACACACCGGAACAGAATGGAACAGCCATTTTTCTGCCATCGCAGATTCTCAATTTCGAGGGAAAGCAGTGCCCTGGCGCCCTGGACACTGGACGTTTCTGACGGCTGAAGACGTATGAACATCGGAAAGAAACACCGGAAAGACCTTCCAAAAGTCAGCGGTGGAAAACGGGGAATATCGGGGAGTCATCCCCCTCTTTCCGGTCAGCTCCGTTGGGAGCGACACCAAATCAGATCCGCACCGGATCGGCATCGCATTCGGTAGGTGAAGCCTTGACCCCACTGCACGTCGACTCTTCGCAGGGCACCAAGATGTACCGAGCCGCTGAAGATGGTGTTGACATCTGATCAAAAAAGGACCGAGATGATTTATGAACTAAGTAGTAACTATCAGTCATTTTCAGTCAATCAGAACCTGATTTCCTGATTTCAAACCTTTTCAAACCTCCTTGACAGCATGCAATCGTGAAAAATGCGAAACCGTTTGCAGTGCTTGAATGTGCTTGATCTTGGCAGTGAGACACATTCTCAGTAGACTTAGAACTTAGAACATCTTGAGTCATGGATGGACTATACGATTCAAACTGTTAGCGGGCTGAAGCATGTTTTTTTCGGCCTGGCTGACCACTGTGTCATCGCTGGTGAAGCTGGATCCGAGGAACTGCTCCCGTGAACCTTGCTGTGAGACTAACATGGACCAACCATGTACCATGGCAGATATGGCAGTTGAAAGATGTTGAAAGATGGCACAGCCATGTACCAGGAATGTATATGAATGTACCATGGTTGGCCCAGTGCTACACAGAAAAACGAACATGTTCTGCGCGACGCTGCGCGACGTCGCGGCACGGCATGGCTTTTTCCAGTCCATCAAGGTCACAGGGTACCGTTCTGCAAGCTGACAAGATCTGACAAGCAAACAGTTAGTGGATCTTAGTGGATCTTAATGGATGTTGATGGATTTAAGATCTGTGCTGTCTGATTCTGTAGAAATCATTTCGTTTAAGATTTGTCTTTCCTGATTTTGTAGAAACCTTCCTTCCCTGCTCCCTTCCTTCCTTCCTTCCTTCCTGGATCATAGAAACAAATCTTAACAAACCATCCAAGAAAAAGGCCGCTGTTCGGGGCAACTCCTCCCTCTCCGGGAACCGTTATGAAATTAACACGTCTTTCCTTCTTTGCTTCTCTCTGTCCTTGCTCCTTTCTTCATTCCTACCTGGTGTAGACCTACACAACAACTCTTGCCAAAAAAACATCAATGTATGTAGCCCCTCCCTGCTTGACAACTTAGCAACGCTTTTCTTGCGGGAGACCAGTCACTTGCAAGTTCAAAATACATGCCCCTGTTCGGGGCCCTCCCTGTTCGGGAGAGTGGTTTTTCTTGCCAGCCTGGGAGGATGCAAATGGCCTAAAAAATTTACAAATTCAAAAGCTGCC
>Ga0126342_10011426_pt1:0-2500 | contig 15863 bp, 11 predicted proteins | sample Cyp1metagenome_FD_92528 | JGI IMG/M metagenome (GOLD analysis project Ga0126342, IMG submission 92528) | Coral microbial communities from Lord Howe Island, Old Settlement Bay, Australia - Cyphastrea 1 metagenome | ecosystem: Host-associated > Invertebrates > Cnidaria > Coral ... | reverse complement strand
TCCGACACACATCCGGCACACATCCGACACACATCCGACACACATCCGACAGGAAACAGGCCGTCGTTCTTTGTGTCGACCGAAAAGACAGCCTTCGCGATGAAGGCAAAACGCTGGAAGGGATCTTTGATGGCAGGACATGGACGATCACTTTGAACCAACACTCATGTCCGCTGTGCCAGGCATCCTTGTAGCATTTCAGCCGCCGGTTGCTGCAAACGACATACTCCTTGCCCTCGTACTTTGCAGCCACCAAGGCTGGTATACGGTGAGGAGTCACAGTTTCATCGATAAGCCCTTGTGTCAAGGTATCCAGAAGCTTATCCTTACCGCAACCATGCAAGAAGCGGTCACTGACCTGCCCGTGGCCAAAGCATACGGCATACGACATTACTCAGCAACACCGACCTCTCAACTATAACAAGATCTCAATTAATAAAAAGCATTGCATTGCGGCAGTTCTTTCAACAAAGAAGCAGTTCCTTCATCCAAGAATTGCTTTGCAGCAGATCTTCCAACAGAGAAGCAATTCTTTCATCCAAAAAAATGCTTTGCAGCAGATCTTCCAACAGAGAAGCAGTTCTTTTCATCCAAGAATTGCATTGCGGCAGTTCTTTCAACAGAGAAACAGTTTTTTCATCCAACAATTGCATTGCGGCAGTTCTTAAAACAAAGAAGAAGCTCCTTCATCCAAGAACTGTTTTGCAGCAGTTCTTTCCAAAGAGACGCCTTTCTTTCATCCAAGAATTGTTTTGCAGCAGATCTTTCAACAGAAAAGCAGTCCTTTCGTCCAAGAATTGCTTTGCAGCAGTTCTTTCAACGGAGAAGCATTTCCTTCATCCAAGAATTGTTTTGCAGCAGTTCTTTGAACAGGGAAGGAAATCCTTCATCAAAGAATTTCTTTGCCGCAGTTCTTTCAACAGAGAAGCAGTTCCTTCATTTTGCAGCAATTCTTTCAGAGGAGCAGTTCCTTCGTTAAAGAATTGCTTTGCAGCAGTTCTTTCGACAAAGAATTGCTTTGGAGCAGTTCATTGAACAGAGAAGCACTTCATTCAGCAAAGAATTGCTTTGCAGCAGTTCTTTCAGAGGAGCAGTTCCTTCGTCAAAGAATTGCTTTGCAGCAGTTCTTTCAGAGGAGCAGTTCCTTTGTCAAAGAAGTGCTCTGCAGCAGTTCTTTCAGAGGAGCAGTTTCTTCAGTTCCTTCGTCAAAGAATGGCTTTGCAGCAGTTCTTTCAGAGGAGCAGTTTCTTCAGTTCCTTCGTCAAAGAAATGCTTTGCAGCAGTGCTTTCAGAGGAGCAGTTCCTTCGTCAAAGAATTGCTTTGCAGCAGTTCTTTCCGAGGAGCAGTTCCTTCAGTTCCTTCGTCAAAGAATTGCTTTGCAGCAGTTCTTTCAGAGCAGTTCCTTCGTCAAAGAAGTGCTTTGCAGCAGTTCTTTCAGAGGAGCAGTTCCTTCGTCAAAGAACTGCTTTGCAGCAGTTCTTTCAGAGGAGCAGTTCCTTCGTCAAAGAATTGCTTTGCAGCAGTTCTTTCCGAGGAGCAGTTCCTTCGTCAAAGAATTGCTTTGCAGCAGTTCTTTCAGAGGAGCAGTTCCTTCGTCAAAGAATTGCTTTGCAGCAGTTCTTTCAGAGGAGCAGTTCATTCAGTTCCTTCGTCAAAGAATTGCTGTGCGGCGGTTCTTTCAGAGGAGCAGTTCCTTCGTCAAAGAACTGCTTTGCAGCAGTTCTTTCAGAGGAGCAGTTCCTTCGTCAAAGAATTGCTTTGCAGCAGTTCTTTCAGAGGAGCAGTTCCTTCGTCAAACAGTTGCTTTGCAGCAGTTCTTTCAGAGGAGCAGTTCCTTCGTCAAAGAATTGCTTTGCAGCAGCTCTTTCAGAGGAGCAGTTCCTTCGTCCAAGAATTGCTTTGCAGCAGTTCTTTCAGAGGAGCAGTTTCTTCAGATCTTTCGTCAAAGAATTGCTTTGCAGCAGTTCTTTCAGAGGAGCAGTTCCTTCGTCAAAGAATTGCTTTGCAGCAGTTCTTTCAGAGGAGCAGTTCCTTCGTCAAAGAATTGCTTTGCAGCAGTTCTTTCATAGGAGCAGTTCCTTCGTCAAAGAACTGCTTTGCAGCAGTTCTTTCAGAGCAGTTCCTTCAGTTCCTTCGTCAAAGAATTGCTTTGCAGCAGTTCTTTCGGCAAAGAATTGCTTATGCTTTCCCCCTTCCTAGCTTTTGCGCAGCAACCGACCCAGTTGCCTTTCTCAGGCACGGATTCCCCTAGGACAACAACAAGCAGATTTCTTGCACCTCCGGTCAGCCCAGCTGTGCCCATTGTGCCCAATCAATGGATGGCTCCAGCCATTTTGACCCACCACTCACATCCTGGGTTTTGAATCACCTCTTGTTGCAAAAATTACTCTACTTCGTGTGATCCCCACCATGACATGTCAGGACGTATATTTGGACATATATTTAGTATATTCTGACATCCTATCTGACATATATTCTGGCATATATTCTGGCATTCTA
>Ga0126342_10011425_pt1:7500-15864 | contig 15864 bp, 17 predicted proteins | sample Cyp1metagenome_FD_92528 | JGI IMG/M metagenome (GOLD analysis project Ga0126342, IMG submission 92528) | Coral microbial communities from Lord Howe Island, Old Settlement Bay, Australia - Cyphastrea 1 metagenome | ecosystem: Host-associated > Invertebrates > Cnidaria > Coral ... | reverse complement strand
TTTCCCTGACAGTCTAAAAGTTACAATTAACTATAATTAACTCTTTCCCTAACTAACTTTTTCCCTCACTAACTCTTTATTTGACTAGCTCTTTCCCTGACAGTCTAAAAGTTACAATTAACTCTTTCCCTAACTAACTCTTTCCCTCGCTAACTCTTTCTTTGACTAACTCTTTCCCTGACATTCCAAAAGTCCGTAACACGGAAGTTTCTCCCCCTAAACTTCCTTTGATAATATATATATATATACAGTATCATATATCATGATCCTATCTCTAGGAAGAAAAACTCAGCGCTGGCGCACATGCCAGTGCTCTATGTGCACTATCGATGTCAAAAGGTGCCAGTACACTACGATAAACTACTACCATATAGATTCATATAGATAAAAGTCAATCGCATCCACATGTTTCCAACTTGGGTCCTCTGGCAAGGTCTTTGCTTGCCAAAACGCACGGCTTAGCCAGTGTGCACCCACTGTAAGCAGTTCTGCGGGCGAGGCCGGCAAAGCCAGGCCATAGTGTATGCCTCGCACAGCGACATGCTGCACCGCTGAAATCAAACCGCTGAACATCTCCCGCCTATGCCTCGACCTTTAACCTCGCGTGACTTTTTGCGAGCTCGTTCTTCGATGCAACGTCTTTTGCAGCTGGTTACTGCCTCCTCCTTCAGTGCAAACGCAGAACCTTTAGGTGAGTTGAGGAATGCAAACCCAAATGCCATCAAGTAAGCATGCAACATCATGCAACTTTGGCGCAAAAGGAGTTTTGAGAATGAAAGAGTTGTTCGTGTCCAGCATTCAACATTCCTGACGCACATGTTCGGCTTCCACCAAATCGTCGAAGTCGATGAGGCCATGACCACACACCTCGCCAAGATTGCATAATCCACAGCGCACAGAGCAGTACAACAGTAACCACACAACATCACTAGGCCACTATGCATCACTTGAATCTTGCAATCAGGGTCCAGCAAAAGCAAGTCACATCAATTTATGTTTACATCATTCTAAGTATGTCAGACTAAGCGAGAAGTCACATAAATTCTAGAGGGTCGTCATGGGTGGCCTCTGGTCCATCCTCGGATTTCTGCGCAGCTTGAGAAGACTCTGCTTCCTGCAAAAGGTCAGTGAAGCAATGAATATCATTGCTATTATCAATCTATACTGAATCTACACTGAATCTATACCTAGATCTCAAGACACTTCGACTATATTCGTAACATTTCGTACCTGCTGCTCCAACTCGTCGAATGCAAACAACATCTGCAAGCGAAGACCCCACACAGGTCGCCATTTGCAGCAAGCGCTTTTGTCAGACGTGAAGAAACATCATGTTGACCGGAGCTTTCTCAGACGTCTTTTCAGATTCTTCAAGATTGGAAATCCCGAAAGCCGACCAAGATCGACCAAGTTCAGTTTGCAGATGGCAATATTGCATCGTGCGTTTGAGACAAGAGATGTTCCAGCCATTGCGGGGAACCATTGACTGATGATTAAACATGATTAAACCACATTGAAGATCTCTAAAATATTTAGACATATCATAAACAGTATTAAAACATCATCAAACTTAAAACCAAAACGCGCAAATCGCGAATGTCAGCAGCCCAGCAAGTTGATGGTGGGCATTCTTGGGGCAAGTGCTTAGCGTGAGAGCTTAATGGCGCGGATCGGCAGAATTGACCAAAACAAGGTAAGCGTACAGCAGCTTTCCCATGGACCAACGTTTGAAACAAGCATTTTGAACTTGACACAGCAATACCTTGTACATAGTCATTTTGTGTTGCATGAATGATCCGAAGTGAGGAAAATCCATGCAACGAGACTCCAGTGTCAGTGCAGCTCTTCTTTCGCTATTCGCATCTTGCGAAAATGGCATGAAACGCACATATTTGGAGATCCTCACTGCGGATAGTATGTACATTCTCAGGCAATGAGCAATGAAAGTGCACTCCGCAGCAAAAAAGTTGTGCCCTTCAACCAAGCCTTCAACTGCACCTTGGCTCTCTGTTGCTTGGAAATGCTTGGAACACAAGTAGCAGCGGCGCGCACTTCAATATGCAATCGCCTCCTTTGGAGGAGATTGTTTGCTAACACATGCCATCCTCGGCACACTATTCAAATGTGCAGGTTATGCGCAAGGCACATCATTGATTACAGTTCAATAGTCTTCAATATATTTCATGGGAAAATGAAGTGTTTACCAAAAATCCGCAAACAGCAAATCATATAAAAGCTAAAAGGTAAGACATGGTAGGAGCGTAAGACCTTGATTCCGCGGCAGCTGTTTGCATCTCGTGTCACGTGAGCAAATCAGGCGAGCTCTGAGAGTTCAATCGGCGGATCAGCTTCGACCAGTCTTCCAGCCCCTGATCCAGATCCAGGCAGTTCCATGCAGTTCGAAAACCCCACAGCCATGACGATGCTGCACTGATGTTGATACCCAATATGACAATACAGGACCTTACCTTCCCTGAAACTGCCTCTTTACATCTCTTTACATATCTTTGCCTGTTCAGGGTGTTGAGATGTGGCAACAACCAACATATCACATCTGATCATATCTGATGATCATATCTGATCATATCTGATAAACTTAAATTGCAACATATATCAACCTGCTGTGCACATCAGGCAATTCCTTGACAATGGAGGGTGTCCTCTTCCGGCATAGGCGGTGTCCTGCGCATCATAGGTGGCCCCACCTGTCAATATGAAGCCAATGCGTGGCTTCCATTAGTTTGAAAATCAATGACAATTGATGAAATTTGGGACTCATTTCATATCATTTCACTTTCATTCTCAAAAATTGGTTGTGGAAATTCACTGGGATGGGACTGAAAGTCAAACTGGAGAGGGAAGAAATATTCCAGATTCCATGCAATTCCAAACTTGTTTGCAAAATGGCAATCTTGCCTTTCAAAAAATGAAGACGACACTGCTCTGCTCACACCATCACTTTCAGCTGTTAACTGGTGATGTGACGCACTACTGCAGCCTACAGTATCAAAAAAGAAAGGCCCATCATGTCAAGAACATCCTACGAGTGACGTACCAGGAGGCTCCATCTTCATTGCAAAGACACACCCAAAATACGCAGAATCCAACTAGGTCTGCAACAAGTGACTCATGAATGCACATCATATATATCTGGAGGTTTCGTACAATGTGGGTACCTCTAAATCATCCATTTCAATAGGATTTTCAACCATCCAGCTAATTGGGTACCCCCATTTTAGGAAACCCACATCTGTTGGTGGTTTCACTCTGCCTGAGGCAAGCTACGGGCTCGTCCAGCAGAGCTGACTGAAAGCACGGCCATCATGTGATCTGGGTAAATTACAATACACACACATCTGAAATAAAACTACTTTTGGGATAGTTACCCTGATTAACGATTCTTCCAGGGAGGTCACAGTGAGGACATAATTTGCCCAGATGTTGTCATGTTATGTTTGAACGAAAGTGGTGTGAACCGTGCAAGTAGGTTGCTGATTTTGAAAAAACAACAACTGCATGAGTACCTTGCTCAAACGAACTCACACTTGCAATTTGCCGTAGTGTCATAAAATTCCAACACGGTCGCATCAGGGCTGTGCTTTGGTTGGCCTCTTTGCCTTTGGGCTTGAGCTGGCTTTTCAGGAAGACCCTGGCCAAACACAATAAATTCAAACCTGGAAGGCTAGGTTGGAATTCTGGACCGTGGTCACCAATATTCACCATACATTGATCGCTTATGATTGTGTAAGTCCACCGGCCTGCCGGTGTGTCTTGTGGATTTTGTTTGTTCGTAGTTGTTCTGTCTGTTTTATCTTTGTCTAGACTTCCCCTTGGCGCGGATTTTTGCCTCGTGAACCCCCCCTAGCGCTGCATCGTTTCGTCTTCATCTTTCCTTACGTCGTGGTGGGCTCAACTCTGCCCACACCTCGCTCAACGCCAGCTTGGTTTTGCACGTCTTGCTGTCATTCCGATGGTTGTTTATGTTTTTTTGTTGTGTTTGCCATCGGTTTGCCAGTGAAGCTGCGCAGCACCAGGCGCCAGACTTCCGCGCCGAAAAGGCTCTCGGAGACCTCAACAAACTGAAGTCGAAAAAAACAACAACCGAGAGCTCCCAATGACTTTTCAAGCAGAAAAATTCGGAAGGAGTTGGAAAAGTGTGATGTCTACACTCAGTTGTTGTTCAGGGTTTGTTCTTTTCTTGCACGTTCATTTAAGTTAAGGTTTGGTCCTTCAAGTCCGCTCGCCAGGGTGACTTGGAAGGTTTGGCCCTTTCTCCTCACCGGTGTTTCTCACTTTTGGTCAACCAGTATTCATGTATCAAAAATGCGCATCCAAACATGCACATACCCTCTGGCAATTGAGTGTTGCGCATACCCTCTGGTAATGTTTTGATATGGCAATGCCAAATCCAAGCCATCTGCAAATAGGCGGCGGGTGTTTAGCTAGCCATGTGAAATTGCCCAGGTACCACACCCAACTGTTTCCCAGTCTCCCACATTTTTTTCTTCCGTTAGCACGGGTCGCACATGTGAGTTTTTTAATTGGGTCACCTGGCCGCCACTGTCTTCACATTGATTACCAGGGCTTGCGTCATTTGGCAATTTTCTTATTTAGATCATCTTCACTTGCTCATGGCATCAATGCCCTTCACGGCAATCGCTGCCATCACTGCCGCTCCAGCCTTTGAGCTCAGAAACATTGATGCAGCGGCGCCCGCCTTGTGGATCACCTTTTTCATCGGGCTTTCCTCTGCGCTGGTGAAGTCAATTATTCGCAGGGAGGGTTGGCGCTTTTTGGGCTGACGATCTTCGGGCTTCCTCTTCGCGGTGACATCTCAGGCCTTCTTCTTCCAGGCCTCTCTGAACTCGGCCAGACTCAGCATTCCATCTTGATTTTGATCCGCATCTCGCAACTGGGCGCGCGGCGGTGCATTACCCATGAGCCTAGCTTTAGAAGATTCTTGGCCAGCTAAAGCCTGAAAAAAAAAATATATTGTAATTTCAATTTTCGTCTGTCATTTTGTTTGTAAAAAAATGGCAGGTCTGGAAAAATCACAAACATAAATGACAAATGGCAAAAAATGATAACTTCTTGAGAAAGCGCCATTTTGGCAACTTGCAAATTTGTCATTTTGTTTGTCATTTTCTTGTCGTTTTCCTGAAGGTTTGTCATTTTTTGTCATTCTGTGATTTGTCATTTTGTGCTCTGTCATTTGTCATCCTGAACAAGAAGAATTGGATAAATTAGCACAGCTTTTGAGAACGAGGAGCCACCACTGCTGCTTCATCATCTGTTGAGTTTGGTGGCCGAGGAGAATCAGATGCCCGTGATCGCATGACGCCAGTCCGATTCTCATGAAAGGCGACGTTTGGAAAGATATCCTTGACCACGTCCGTGACTATTCCCACATGCCGTCCGCGGTTTTGAAGCTGTAGTTCTTTCAACAACCTCCGGGACAAAAACCGCGAGCTTGCAATCACCAAAATTTGCAATCATCAAAAACCTCAAAACATCAAAATCACCAAGTCGTAGTTCTTGGTTTTTGGGCCACAAACAAAATCACCAAAACCACAGGACAAAAAATCAAACAAGGCCATACTCACCAAGTGGCTCCTTCTGATAGATAGAAGAAGCAGAATCTGCCTTCAGCAACTCCTTAACAAGTTTCTGCAAAGTATTGTGGAGCCACATTGGCATCTTGGTCACGGAAATGGCTCAAGATGGTTAGTGGTTGATGGTGCTTAATCATTGTCAATGGCTTTGCCAGAAACATCAAAAACTGCTGTTTCGGTCATTGATCCGGCAGTTTCATTGCAGTACGTCCGCATCAACCACTTGGACTGCCATGAGAAGCGATGGTCATTTACGCACAGTTGGCTGATCTAGAAGCCGGTCGCGAGTCAGCGGAGGCCCCATCCCCAAGCATCTGCCAAATTTAAGAATTTGACCAGAACAGCAGAAACTCAAGAAGCTCAAGCATTTGGATCATCGCAGTTCGGAATGAGACCATCGCTATTTGGATCTCATTTGTTGAATCCTTCCGAACTAGCGGACGGTCTCACCTGCTGGTAGCTCTTTATTGGCATTATAGCTGGTATGTGCTTCATAATGGCTAAGAATCAACTCATGATGCTTACTAACCAATTAATAGTGATCAACAACTGCTCTGAAGTTCTTGGAATCTGCGTTCCCCCGGTTTAGCGGAATGCCTTTTTGATACAGAATCCATGGCTGCTGTTCACTCTCTTGCTTAAAATTAGTTCAACACTTACTGCATGCCACTGCAGCCGGTTGGCACATTGGTGAGCATACAGCTCCCAAAAAACGTTGTGCTCAACAGTTGTTCTTATATCCAATTGTTTGTGCCGAACACCTTTTACACGCATAATCTTTCTAAATATGACCTTTTCCAAAGTCTTTCTCAATATGGCCTTTTCCAAAACCCGGTTTACACACATGCTTTGGTTTAAACTTAAACCGTGGTTTGAACAAAACCAATGCTTTTGCGTCCAAGCCCTGTTTTTACGCAAAGAGCTGTTTTACACAAAAAGTGCGTTATCAACAAACACCATGTTGTACACAAAAACCATGTTCTTGCTGGGCCACTGCAAGGGCTGTTTGCAACTTACAGGATAGCTCTTTCCATGGTGGCCGGCGGAACACACCGAAGGCGGTTAAATATACCTCGGGCACACATCAATTTTGAACCTGCTGTAGCTCAAAACAGATCTCGTGAGTAGACCCTGAAAGGGCCCAGCTGTGAACAAGCATCTTGGCGTCTGCTTAGTTGGCTTGGTTGCAACAGTAACACTTCACGACGAAATCATAACAATCTTTGCTTCACGATCGCTTACTCTTGTTGTCTTCTGCTGGGCCTTTACGCCCTTTGTGAAGCCCTTCGCGGCCTTGCAAGGAGTTCGGGCGTCTGTACAAGCAAAGCTCTGCCGAAGAATCCGGACTGAATGCCGTCGATTGGATGCTGCGACTTGGCAGAATGCGATGGTAAGGTATGAATATGGTATGAACCAGTTTTCTTTGTTTTTGCAGGTCCGCACCTGCCGCTTAAACTCCGCTTCGATCTTCGCTTTCTTTAGAGGCGGTGGCTTTTTCTCCTGCATCACCATGCAATCTCGTCCATCAAAACGATGAACTTCTTTGGGCTTCAAATAGAGTACAGTATATATATATATATTATAAACATATGAAATGCAAGCGCAGGTACAGGTATGTGCAGGTAAACAATTTGGGGCAGAGTAGGGGGTACCCTGGTGCAATTAATTATATGTATCCCTCACTGTCTATCACTCTCCGGAACGGACGGCTGAATGAAAAACCAAGGGCCACACATAAGCCTGACCATCGCCGTGAACGATCGGATGCCCTTGAACAAAGTTGGTCTCCAACTGGGCGCAAATAGCAGAAATATGGCAACAATAAAATAAAACAAACATAAACAAACCATTGACAAACCATGTCCTTTTGCAAGTTGGAACGACCAGCACCATTGACCCAGGAGCTGAGCTCCAAACGCAAAGAGCCTCAAAGAGTGTGCGGTGGTCAAACCTCAGTGACTGTGACCAGGGATGACCAGAGCCACATTTCCACATCATCCATCCATATTAATATTCTCTTTATCACAAAACCTGAAGAATGGTCATGCTAGGGACATGCACAATGGTCATGCCAGCAAATGCGAGCTGCAGCCAAGGCACTTGGGCCCTACATCACCACGATGGTATGCGGCATTCTCGGTCAATCGGTTGCTTGAATCACATGCCATGTGGGTACCCAAAGGAAAATTTGGAAATTGCATGGACATACTGTGACATACCATCAATTGCTGGAGTCTTGCAGCAATCCAATTCTATCGGCTGGGCTGGGCTCGTGACACAATTTCTGCCTTCCAACCTTCTCATGGTGGCACCAGATTCTTCGACCAATCTGACGTGAAGAGGGCAACAGCAACCACTGAGCTGCAAACTTCTCAACAGGAAGTGTTCGTTGTCCCGTTGTCTCGATAAAGCCAAGCCCTACAGCACCACGGACACCTGAATGCTGCGGACATCTCAGCTGTTGTGAACATGTCAGCTGGAAAATGTCAAAATGTCGTGACATGTTGTGGCATGTAAGGATTATTACTATATATTATAAAATAAGAAATACTATTCAGAAAATGGGGGATTACCGCATGAACTGGGAATGTTGAGCGAACCATTGCGTGACACATTCATCATAGCTCATCCCCTTTTTCAAATATTCAAGACCCAGTGTGCAGAATACGTCATACCATCCAAGGCTGCAGCCCAAATCTGTCTGCAGAGCTCGAAGACCCTGAACCTTTGAAGCTGAAGAATATCAAAGATA
>Ga0126342_10011425_pt1:0-5000 | contig 15864 bp, 17 predicted proteins | sample Cyp1metagenome_FD_92528 | JGI IMG/M metagenome (GOLD analysis project Ga0126342, IMG submission 92528) | Coral microbial communities from Lord Howe Island, Old Settlement Bay, Australia - Cyphastrea 1 metagenome | ecosystem: Host-associated > Invertebrates > Cnidaria > Coral ... | reverse complement strand
CCTTGAGGAAGATTTTAGACCCCCAAAGGGGTGTAAAATGGTTTTCCCAGGGGGGGGCCTGGGGATCAACTTGATGATGTTAGACCTTTGGCAGCTTGTTTTGGGAGGGTTCTGGAATCTAATCTTGGAAATTCAAGCTTATGATCTTAGAACTTCATTTTGGAGCCTTTCTATTGTCAAAAAAAAGATCAAAATTTGCACCCAAGGAAAACCTCCAATCTCACAGGCTCAAGTGTCTGCCTGTTTCTTTTGCTCCCATGCTAATCCCCTCTTCGTATTTCCAAGTCTCCCAATTAAGAAACAGATCCAGATGGTCATGTTCGGGAAATTTCAAGTTGGTCGCTTTGATTTTTCATTGATCCCGATCCCCTTCAGAAAACCACATAAGAATCAAGATCCCATTTGAGGGGTTCATCTTAATACTAAAAACTGATTGGTTGGGGACTGTTTACTATTCGCGTCCCTGACAATGATTTCATTTTTTGATTAGTACTTAAAGTTTTGATGTGATTATAAGGGGAAAGCGCCATAAGCCAATATTTGGCAATATTATTTTTTTTGATTTTTTTTATTTAAAATGTTTTAAGAAGAGTTTTCTGCCAGCCGACACCTTTCGGCTGATAAATCAAATTCGTTTTTTATTCAGGGATTGTGCAAGAATGGGGGGTATAAGTTCATATCAAAGGCCCTTGTGCAGATAAATCCACAGAATGAGTTGGGAAATATCATTTCAGAACCTTGAGTAGAACTCAACAGTTTCCGAGTAATAAATCAAATTGTGTTCTTCATTTTTGTTCAAAGAGTTGTACAGGAATGGCGGGTCTAGGTTCATATCTATGGCCCTTGTGAAGATAATTCCACAGAATGAATTGGGAGATATCATGTCAGAACCGTGTGTATAACTCAACAGTTTGATTGATACCGATGCTCCATCCAGCCACTTTCTGTCAAGAAGTTTTGCGTGCTTCAGAACCATTTGACATGGAAAGCCGTAGTTCCCTATTGTTTTAAACTACTCGGCCTTGTTGCCTATTTTTGTGTCATTGTAATTCTTACACATAAAAACGGCACTTCATCTTTTGGCGCACCAGGTTCGGCAAGACTTAAAAGTGCAATAGATACCCGTAGAATGCCAGAAATACACGCAGAAATCCTACTCCTAAAATGGTACGCTTTCCAATGACCTCAAAATTCCGGGCACTTTGGACAGTGCCCAAAACGATGGGCACCAGGCTTTCCAGGTACCTACTTCCACATGATCCATAAAAATCCGAAATGCTCGGAAGTGGCAAATTACAACATTTAAAAAAGAAGCAACTCTAGGAACCAAAACCTCTGAGGGTCTACAATGAGGGGGTCAAAGGTCTAGACTTGAACCGCATCCCCATTCTAGAACACTGGGATTTATCCCCAGGGAGGTGGGGATCTTAGACACTTCGTAGTAGAGGGTATGAAATTTACAGGAAAATGCCACCGACCAAAACCGCGACCAACACTTTGAGCGAGCCTGCGCAGTCGAAACGCATGTCAAGATTTCACAAGAGCCACTTTATACGGAAATTTACAAGAAAAATACCGCCACCCAGAGTCAGCACCCTGATCAAGCACCGGCCTTTACACTTACCGTAAGAAAAATGGACTCATATCTGTTTGGGGAAAAAATGGACTCATATCTGCGGATCAGAGAATAGTAAACAGCGGCAATGATTCAAGCCAGGAATACTCTGCCGATGCCGCTGGTAGAGTGGGCCTTGACCTGGTGTACATGTCATCAAGCATTCACTTCAAAACAATTTTTGGGATCAAATGGGATCAACATGGTATGACAGCGAGCTGTCCTGAATCAAATTTTGTGGCTTCATGTGCTCTCCTTGATGGTCCAGGGTCAGCTTCGGCTCCAGACATTTCCCGATCAAAGTCATTGACATTGGTGATCCTATGTCGGTTGAAGTCCTGACAAAGAGAACGAAGTAATTAGGAGAAATGAAACGGTGTTATTCTTGTAGTGTCTCTTGTTGCTTTGCAAATCAGCGATCCATGAAATCCATGATGAAATTGATGGGGTCTTGGCTGTGGGACATTGATGGACATTGCGCGAACTCTCTTACTTGGTTTTCCGCAGAACCCTGCCAAATATTTCTTCAGGAGCCGTCAAGGTGTCTGGTATGCTCTCTGGAATCTGTCCTTCGCAGTAGATGTATCAAACCGGACTCCTCCCGGGAAGCGTTTGGCCTCGGTGAACTCGCGGCTTCATAGGCGAATTGAACGAAAACATGGCGAAACACGAGAGACTCACATAGACTCGCCTGTTGAAACCTATCTCTGTCTGCCAACCGACCGATTGGTTGAGGGTGTTTGAGGCTGCCAGCATCTGGATGGAGAACAGCTTGCAGGGCAAAGTGACCTGATCCACTCAGTGACCATCAGTATCTGTCTTCCTATTGCTATGATTGCCAGTATCATCATGATTATCATTGTTGTTCATCAGTATTCCACTGTGCCGGATCCCAGGATATTCCATTATAAAAATGATACTCACTAATGATCATCAATTGTCACTAGATATCACGAATGATCATCACTTATCACTATCATTCTTTATCAGATGGGTCTGATAGAAAAATTGTGTATCCAAATATCATTGATGGTTTACAGTAGTGTGTAAAGGTTTATCATCATTTTCCCTCTCCGCAGACGTCCTGGAACTACGCTAAGATCAACTGAACGAAGCTCTGCTGCGAATGGAAGCAGATTGGAAACACCTAACTAAATGGAGTTAATTACTATATAATTTATATGTACGAAATTTCCTCAAGCTTGTCAAAAGGGTGTTTGAAGTAGCTCTGACCTATTTCACTAGGCATTTCAAGTGCAACTAGCAGAAGGCTCTTGCAGGGATTGTGTCGCTTTCGGTCATTTCAGTTTTTATTCGTTTTTGGTGTTTTTTTTTGGGTCTCTTTTTGCGAGATATAATTTTTATAGTTATGCCATAGAACAGCTCTTGTCTTGTCGAGTAAGATGGCATCCTCAGCCAATACCGGCCTTGGTATGAGCCAGCCAGGCAAAGGTGATATTTTAACTTTGGGGTCTGCTTGGGTTTTAAATGTTGGGACGTCAATAGTCATTAAAGATCTAAACAGTTTTTTGGTGGTTCGGCAATACCACGCGTCTGCTTACCCATTGTTTCTGCAAGCTCGCTCGTAATATTTTGGCAATGGGGTTTGTACAACTTTTTCAGCAGGGATCAAAGAAAAACCAACATTGGATTCTACGTCGCAATTGCGGTAGTGAAAGCAGAAACTTCCTGGCCAAGGGTTTCTTTGTGGGGACAGCCAAGGGTAGATAGATGGCGACTGCCAAACTTGTCGGTGGGACGCAAGTTTAACTGGTGTAGCTGTGGTTATTCGAAATGATATGAGTAGCTCAAACCACGGGTGGTGGGATTCATTTCATCATCATACCATGTTCAGATTTCAGGAAAGAAAAAAATACTGCTGAATATGTTGCCCCCCAAGCTGATCTACTTAAACTTCAGAATCGGATTCATCTGCCAGCTGAAATGGGCATGGGAGCAACAATGCCTCTGGCTCAACAGGTAATGCTTCAGACGGTTCTGCGGAATCTGAATTTTGCAACTGGGGTTCGTGATTTTTGGCAAACACAGTTCCAATGAACTAAAGATGATCATACATTTTTTTGCCAAGTTTTTCTGAGAAAATTTGCATCTGCAATGGCCTTAGTTCTTGCCGCAACAACTTGCGGAAGGTCGTGATTCAGCTTATTATTGCAACTTTATCGGCAACTTCATTTCCCAACTGAAGGTATTTCATTTCAGGGTTATTGGATCTGTTGGATTCAGAATGAAATTTTACTATGTTTTTTTAAAATATTTCGGGATGCAAAGGGGAGTAGTTTATCCAATGCTTCGACAAGAAGGATTTTTAATCGCAGTTTGCCGAGTCACGAAATCAGCTAAATCAAAATCTTCTTGGGTCATCTTGTCAAAGACTTCCAGAGCGTAATCACTGTCAACAGTTAATGGAAATGGGGAACAGTGCGAAGCACTAAAATCACTGCCAAATATTCAGCTCGAGCAATATCTTGCTGACCTGCCATTCTGCGCACACAGTAAACCTGGAAGGGTTCATAGTTGATCTTGTCTTGTTCAATCCATTGTCTTCTATCTTCACTGGTCATGAAAGTGTCTACCACAATTGCCAGGGCGGCATCACTAATGTAGGGATCAACTTCTGCTGATCCATCTGTCCATAACCAACGCGGGTTGGTGGCAATTTTTTGGGTCTGGGACTGCAGGTCTGCAGGCTTTTATTCATACCAATCCGCCCGCCTGCCGGCGTGTCTTGTGGATCTTGCTTGTTCTCGTAGTTCTACTGTTTGTTTTGTCTTTGGTCTTTGTCTAGACTTTCTTTCCCCTTGGCGCGGATTTTTGCCTCGTCTAACCACCACCCCCTCCCCCCCTCCCCCCCTTCATTATCCGCGTCGTGCTTTTTCATTTTTCGTGTCAACCTTTGTTTACAGACATGATTCGGTTTCAACTCCAACCCCAGTTTACGCAAAACCCATGTTTTGTGTCTCTTCTTCGTGTTTTTCCTCTGCGTCTTTCGTTGCAATATGTTGCAATGTGCTGGGTTCGACTCTGCCCACGCCTCGCGCAACATGCGCATGTTCTTATTTGTTTCCATTTCCATTGTGGTGCTCGCGATCGGTTTGCTCTGTCCTTTCTACGTTCCTATACCTCATACAGGTGGCCTGTCAGTCCACTTGCTTTTGTGCAGAACACCATTTACACGCGCAACCTTTCTATGTATGGCCTGTTCCAAAAACCTTGGTTCACACACTGCTTCGGTTTAAATTCAATCACAGATGCTCAAACCCCCCCCCCTTGAACCCCCCCCTAGCAAGAAGTTCCCAATAAGCTCACTGCACAAATAATGTCTCTTTCCTTTTCGCGCTTCTGCTCAGCAGTCTTGCGACGAAAC
>Ga0126342_10011424_pt1 | contig 15865 bp, 7 predicted proteins | sample Cyp1metagenome_FD_92528 | JGI IMG/M metagenome (GOLD analysis project Ga0126342, IMG submission 92528) | Coral microbial communities from Lord Howe Island, Old Settlement Bay, Australia - Cyphastrea 1 metagenome | ecosystem: Host-associated > Invertebrates > Cnidaria > Coral ... | reverse complement strand
ATTTTTTTTTTATAAGATTATAAATTATATAATTAAAAAATTATATATTGTTTTTTAATGGGATTTAAAAATTATATTTAATTTTTTTTTTTTTTTTTTTTAATAGTGATCGAATGGCATATTCATGGGATTTAAGAATGATATTTATTCGTTTTTTTTATAGTGATCGAATGGCATATTCATGGGAGATTGATGGGAGCATGTATAGATGATGTTCCCATTCAAACCTCCATATATAGGGGGATTTTCAATAGCTGTGTTCAACAACCAGAGGGTGACTTGATTCTTTGTTGTACCACAGAATTTGGTGATAAAGCAAACTGTTTGTTGACGCCATACCTTTTTTTTTTTACACCATACCATTTTTTAATCTTTGACATGCGCTTTTGGTACTGAACATGAACAAAATTGTTGGCCAAAGGCCAAATGCTGAATCATAAGCTATATGTTGAATCTCACTGTTCTCTAGTCCAGCGGGTTTCATCTCGTTGCGGGGGCACGTTTGAAGTGATCATGAGGTGATACAATGTAGGGTTTACTTATGTACTCGATTCTTTGAACCAATTGTTCAAAGCACTTCTCTATGATCGAAGTTGGATCAGACCTCCCAACAGCTGAGATCACCGATTCTACCTCAGGATTTGGAGCCATTGAAAAAGAACAACCAATGAAAACCCCATATATACCCGCTGGTAAGTAAACATAGACCCTGAAAATAACCCGTGTTTAGTGGAAACTAATCTTCCAACCCCTATCTACCAGAGTCTATGTTAATTTCCTGGAGGGTAAATTTACTGTTTGGATGCGTTGGTTTCAACATGTTTCAACGTTGGCTTCAGGCATCTTTACCCTCTGGTAAACTAACATAACTATGGAAAATCACCATTTTTAATGGGAAAACTCACTATAAATGGCCATTTTCAATAGCTATGTTAAATTACCAGAGGGTAAGCCATTATAAATGGTTTTTTTTTGGGGGGATGGTGATCCGATCCCCAATGACCATCCGATATGCCGTGACAGGCTATGTCATCGGACTGTCGCTGCTGGCTGACGGGGTTCCCCTGATTGGAGTCATGGGTGACTTGGCGATCCCACTTAGTGACTAAGTGCGCTTGGTGAATGGATTGAATGGATGAATTTAAGATACCCTCTGGTAATGACTAACATAGCTATTGAAAATGGCCATAGAAATAGTGGATTTACTCATTAAAACTAGTGATTTTCCATAGCTATGTAAACGTTTACCAGAGGGTATGAACTCAGTGGATCTCGGTGGATGTTGTCGGCTAGCCATGATTGGAAGCAGTGGGTTTTTCAGCGACTCCGGATGAGTTGAGGGCGACCTCATGTTTGACCTAACAAAAATGCACATGAATGATTCGCAGTGGAGATTCCGTCAAGATTGAGCCAAGTTCGGTATCTATGTCATGTTTTTCAAGTTTTTCTCAACGAAGAACGTTAAAGAATTCACTCATCTGAGAATGGTCCGCGTTCGCATGCGCAAAATTGGGAGTGGAAGGAGCTTAGGCTTCAGTCTGAGCGGACTCATAGGGAAGACATGGGAATACCCGCCTCACCAGCAGAGTTTGGTTTCCATGGGCGGTTTACCCCAACACTTAGGGTCAAGATCGTTTCACATTCATTACCCTCTGGTACATTTATAATGGATTTACCATGATTTACCCATTAACAATGGTGATTTTCCATAGTTTTCTGTTAGTTTACCAGAGGGTAACTGCTGCATGTTTCGTTTCCCCAAGTCGTTTTTTTTCAGATTTTCGCTCCAATGGCTCCAAGCTGGACCATGTAGAGCTGGACCAATTCGCTTCCGCCAGGCAACCCCAATGCCGCTTGGATTTCGTGGGGTCAGATCTCCCTGGAAGAGGTGTTCATAGGCCTTGCCCCAGACGCCATATGTGCCATGGTCCAGAGTGGAATTATACACCACTATTGGAGGATGGTAATCAATCCATTTCTATAAGATTTATATACTGATTGTAGGGTGTCCCATTAGATATAGGATGGATGACCATACCACATATACCATGTTACCATGTTTACTCCCACTGTTATAATCCATTTTTGTTGATTGTTTATTATGCCATTATTATTCTGGTGTGATTATCTTGTTCTTTGAAAGAATATGTATTTACTATATTGGCAATTGTTGATGGTCAATTGAATTGTGTCACTATTACTATATTATATAACATGCATTTTCATGATTAGCTATAGCTATATGATTAATTAATGATGAATATTCGCACTGTTACTAACATGTAATTATTATGATTATTTTAATAATGCCAATGATATCATTCTTAATTATCATTAACATATTGATATTTATTCTGGCATATTATTAATATAATGCCATTATTATTTTACTACCATTATCATCTTATTTGTATATATATATGATAATAGGTATATCCTAGAGTATAAAATGGTATATACCACTACTCGTATCATCATTTCTGACTATTCCAACATTTTATTATATTATTATGGCATGATTATATCAATATTATCTCTGGTTGGTGGTTTCAAACATTTTTTATTTTCCATAATATATGGGATAATCCTTCCCATTGACTAATATTTTTCCGAGGGGTTAAAACCACCAACCAGATCTTATTCTGGCACATACTGCTGTGATGTTGCGAACTCGTCGGAGGTTCAGTCGACGCCACCCATCATGATCGCAGCTACTCGGAGGCAGCACGGATAGAGTCTATGGGGGAAGATGTTTTTAGAAAGCCCCTGGGTTGTCATGGTGTGTCCCGAAACCTATCATAGCCATTTACTATATTTATTTTGCCACTCAATGAATTTTAGATAGGTTTATGGTTTTATATGTTTTTATTGAACTTTCAATGGTGCACATGATGGTAAAAAAATGATATTTGTCCCACTTCAAGACACACGCATCTTCACTGCAAAAAACACAGGGAGTTTCCTGTAGAGTTTCCGTAGCGTCATTACCAATGATTACCTTGATGGCCTTTTGTGTCTCATGCAAGGTGTGAGTCTATCATTCAAACATCTCCCCACAGCAGATGATTGCTGGATGACCCCGAACAACCAGATGAGCGATAAGAACAACCACTGGAAGATCACAGCGGGAAAGGTATGGCTCTGACGATTTAGAGTATATATGTTGTTTCTGACCAAACTGGATGAGTGAAAGCAACATGTATACAGATGTCCTAAACTCCCACTGGTTGCTTCATAAATAGAGTGTGCCCCCTAAAAAATACTACGATTAGGTGATTAGGTAGATGATGGTAGGTGATACTACATAGATCTAAAATGATCTGAATAGTATACCAAAGCGGCCTCTATGTTTATCCCTCAAAAAAAACAATTTTGTGGTACCCCATAGCCATGTCGACTTCGAGGACACCCTGCCACCACAGGAGACTCGCTTCATCTGACGAGCATAGGTCAAACAATGTCAAAGTGTCAAAGGCCATTTGACAACGTGGATGCTAAACCAAATGCACTAAAAGACCATCAAAACAAATCAAGTACCTATAGAAAAAATAGCTTATATTTCATATTTTCATTACTTTTGAAATTTCACCATTTTTTACAAGTATTTTGGAGGGTCTGAGACTTACTAATTTACTAAGATTGAATTTGGTCGGGAAATTTGCAGGAAAGCCCAAAAAATCACGGGAAAAACCATGCTTTCCCAGCGCTTTCCCTTCCATCACTCCATGATTTCATCAAGGTGAAGGGCCAGGGCTTACGTTGGTGGCCCGCCGCTGGCAGCGGACCACTCGACTTCAAAGTTGTGAAGCCAGACTGGGCGGAACAAGGCGCGAGGGCCTGGACTCTACAAGGGAGTCGACTTGTAACTTGGTAGGGTTTATGGGCGATATTAACTATAGCTATTATAGCTATTATAGCCATTATAGTACTTGGTTAACTAGGGTTTAATGGTGGATATAACATGAATATAACTATTATAGTTAGTGGGGTTTACAGTTTATTAAACCAACTTATAACTTGGGGGGCCATCTTGTAGGCCATGTAGACTGGTGGCCAAAAACACCATCGAACATGGGGTGTATAACGTGGTTTAACCACCATGAAATACGCAAAACTGCTGATATAACCAGCGATAAATGTAGAATTTCAATGATCTTATTTGTAGTTAGCCAGCAAACATTGGTATAACAGTATCAGTATAATCCTTTAAATACTCCAAATGTAGAAGACTTTGAATCCCCTGCTTAGACTTTAGATACTTCAAACATAATCTCACAAATTCATAGGGGTTGCACGACGCAAGTCCCAGTTTTCTTACTTTAAGTGGATGGGTGTTCAACATGTAAATCTTTTTTCATTTCAAATGAATGGATATGTATTTTATAAAATGTACAGTCATCAATCTTATGTTTTCCAATGGGTTTTCCAATATGGAAGGATTTTCCAACCCATGTGAATCCCAAGACTTTGGGCGAAAATCACGGCCGGGCCCAGACTTCACGCTGCCTACGGATCCTACGGATGCTGCGGCACCCAAAGAAGGCGGTTTTTGTGGGCAGTGAGGTGTGTTTTAGTGGCCTTGGAAGAAATCAATATGTAGGAACATTATAGTTAATCCATATATTATCATTGTCATAATCCATAGGTAATCCATATAACCATGGGGATAATCCATAGATAATCCATAGATCTGGGTAAATTTGATCACAACCTCACTGCGACCGAGCCCTGGAATCATGGTTAGTAGGGAAATCATCCCCAAATGGCCGCAAGATTCAGGTTATATAGTGAAATATTATAATTTACCCAGATTATATGGAAAGGTGTGTGAACATGTCCGAACTTTGCCTACAATTTTTGAATGGAACATGATGTTGTTGCGATGCTTCGCTCCGATTTTGGAGCGCACAGTTTGCACTGGGCAGTTGTTGCCTATAAACATATGCTGAGGTGGTTACAGGTCTCCAGTTGCCAAACTTTGAGGAGAATTAACAATTAACAGTAGTTAACAATTCATTTTCATCCAATTTCCAAGTCCTTGGGTGGCGGAATTTTCATGTTGACGTTTCAAGGAGGTCATGAGTTGCAGAAGGTTCACAGCTTCGAAGTTCGTTCCAGGTGTCGACTTCCCACCTTGGCTGCTGTCCCCGCAGAGCACCCGCGACGCGTGCAGGTCCGCCATGGTTTAAGGGACCTGCATGAAACATCATGAAACCATGGGTTTCTTCGATGAAATACGGGGGTTCCTGTTGATTTTCCTTCCAATCCATTGACAACTGGATTTGTTGCTGAATTATTTGTTGGTCCCTCAAGTCCAAGCTATGGTTGATGGACTCAGTAAAAAGTACAAGTTTGGATCTATTTTCGTGAGACGTGAGCCTTGGTGAACTGTTGTTCTTTTTGAAACCAGTGAGAGTGGGGATGCAACTGCGAAACCAACAATTGCACAACACAGGATATTTACCAACAATTGCACCGGGTTGACCTGGGTAAATGGTTTGAAAATAGGCAAAGTTTGGTCATGTTATGGAGACACCTCTTGTAGCCCACTATTTGTTCGGAAGATCGTACGCTATTTTAACAGCTAAGCCAAGCAAGGATTCAATATGATTCAATTGATTGGGGAGCCAGCCGAAGAGAATATTTAATGTCCAAATCAGAGGACAGAACTGACACATTCGGATCGGACAGTTTGAGCATGCGGTCATGTGCGCAGGAGATGGTTAGAAATTGATTTGAATTAGAAGAAATCTTGGCCAGTTCCACAGGAGGTTTGTCAATTCTCTACACTTTTCTGCCAAAGATGCCTGCCACAGCCAGGCCTTTCGGCCCTCGGGCTGATGGATCGGAGCTGTGCCTCCTCTACCAATAAATAAAACAACGTTTTATTTGAGGGGTTGGCAGTATACAGTACACCGTTTATTGTCAGAACACTTGTTGTGGCTCAACCATCAAAAAGAGACTGTTTGCCAATCAGTGGTTGGTTGCATATCACCTTGGCTGTTGGTAAAGCTATTTGCTTCAAACCAATCACAACATTGTTATGCAATTGGTCACATCATAAAAAGAGAACAAAAAGCTGCAGGACTCTTCCAAAACTGAGTTGCTTACATTCACCATTTGGTGCCCAGCCTTAACCAAAAGCAATGATGAAGGGAAATCAATTGATTGCTACTTGATGGTGAAACATATCGACAAAACAACTCACTGGTTTGCCCGTCAGTTGCCCCTCATAGGTTTTTTTTTTTGGTATCAACCCCCGAGAAGATACAAAAAAGTGCACGTGAAACGTATCTTGTGATATGAACAAATATAAAATATATATAATCTATTTCACATCCTGATTTCACACAGCCATGGAAAGTGCATTCATAGATGATTTGCCTATTCAACATCTTGACTGGATTTTCTATGACTTTCCAAAGCTAAGTTAATTTACTCTACCCGAGGTTATAGTTATATCCCAAATCATCCCCATTGTTGCTTGGTACATATACATATATACATATATAATCATATATATATATGTATAGGTATATATATATTATCCGTATTAAACCCTGTATAAAATCCCTCTTAAGACCATTCATCTCATTGATGTCCCATGGATGTCCCATTGTGTCACCCAAGGTGTTGCGGTTCGATGGTGAAGTACTTCGCCGTGGCCACAGGGAGCCATTGCGGCTATGCGCCCTGGCCGCCCTGTGCCAAGCAGTTACGCAGTTTCCACAATAAATGTTACCCTGGAGCCCTGGAGTGAACCAATATAGACTAATAGATGTGGAAAACTAAGGGTTTCCCCTTTCAAACATGATCTACAAATGCTGGGTAAACTCCACATCGAGCTATATCATGTCATTTTTACCCCAAATCTGGCGCAATACATGGTAATACCGCTGTATATTCAATTTTCAGACAACCACGGTGATAGCGGGCCATACTGGCCATACTTGATAAATGTTACACTTGCATACTTATTTCTTTCTTCTGGGGTTATACTTGCATACTTATTTCTGTTTCATTGAGTCATTGAGTATCACTATGACTATATATCATCATTCTTGCCGGGAACTCCCAGTAGCGATCATTAGCATCATTCACGCAGCAAAAAAAGTTCGAGATTTCCCAAAAGGATTGGACTGGCACGGTCACACTCACCCGTGCTGTCGCTCGAAGGTGCAGTATGAGAAGGAGTTGAAAACGTGGGACCACGCCTGCGGCTGGGACGGACTCCATGAGCTCGAAATGTGACTAATTACAGCAATATCAATACTATATTATAATATTATTACTAGTATAGACGATGATGAGTAGAGGGAATCATCCCCCCAAAAAAAACGCATAGTTTTCTTTCGTGAAATACTACTAGCAATATTTGCTGATATGAAGATATATGAAGCATCATGAGGCATCATGAGGCCAGTGAACGAAATGTTGGAGCACGCCCAAAGAGTCACATCTTGATGAAGTTCAGCAGCTGGAGAAATTTCATCACAACTTCACCGCTGACTCTACGTCACTGGAATGATAAGTAACAATCCCAAAACAGATGAACTTTCCAGGTCAGTTTATTGCAGTTTATCCGTTGATCCAGTACTTGTGGAAAACTGCTGGGGCCACCCCCAAACCACCTTTTTCACTTTGGCCAGAATCAAGTCGCCCTCTAGCAACTCCATTTGGCACAGGAGAATACCCGTTGGACATGGCCATCTTTTGTTCTGTCATGGAAAAATGGGGAATTTTATGGCCATGTTTGATTTTCAGACAGTTAAGTCATGCTAAATTCTAGGTCCCTGCTTGTTGATGGCTACATGACATATAAGGTTTTTTTAACATCCAAATGGTTGATGGTTCACCATTGTTCGCCAATATAGTGCATACAATACTAACCCTCAAGAATCAAAAAGATAGAAGAAACAAATCCCACTGAAAAAGTGATCAACCTCATTTTTCATATGTTTTTCATATTTTTACATATGGTTACTATATGTTTACACTGTAAATCCTGTCCCAGTGGTTCAAGATTTCTCCACCCCCTTTGACCCAGAGACCTCAGGTGGGGTCATTTGTGTCGCGGAGTCCGGGGGAGCGGCCCGCGTGACGGATGCCGAGGGCCAGGAGGCCGACCTAGAGGACCTGTCATCAAAAATGCGGGGCTTTACTGGGATTTTATGGCCATTATAATCCATTACCCTCTGGTAAACATACAAAAAACTATGGAAAATCACAACTTTTAATGGGAAAATCCACTATAAATGGTGATTTTCAATAGCTATGTTAAATTACCAGAGGGTATATATATATAATTATATATATATATCTGGGTAAATTATAACGACCTCACTGCGACCGAGCCCTGGAAATCATGGTTAGTAAGGGAAATCATCCCAAAATGGCCTTATTTCAGATTAGTGAAATATTATAATTTACCCATATATATATATATAACCATATATTATCCTAATCCATAGATATAAATCATATAACCCATATAATATGATTATGGATGATGATTATATGATATGGGTTATATGGATTATCTATGGATTAGGATAATATATGGCTTAAATATGGATTAGATTCATATTTCCTGGGTGGTGGTTTGGAACATTTATTTTTCGATATATTGGGATATATTTTTGCCCATGTAACCCCAATTGACTTTCATATTTTTCAGAGGGTTGAAACCACCAACCAGATATAGTTTTATGTAATATTATATCTCAGCATTTTGGATGCTACGTTAAACGCTTTGCTGATATGAATTTTAGAACTGCTTTTGCTCATGATTTGGTGATCGATGGATTGACAAGAAGGAGCCCTTGCAGGAAATGACATACTAATAACATCTATATAATAACAGCAAATACCTGCACCATTCCCCTCACACCAATTCTGTGACTGTGAACCAGGTCTAAGGAATCATGATATTTGATTGCCTGTTGTTTGGGTGCTCTGTTGTATCAGTCCCAGCTGTTTGGATTGTTTGGTTTGCAGCCACATTATTGTTTTCGATTGGCCCTGCAGGTCACCTTTCCAGGGAGTTCCTTGGTTGAAATGAGCCAGAAACTTGGAAACCATAGGGATATTGGACATGTTTTAAAAAATACTGTAAAAAAATGATGAAGATTCTAACTTTAAGTTTATGAATCAACAATCTGCCGAAACCTTTGGAAGACTTAAAGGGGATACGGTGCAGCTTTCATTTTTCTCCAATGTATCCACGCCACAGTCGCCGCGGTGAGGAAAGTTCCGAGTGGCTGGTGGCATCGTGTCCTGCTCGCGCTGGTGCACTCCCGCGATGCGTGCGGCGTTGATGGAGGCGGGATCCGTCGAATGGGACTCACTATCAGTAATAGCTAAGACCATGATGTATTTTGATGTTATATTCAAATTATAAGTCAACACCATCAATAGTTTTAATATCTATGTTTTATATTCAAACGTATCACTTTAAAAGAAACGACATGGTTTAGTCACGCGTATACTTGGGACAAACTAGGGGTGCTGAATATTACGAGGAGGGGATTAGTATCTCTATGTATCTATGCGTCAATGTGCATATATGTATGTGAATATGATATCGTCAAGAATTTAAAGGATAAATGTGTACATATGTCAATTCAGTAAGTGCTACCATTGCCCATTACCAGTACCTTGGTGGTATCAAAATAAACCAGCAAAAAGATGCAGAAACCTGCCAATACAGTCTAAAAAGGGAATTGAAAGGAGAAAAACATGGGACGAGCTGCAGGTAGTTTCAATTCAACAATAGCAAACCCAGTTCATAATAGAACCATCTCTACACTTACCACCAGGGTGCATTTTTCTACAGCACATAGACACATAGTTTCGTGTTTTTTGCTCATTGTGATTGCCCAATCCTACCGGTGAATCCTGCGTGGGATGATCTCAACGTAAAGGGAGCGTTTTCCATAGCGTTTACTGTTCGTTGACTGGAGGGGAACTCCACTTCCAGCAATAGGAGGGTAACTCAGCAGCAACCCTGGGGATGGCCTCGCAGGCGTGTGCTGGCAATCTCTGACGGCGAATGGTGATTGAGCTACGCAGCTACCCTCTGGCAACCAACATAGCCATGGTTTCCATGCCACCTTTGTAGATGACTTACATTGACTTACCTATTTAACAATGGTCTTTTGTTCTCATGGCTATGCCAGATTATTGGAGTAGTATATATATACACCACTGATTATCACTCAGAACGGGATGAAACATCACCATGTTTCAATCTCACACCAGCTATGCTTCAGACGCATCCTCAAATCGCTTCGGCTACGCGTTTCCACAGCAGAGTCGCGGGCCAAACGTGACAAAAATGACGTGCTGATCATAGCATCATAGCTGAGCAACCGCCAACACTCCGGCACATTTTTTGGGGACGGACATTATTCGGAAATTGTACAATGGCAACCATGAGGCAAGTTCGATGGGACCTTCCCAAATAGCGATATCCTCTCTGAAGGTTATGTCATACCATCATTTTCCTTTAAGCGATGCGATACCCCCTGCCATACATATCCATACATGATTTTTGTACAAACGTGTTGTAAGCGATGGGCCCTTCCCAAATTTGTTGATGTCCTTTCAATGAACCAACAGTTTCCGAGATTTGTCAGCTGGTTTGGCTCTTTCACCGACCTATGGCGTACAGTAACCTGAGGGCCATGTCGAATCGCGGCGACTTGGGCGACCTGATTGGTTTTGTTCTCCTAGCCTTTGGGCACAGGGAACAAAGTCACAGCTGCATTGACTTGAAGGTGATCTTGTCTTTCTACGCGTGTCAATCAGCATGTCAATGGAATTTATTACACCTTTGTTGTCTTTGCACCCTTTGCTACCAATGCGTCTTTTGGTGCAGTCATGTTTTTTGTGTGCACCAAATCCGGTCCAGCATGGCAGCCAAACTGGATTCTGGTGATGCATCCGCGTTGATGTTGGGCTTTCATGGCTTTCGGCCCATCCCTGCGGGGAGTCTGTGATGATGTTGTTACCGTCGCACGATGACCACTGTGGATGATACCACTTGTTTGCAACGTGTTTTGAAATGCAGCTGCGACAGGTTCCAGGAGTTTCTGGCTCAAGAAGCGCCCCGCATGGAGTTGCGGCAGGCTTGCCCCGAGGCTTGCGAGTGTCACTGCAAGGGGCTGTCACTGCAAGGGGCACGAGGTGCAGCTTCGATGGACCTTTCTGACACACTTCCTGGCGGTGGAGATGGTTCTCCCACCAGAGCTTCTTCTGACTACTGTTTGTTACTGGCTGGTGATTTCAAATACTGTATTTGTTGTAAGCATTTTTGAACCATAGAAATGGAGAGATGAGCCTAATGTGCCTAATTTTTTGGAGGAGGACCCGGAACAGAGCCTTCCAGAAGTTGATCCTAGAGCTCAACCAACTTCTGAGTCCAGTGCCACTGGCTTCCTGGATTTCAGCGCCAGTCAGAGGTGTCCAATATCGAGGGGATGCCCACCTTGAGAAGATTCGGGCCAGCGATTGTGACCAACCTTCCCCCGGAGGATCAGCAGCAACGCTTCTCCCGACGTCCCACCCTCTTTCAGATCCCCGGCGAATCCGGGAGTTATGTTTGTGCTAGGTCAACATCCTTACGTTTGGCCGACCAATGTGTCGCACCAAGCCCCGTGATCAGGAACTTGAGGGTATTGCAGAAGAGTAAGCCATCACCAGCTTCTTCAAAACAAGAGACCAGTGTACAACGGCCACAGCTTGGATTTGCTGAAGAATGCTGACGCTTAAGTTTATAGTAATGATAATATGTTATATACAATGTCCTTTAGTTATGAACCTCGGAAGAAGATCCAAGATACGTGGTGTGCTGAAATCTCACTGGGTGTCAATGCTAAAATCGTTGACTTGGAGGATTTGGGCCATTTGGGATACCCCCCACGAATTCGTAAACCTCGGCAGGTAAAGCTTTGGCGCCCAGCTCTCGCTCTGCTGACACCGTGGAACCTATTAATTTGCCCAACTCTTGGTGACAGATGTGACAGCCCTTTTGATCTTAGTGGGGGTCAAGAAGGTCAACATCAACTAAATATTGCCTTAAAATGATCCGAAATGGATGGTTTGCTACTAAATCACTATACATATACCTGTAGTACATGACCATTTATGTGGCTCCATATGTAGTAGCCCGGAAATCATGGCGCCATCATGCGCCATCACCGAGGCAAAAAGTCTGATGTCAGTAGCGTGACATGTCCTGAGATGGCGATGGAGAGAGAGTAGCGTGACATGCCACGGCTGGGCTTTCCAAATGATGCAATGATGCCGATTTTTTGGCGGTAAACTCAAAAACCATAAACCATCCCCACTTTTACCATAAATTATGGGCACCCTCCAAAGTTCGGGTATGGCATCGGGTTTGCCACTGGCGGATTATTGAAGGCCTTCCGTTAGAGCTATGGCTTCATTCTGAAATGTGCGCCGTGCTTCAATGGATAGATTTTTGAAGGTAATTTATGGGAAAGAATTGTTTTTTGCCGTCAGAGGTTTTTGAATTTCTTACTTTCCCTTGAATTGAACAAGATATGGGAATTCTGATATATGTCAATATTTGACGGACCTTTTCAGCCTTTCCATGGGCACCGATATGTTTGCAACGAGCAGATGTAGTAATGGAGCACTCTATCCGCTATCCCAAACTACCTCACCCGAAATATGCCTATAACTACAAACAAATGCCTCGCAATCCGATATCATTGCTGGAATTTGCACACCCTTAATTTAAGTTGAGGAGTGTAAGTACTACAGAAGCAAGCCCATGATTTTGCCACTCACTGACTCCCCTGGTGCTGTGGTGTGGCTGGAGGCAGTAGCGAACGAATGTACAGACGTAATGACGCAATGCGACAAATAGTGACAAATGGTCAAATGATGTCAAATGGGCACATCCCAAATAGGAAGCTCTAAGCGCATCTCTTTTCCAACGCCAAGATGTATTTCCTCATGTGCTTGGTATTTGGATGGTGCCCAGCTGCACGCTTGCGGATCTGGCAGCCTGCAGAAAACGAATGTTTTGAGCTTGGCTCATTAGCGAATTCGCTACCGCTCTGTACCCGCTGTGTGAGACTTTGAAACCTGCAAGAGCCTACCTAAGTCAAGTATGATATTAATATTGCTACCTATTACTACTGGCTTATGGGATAGCCGATTCAAATCCCATTCCTGGGAACAAAAAAGGCGAAAATGGCTGATTGATATCCAAGTACAATGGCTTTGCGTGGATTTCCCCCGCAGACGTGTTTACCAGAGGCTATTCTGCATGCACATTCGCTTACTTGGTCGACCATGGATGTTTTATGTCTTGTACTTTCAACTACTCGTACCCTAGGGTAAACTAAGATAGATGTGGAAAACATATGAAAACCCATGGTTTCCCGTTTGGAGAATGATTCTACAATTGGTGGCTTTTCCACATCTATGTTAGTTTAATTAGTGGAGGATACCACACAGTAAAACACAAAATGATGTGCAATGGTATCTAAGATTGGCCATGCACATTATGCATGTGGTGATGCGGGTAATGCGGAGGTGGGTGGCTGAGTGTAGCGACACGTGCTTAGCGACACGTGCGGTCAACGCCCCATTTGACGCGCGCTGTGATGCTGCAAAAGATGTGGGATCGGAGCGGCAAATGCGGATAGTCATAAATCAATGGTGTACTTCATTGAAAATCAATATCTTTCAATTTCTCGAGGCCGGAGATTGCTCATCACAATCCCAAGGATGGGTGTTTTAGTTCACAGGTCTACTGGGTTGCATGTCTTCCGATGCAGCAATGCTGAAGACAGAGAACTGTCCCTAGCCAACTCGTCCTTGTTGCGGGAAGCAAAGCCCAGTCATGGAGACATGCAGGGAAGGACACAAATGTCATGATCCCGACATCGACATCGAAATCGGAAAACTGAATCAATGTCAAGCAGGCTATGAGTATTCTATCATGGTTGGAACTCCTTTATGATAAACTTTCTTGGGTGCCCTCCCGCTGCCAGCCATGGCAGTGGTGACTGAAAATGGTCTGACAGATGGCACGTCAAGGACAAGGGTTCTCAGTAGGGGATGTTACCTGTCCCAGGCACCAAATCTGGCTGTGTTGATCTGTGTCAACTGGACCTTTCCAGTTGATAGCTGACAATATCCCTTGGAATTTCCTCTACGTTATTGTTGGGGTTAACTCCCGATATATATATATATATATTAATAGGCATTTCTTTAGCTATTTTGAAGGGGTTGGGTCCATAATGTATATAGATCAAAAAATGTTGGTTGCACCAATCTGTAGTGACCTTGGTTTTTGAAAAGTGCTCATTCAGTTTTGGCCAAAAAATCAAAACCAAACTGTAGACTTTGTCGGGGGCTTGGTGTAAGTTTCCGAGAAAACTTTAAAACAACAATTTGTAGTGATTTGGTTTGCTCAAGGTGCCAAGTGCTGATTTCCAAGAAAACTTAAAAACCAACCTGTAGTTTTTTTTGTTGTTCATGGCTGATCAGTGCTGATTTCCCAGAAAATTCCAAAACCAATCTTTCGTGACCTTGGTCCCTTGGTTTCTGGAAAATGTTGATTAACGTGTAAAAAAAAAACAAAACAAAACCAAACTGTAGACTTTTTGGGTGGATCAGTGCTGATTTCCAAAAAAATGAAACAACACCTGAAGAACTTTTAGGAACACTATAAAATGGTTTTGAAGATATTTCTGGATCGGGCCACGGATGGGGGTGGGCTTTACAAAATGGTGTTGATTTGTTGCTGAAAACAACGAACTAATCTACAAAATGGTTTTGAGTTTTTTTTTTGAAACTGCTACCTCATTGATTCAATGATGATTGAGCCTCACACAATGGTTTTGAAAATTCCTGGAAATTTGAAGATAGCTCCACAAAATGGTTTTAAACATATTTGCTACCATATGGTTTTTGATTGTTTTTCCTCAAAAATACATTTCAAAACCATTTTGCAGGGAGCTTCCAACCATTCTGTGGTGGGGTTGGGTTCCTCTACGTTTTGGCACCCCCAGCCCCACCGGATGAATTCCAAGGGGGATAGCTGACGTTCAGGACCGTGGTGCAGAACCTCAAGACTCTGTACATGGGGCTACTGAGGTATCCATGGGACGAGGTTTACCTGGTACCTGGAACGAGGTTGAATTTCAATGAATTTCACGGTAAATGACCATGGTATATCATGGTATACAATATTTCTGGATGCACTTCCAGTAGTTACTCAGTTGCTGGTGAATTGTTTGAATATTACTATTCACTACTGAATAACACTGCAGTAAATAGATAGATAGATAGATAGATAGATAGATAGAGATATGAATATAGATATAGATATAGATAGAGATAGATATAGATACAGATAGATAGAGATAGATATAGATAGATATAGAAAGATAGATATAGGTATAGATAGATATAGATACATATAGATAGATATAGATAGATATAGATAGATAGATAGATAGATAGATATAGATAGATATAGATAGATATAGATAGATATAGATAGATATAGGTATAGATAGATATAGGTATAGATAGATATAGGTATAGATAGATATAGATAGATATAGATAGATATAGATAGATATAGATAGATATAGATGGAAATAGATAGAAATATATAGATATAGATAGATATAGATAGATATAGATAGATATAGATAGATATAGATAGATATAGATAGATCTAGATAGATATAGGTAGATATAGATAGATATAGATAGATATAGATAGATATAGATAGATATAGATAGATATAGATAGATATAGATAGATATAGATAGATATAGATATAGATAGATATAGATAGATATAGATAGATAT